>ERZ1034375.372-NODE-372-length-10474-cov-2.436953_pt1 | contig 10474 bp, 6 predicted proteins | sample MGYA00520585_ERZ1034375 | MGnify/ENA primary metagenome ERZ1034375 (study PRJEB33736, sample SAMEA104288463) | Azolla filiculoides | biome: Urban; feature: water surface; material: ditch water | place: Netherlands | collected 2014 ... | reverse complement strand
TGTGTCATAGAATATGATTCTATGACCCATACTAAATGCTAGAATACATAGTGGTGACATAATGGTGACTCTTGACCATTGGAGTGTTTATTCACTCTCAAGGTGAGTTCACACACTAGACCACATTTGAGCTTGATTCTCAACATGCTTCACACACGATATGAAAAATAAAGAAATAATTACTTTAGATTATCTTAATGGCTTGGTATGGAGAGATAGACATCTTCAAGAGCTTGTGAATGCATTTTTCTACATATGAAACAAACAATTAAGTAACAAGCTATGAGAGTATGAAATTTGAGAAGATATCCCTCATAGATAGGACAACATCGACTCCAACAATATATAAGCCGACCCAGAACCCATTACTTTGTATCCGAGTGTGTGAAGCACAAGGTGATCCAGGTTGGACTATGTGGATATACGTATTTGGTTGAAATGCCTAGATGGACTAGTGTGGATGAACTACTTGAAATGATTTTTGAGCAGTTCTGCACGTTCGGAATTGATCAGGAGGCACGCATGGTCACGGATCGACCGCGGGTCTCGGTCGGGACACAAGCACAATTTCGGGTCGGTCGTGACGTATCGTGCACGGGCGGTAATTGAACGTGGAGAAGGCCTTGTAACTAAAGTTAACTTTATGCGGAACTAAAGTAAAAGTTAACTTTATGCGGGACTAAAGTAAAGGTCATATAGATACATGCAACTGAATTGGAGATAAAACTGGAATTTTTTTTATGCAAGGGTATCTTCGAGTGGTTACATGCAAAAGAAAAGAAAGAGGAGAGGAAGCTATCTTTGGGGGGAGGATCCCAAAACCCAAAAGAGGGGCCTAATCTAAGTTTTCTCTCATAGGCCCAAAAGATAGAATTTTGCCTAATATAAGCTCTCTCTCATATGCTCTAGACATAGAAATTTCTTGAGTAAGCTATCTCGGGAGGACAAAAACAAACCCTAACCCTAATTTTCGTTACAGTAGCCATATCTCTCAAAAACCCTAATTTTCCTTACGGAAGCCATATCTCTCGAAAATCCTAACTTTCCTTACGAAAGCCATATCTCTTAAAAACCCAAATGTTTCTTATCTATTAATCTTAGTAAACCTAAAACTTTTGAATCCCAATCTTGGGATAGATTGTAATTTTCTTTTCCTTTGCTAATGAAAATTATTAAGCTTTTTATTTCTGTTATTTCTTAAGTTTCTTTCCCCAACATGAAATCCTAATATATGCTAAAGAAAAAAAAACAAAATGTTTTGCGAGAATGTGTTTTTTATGGTTTAATTTGCACAGCCTGTGATAAAATATATTTGATCTAACAAATTAGGGTTTAATGTACTAGTCTGTTTTGTGTTTTTGCTTCTCCAATCCTGTGTTTTTTGCCTATGATGGCATGCTGGAGAAGTCAGAATAAGTTGCGTTCTATTACAGTGTTCTTTTAGGTCAATATACCGGAGTGTGTGTTGAAGGCTATACTTGGGAAAAATATTTAGAGTTTAATGGTACTCATACTTTATTATTATAACTTTGTTTACCAAATTCTGATACAATCAGTGTTTCGGAAAGGCATCAATGAGAATTGCTCCACCACAATGATTTAATTTACAAGAGAGTGTGGAAAATGTGTAATCATTAAAACAAATCAGGATTAAACATTTCAAAAGCATCCTACTATAGGGTTTACTATAGCAATGTGTCTAAAATTTAAGGTTTAGTATGGCACACCATCTTTCACTCACTAATGTATTAAATCTAAATCATTCTAGTGCACAATGTACTGCTATATTTTATACTCTGCTAATACTAAACCATTTTAATTCTCTGCCATCTTTGCATGCACAAGCATAGAATCCTCTGAACAGACATTCTCACATTTGAAATCGATTTATTCAAGTTCTTATTTTGTTTTTACAAATTAAATCACACCTAATCCTCTGCAATATCATTCTAAACAATGCAATTAGGTCTTATAGACAGGGTTTCTATTTTCGTAGTCATATATTGTGCAGAGAAAAGTGGTAAAGCAGCATGTAGTTGAAATGCTACACTGACAAGCTAACAACGATAAACGAGAAGCTTTAAAGAAACACATTTTTAACTGCATGAATAAAGGTAGAAAGCAATCGTTTAACATTTGAAAGGAGGCATTATAAATTTGTTTACTCCTATCAAAAGCTTTAGAAGAAATGACAGAGAACAAGAAGAGTTCTCATTCTTTAGAGGATTGAAATATAGACGAATTGAAACTTAACAGCCGGTAGAATAAGATGACGTGAACCCCATGTGGATTTGTACTACCGATGCTCCCTATACATACAGTCTTAACATATTCTGCACATTTACCTGTGTTGAAGAATCCAAATGGACAGTTGACTTTATAATGCCTCATTCTGTACTTTTTTAGGACTGACAGCTAATAGTCTGATTGAGAAAATCAGATCAAGGTGGTTAGAGTTTCCATAGAAAGTGTGCACTAAACAACTATTCCTGAAGTTGGTTCCTCAGAAATTTTGACCACTCTGGAAATACACTTTTCAGATCAGTTGAATTGAAATATATATATTTTATCTTTCTTGGCAACATTTTCTCTGTTATGCAGTAACATTCTTGTTCCTAATTTGAATTCTATATGTCGATTTGCAAATTGTCAGGTTTATGCTCTTACAGGAGGTTTACCACCCATCATGCCGACTTTTGACATAGCAAGTTTAAAGAAAAGACCCCCAATCAGCAATAAGAAGGTACCCGTATTGATGCTTCTTAGTTTAGTAGTATGTGAATAAATGAGGGAAATTAATCAGTTGTGAAAGTCCTAATATAGTTTTTATGTTATAAGAGACTGCTATGACTTGTGTATGAATTAGTTTTTTATGTTATAAGAGACTGCTATGACTTGTATGAATTAGTTTGGATTAGCAAAGTGAGAGTACAGTTGGTGTCTATTTTGATTGTAATGCATAGATATATTATATAGACTTGGTTATACTGTTTGCTATGACTTCTTACAGTGTAGGTTATAGAAATTCATTAAGAAAGAAGAAGTTGCTGCTTTTCCTGATGTGCTGAGAATAATATAAATGTTGAAACAAGAAAGAAACTGGCTCTTGCAATATATTTATTCTCCAATGTAGGTAAACTATCTATGCTTTGTCAACAAAAGTCGTGGCATATATTACTCAGAAAATCTTTCACAGAATTCAGCAATTCACAATGGCGCGTTTGTTTGCAAAATTGAACTCCACTGCATCAAATACTTAATTAGTTCAGACATTTGTATGCCATTTACAAATGCAGTGCTTCATAAATGTTTTTTCTAGCTCAATGTTCTGAAGTTCCATCCTGTTATACATTTTTATATCCTCTTTGGGAAAGATAATATATTCTTGCCTATTGAAATGTACTTCTCATATTGTATCTTGGAGCTGTTTCTTCCACTTCAATTATCCAGCTGCTGTAAAACCTTTGCAATCTCTTCAGTTGCATGTTCTCTCTCTCATGTTAATATGTTTGTTTGTCCGTGTATGGTAATGATTTCCTTCTGAAAGTTAATTTTGTAGATTTCTTGGCAATGGTTACCATTCACATCCTCTGCCCGTAAAGACAACTTACAACTATATCACTGGGTTGGTGTTTCTTTTATTTTCTTTGCTACACAACAATTTGTGGTTGTTTCGTTATTGTTATCAATTGAAACTCTCCCATTTTGATAGGTCAAAATTGTGGATGACGTAGCTCCAGCAGGAGATTACTACTTTGCAAGATACAATAAGGTAATTATATTTCTTATGCATATATTTTAAGCATGCTCTTTATAGTAAGTTTTTGGTTTCCTTTACGCCAATGCAGAAGATTGATGTTGTAAGATATACAGAAGAGGAGTATAACAAAAGCCTTCTCGATGCAGTGAGTACTCTCTGGTCTAATTTCACATCTCATTTTTGGGGCATTACCTTAATCTATAGTATTATTGAGTAGGTTCACTCTCTGCATGCTCTTTTAAACATTAGCTGCTTAATATTTTTGTTTAATCAGCCTAGTTCTGTCAGCCTTTTGTTAACTCCTTAAGCTTGGTATTGTTGTTTTCTATGTGCTCAATTCTCAAATGTATCTATTTCCTAATTAAGCACTTACTGTTTAAGCTTTCCTGGTGCTTAAATCTGGTGATCGCTATGTTTCAGAAATGGAGCAAGGAAGAAACTGACCAACTTTTTGATCTTTGTGAACAATTTGATCTCCGCTTTATAGTGATTGCAGATAGATTCAATCCTCCTAGGAGCATTGAAGAGCTCAAGAGTCGATACTACTCAGGTTTGCTGTTTTTCATTTGTTATCTCGAAAGCTGTTGCCATTTTTATGCTATCTTTGAATGATTCACTCAGTCATTCTTAATCTATCTATCTATCTATCTATCTATCTATATATATATAAAGGCGTAAAAATCAGTTACTCTTTTTCATTTTTTATTTTTGAATACCTTATGTGTAACCTTCTCACCTATACCATTATGTTAGTGAAAAGAATTAGGTGATGCATAATCTGGTGAGAGATGTAATGTATTTCTTTATAGGCTGAATTCTATTACAAGTTCTCACAAATTAAAAGGGCTACCTCTGATTTAGGTCTCATACGCACTTTATGCACCTTGTCGGAAATCGTTGCTATAAGCCACTCACTCCATTGCTTGTAATGAACAAATCTAGACTATCAAGTATATTTTCTTTAGAAAATGAAGAGTATGGTCAAATTTCAATAAATTCTTTTATATATGGCCTCCCATTTCCCTAGTTTTAAAAGGGTTTTGGTCGTCGCATTTTCATGTTCAATGCAATAAACTGGGATTATGAGAAGCAAACAAGGCAAGCAGGCATATTCTTGACATACATAGCTTCTGCTTCCTGTTGACAATCAGGGAGATAAGCCTGTCACTGATTTGCTCTATTTGATTCAAATCCAGATTACATGATGGTTTTTCTGTGCATTGATAGTCATGAAAATGTCCATAATCAATCATCACTATTCATCAATATGACAGAAGCACACATGGCCCTGGTTTGGCTTGCCTTGCTGAAATTTCTGCAGTAGCACTTGCTTTATTCATCTGTCTATGAGGTTAGCTGATGTCATCCTGAAGAAAACAAGGTTACTCGATGTCAATTTCATAGTGTTTGATATTTCATTTTATTTCGGTTGATAAAGTGAAGCCACACCACAGTAGCACTTGCTTCATCCATCTGTCTATGAGGTTAGTTTCTGTATTAAAATCTAACTTATCATGTGTTTGTTTTGACAGCGGCAAAAGCTGTGGTTCTTGCAAGAGCTGCAACTCCAGAAGATGCAAATGATCACACACTTGTGAAGGTATCACAATGATTAATTAACATAATCTTCATGTTTGCAAGTTGGAACTTTATTGATAATTGGAGTTTTTTTTTCTGTATCTAGCAGGAATCATATAATGCAGCTCATGAAATAGAGCGTAAACGTGCATTAGGAGCTGTTTTGTCTCAATCACGCCAGCAAGAAAGGGAGGAAGCTGAGGTGTCTACCAAACACTATTCAATGCAGTTAGAGAGGGACATATTATTTACTTACTGATTTTTATTCTTATTATTTCAATTAAATTAGATTGAAGCCAAACGCATTTCTGAGGCTTGCTTCATGAAGGTAAACATATATAGTGTGCTGTATCTTTTCAGGTATTTAAATGAGGTCACATATATCACTTAGATTTGTTGCTTTTGAAAATTTCCAGAAACAGATTATCAATGATGCAGACACTTCTAGCATTGCTACTGATATGGATGCTACTGAAAGAGCTCCATCTACTCCTGCTAGACCTGGATCTCCTTCACCAGTACACCCACCCCGCCCTTCTGCAGTACCCATGCCCACATTGACATCAGCATTTGTAACAGCACTGAATGGAAGTCGACTGGTTATTTCTCTTTTCCCAATCTTGTGATTGTTGGCTAGAAATTAGAACATAGAGATTCACTGTTTAATTGTTTTCTTACCAAAATGAGACAACATATTGCGTAGCTTCTACAGTAACATCTGCATGTGTACATCTAAAGGTAAATAGACTACAGCAGCCTCATAAATCCGAGATATTGTAAAATCAGCAGATGTATATCCAAAGTAAAATATACTAGACCAGATTCATACATCAATCCTGAGAATGCATGTTTTTGCCTTCAATTATGCGTTTTGTTATGACCATTGTAAGAGCTTGAATTCTTCTTTCAAAATGCCAGTCATCATTTAGCTGTAGTTAATGCTATGTTCTTATTATGAATAGTAGATGTTCCTTTCTATTGGCAGCATGCATATCATTTCGTTTCTATTTTCTAATTTCGAGCATTTGATTATCTTTGCTACGAGCTGGATATTGCAAATTGCAATGTTCCATAATACCTCAATATTATTATTTGAGAATAGCAGTTGTAATACTGAAAATCTGAATTACTTTTCCAGCCTCGTGTCTTTACGAGAGGTACATTATTGACCCAATTGATGCACTCAATTGTGCCACCTGGTGGGGCAAGGTTGTCCAAACGTGTTGAACAAACACTTGAAGAACTTGGGGTATTTGTTTCTTCTATGTACATCGTACATCCTGTGTTGCATATCCCTTTGTTTGATTGCATTCTAATTTACGACTTCAGGTCCAGACAAAGCCAAAGGTTCCTACACAAGCAGTTTGTGCAGAACATCTAGAACTTCGGAAGGAGGTGCTGACAATGCTGAATTTGAAGAAGCAGGTATTACTCGTTTTTCAAGGTTTAAGACAGAAATATATATGATTAAGATGGAGTTCTGTGTTGCTTGTGTCAGACAGCAATGTGTGCTACTTACAATTCTTGGCCTGTGTTTAGTTACAATGGAGGGGGGCGGAGGTTACAATGCTAAGGGATAATCCTTATGCGGATATTCCAGCAACACCAAGCACACCTAAGGTAATGGAAGCTTGGAAAAGCGACTGCTTTGCGTGGAATATATGAGATCATCTCATTTCTTCAGGTTTTTATACAATACAATAAAATTCTTCCCCATCAATGAACCAAAGAATTCCTCTGGAGAGAAACAAGAAGATGCATGCATTAAAATGTATACTACCAACTAAATCTAAATGACCAAAGGAACTTTCCCCAATGAGAGACAAACAAATAATATAAATGACCATTGCTGTGTGAAGTCTCTTGCAACATTTTTGTCCCCTTTGCATCTGCCTATGAGCTTATTATTATTATTATTAGAATTGATATTAACAAGTACTATTGCAGAGGTCACATCGTGCTGGTGATGGTGATCGCCCATGGACAGTTGGCAGTGATCTAGAGACTATTCCTGGTTAGCTATATATATGCTTTTAGTTGTAATTGTTTTTAAATGACGTCAGACCTACTCAATGCTTCCTGCTTTTGGCAGGTGAACGGAGTGGCAAACGAGAACATAAGCGGAAGGTAAGGATATGCTCAAAGTGTCATTCTACCCATATCATTGCAACTTTATTGGGTATTTAGCATATTTCATTGCATCAATGTATCTTTTTCTGCCAGGCTCCTGTAAGATTCTCAGATGGGCCTCCGTCACCACCCAGTAGTAAGAGGTCTCGCAAGTTGAAGGCATCTGATAGCTGACTTACATTTAACACTGCTATATCATTGTTATCCTTGGGAAGAACACAGATTTAAGTCAGTAATTTCTTCCTAGGCTGAGCTGGTTTTTCTGGGTATGCTTTACTGTGATCAAAGCATTCATGGTGTCAAAAGCAAGGATGTTCCGTGAGCACATCTTAATTTCTAGATTGTGGTTACCACACACGGGTAATCTAGCATTCATATCAAATGCGAGGATGTTCCGTGTGGACTTGTGTGTAAGCACACCCCAGTTTATAGATTATGGTAATCACACATGGGTAATCTCCATGGAGGAAAGATGTTATGTATGGAGTCACGTACAAGCACACTAATTCGTGATTATGTTGATCACCATGCTTTCATTTATGGTGTGGTATATCAGTACCCCTCCTGAAGTAAAGACAATGGGATGTGTTTAATCCAGTATCGATGAGAATGTAATGTAAGTTGATGGATTGTATCATATTGAAAAAGAGTCCTGAAATACTAAAGATCAACAAGATAACCTTTTCAATTCTGATGGGTTGGAATGACACTTATTTGTAGTGTACTTATGTTTTGTTCCCAGCTTCTTGTTTGCAAATACAATGCGATGATTCACCGTGATATAGGAAACAAAATAAGGAAATGAAGGCAGTTTGTGACGGAATGGTTAATTTTTAAATAGGGATCTCCATTCTTTGAAAGTGTGAAAGATACGTTATATTAACCTATTATAATTTCACGTATGAAATAAAGTATTATAAGAAGCCTCCTTGCTGAGATTTTTGTAAACAAACAAGTGAAAACCCAACTTGATTCTGTTCTCTTGATGTTTGTAAGATATGTATACTCGGCTCGAGGGTAAGAGAAGTAGTTTGCTTATTATTTGATTAGGATTTCATGGAATACAAAGTAGTTGATGAAATTTCTAAACCAATCCATCAATATTCTTTGAATATCAATTTAGGAAGGTCATAGATGTATACAATGGATCCTTATTGTTTTGTGTATTGTTGTTTGCGACATTGACAATGGAAAAGTTTTATTTGTTTTGTGTATTGTTTGCAACCTGGACAATGGAAAAGTTTTATGTAATGACATCATTTTATTAGCTCATAAACTTTAACATCCTATTGCTGTCCTCCCAAGGTTAAGACAAACCTTGGGAGGACAAGGTAACCTAGAAACTTGTGGAGTCGATTGCCTCATCATCAACTCATCATATCTTGTACTTAAATGAGCTCCTAAAGGATAATTTCTTTGTCATCACGAGTGTTTAGAATGTCATGTCATGTACAATTTAAGGGTGTCCCATTTTGGTTCGCCAACTACCATGTATTTTTATGAATATCTAATAATCTATTTCATGTAGCTTGGCAAGGGAAACTCAAGTCATAGGTAGAGAACCCAACATATGTGAGACTAAATTACTCATACAACTTTCCTCAACTCTTCTCAATTATATTGTGGGTTGAGGTGTCTTTTTGCCTCAACTCTTCTTGATTATTTCTATAGACTCGTGGCTCATCAAACTTTACATGTTTGTGTAATGAATGAGTTTATCCAAGTATTGCATCATGTGTGGGTTATGGAAAACATGTTTAAAAGCCCACTCGATGTGTTTCCAACATAGAGAGTGTTATTATGATTTTAAGCGTGGAAGATTGTCATACTTCATGTGTGCTTTTCACATTATATCAATAGGATGACGAGTTGTTGGTGGTCAGCTCACACTTTGAAGATGTAGCTATTCAACCACCATGTTCCCTATACACCATGGCTTCAATGATATGAACTCATTCGTTTTGCTTGAAACATACCTGTAAAAGTGATATTAACAAGGCTCCAATGTCATTGAGCATTTGTTTGATGTCATGAAATAAGTTGTCCAAATTTAGTCATTTAATAATCGACATTGAATGCCTTTTTTTATACGGTGGACTATTTGGCCAGGGGTGAACTTCTAACTTGGTCCTTGGCCTAAGCGTAAACCCCATCGTCAATCGGGTGATCCCAACACCTATGATATGATACCGTGAACTTGCATGTAATGACTATATATGGTGCATGGATAGTGATGGGATCAATGAGCTAGAGATCTACACAAATGTTGTACACTCCATTATATACATGCTTTCCATTTCTCTCTCAAAAGCCAACCAACTCACACTTGATGTAAAGTCACAATCTTGTGTCATCCGATATGTTATAACTTGGGCGTTGAGGCATCTCGGAGAATAGTGGGAACATGTCTAACAGATCCAATGACCGAACCGTATATACATATATATATTATACTGTGTATACATATATGTATATGTATAATGTCTACACATATGTACGTACATAAATGGGTCAGTCTAGCCGCCCAGGAAAAAAGAGAAGCTGCCGTATTATTATTATTATTATTATGGTTATTATTTTGCGAGACTTTGGGAAACCTCAACGAAAACACACACACACACACACACACAAACTGTAGAAGAGGTCGGTTTGTTCTGCTCGGTTCGGTTCGGCTCTGTCATGCTCTGTCGTCTGCCCTCTGGAGCTCCATCGTATGGCGAGGCGTGATTTCATCGTCAGGAGTCTGTTCCGGACGCGAGTCTCTGGATGCCAGAGCTCCCTGTTGCATAATTCTAGCGTAACAGAACAGAAGAAGAAGAAGGACTAGGTTGGCGACGATTCAGTGCATATGTATTGCAACAATAGAATAAAATGTAATGTGTGTGCATTATGGATAACCATAGTGTTTCGGAAAGTTCTATCAATCTATTTAGATTTATTGTTCTCCAAGATGAGGCAACATTTTCAGATTTAATCTACCACTTGACCTCAAAGGCCTTATTTGTC
>ERZ1034375.365-NODE-365-length-10638-cov-12.642647_pt1 | contig 10638 bp, 4 predicted proteins | sample MGYA00520585_ERZ1034375 | MGnify/ENA primary metagenome ERZ1034375 (study PRJEB33736, sample SAMEA104288463) | Azolla filiculoides | biome: Urban; feature: water surface; material: ditch water | place: Netherlands | collected 2014 ... | reverse complement strand
TCTTATTTCTCGCAAACAAATTATCACAAAGACTTTGTTGCATGCAACTAGAATTATACCTTCCGGTTCCATATCTTTGCATGGTATTAAAGAGTGAGGTTGAATCAATTTAAGCTTGCTCGCTAGCTCTTACATGTTTGTGTTGTGGCATTGTTGTTTGAGGAGAATATCCATGTATAGATACAAATTTTGGAAAAAAATCTCCCATCAAGAAGCTCAACCACGACAACTTGGCTTCATATGAGTACAAGAAGACTAAATATCGACTCAACGAAGGATAATATAGTTATAATAATGATGAACTTGCAACCAATGTTTCCAACATGTCAACAAGGATCACGTCAAGTAAAGTATTGCCTTGCAATGTGCATATATGACTATATACTTGCCGATGTTCATGATGAAAAGACACCAAAAGGTATATTGGAAGAACCTCAAAAAGATATTCACCACTTGGGAGCTTCAACTCCAACAAGAGTTTAAATCACTTCAACAAAGAGGGTTAAGTATCAACAACTTCGTACTGAAAATTAAGTGGCATTACAAAGCACTTGGTCCTTGATTGATGGGTGTCCATATTAAAGAAGGAGAAATGGTGTGGATAAGTCTTAATGCTTTGGAGTGTGAAGGAGCGTTCATCATCACAACATAAAAGTTGACATTGCTCTTCAAACATCAATTGAAATTCTGATGTGGATACAAATGCTATTCTCACTAGTGGATCGTGGATCCATATTTCAATGTGAACATAGAAGATGAATAAGAGTGAGTGGACGAAACAACAAAGGTTGGAAACCATGTGGGGTGGAAGTTTGCCCATGACATGAATGGAAGAGGAAGAGAAAAATCCAGGAGGGGGAGTTGCAATGGAAGTGGAAACTAACCAAACAAAATCCAAATATTGGTTTGGGGGTAAACCCAATCATATTGAGGAAAAACTTTGAAGAAGAAGCATGCAACTATGCTTCCAAATCGAAACACATTGGATGACTATGGAAGCATGTTTGTGATGAATCACCAAGCCAAATACATGAAGGTTCACACGAGCGGATGAAGAGCCATACTAAATGATATGGCAACATGAGAATGAACAGAATGCAATAAATCTAATGCAACATCTTGATTATATCACTCGTTTGTTGTAAGAAGAAATGCATCACGAATGTATTGCTTGTCCCAACTATCGCAAAGAACTTGGTGTTTGTTAGACAAATTTTCAAACAAGAATCCAAATGTGATTCTATGAGAACGGGTGTTTCATTAGAGACCTCAAAAATAAAGGGAAGCTTGTGGGTCAAGGAGAGGATAAAAAATAATGTTTAGCCTTGACAACAATACGATGAAGTTGACAATGTTTAGAAAAGGGGAAATGTTATCATTCAACATTGAAACGTGGCACGAGAGGATCAACCACGTGAACATGCAAAATCTTTGAAGGAGGCAAACGAGAGGAGTCATGAGGAGTCTCCTAAAACTTGAGTGTGAGGTAACAATCAATGTGTGTGAAGCATGTCAATTCACGGAGCAACACCAACCACCATTCTAGAAGGAGTAGAATGTGAATCACAAACTTATCGATCTCATTCATGTGAAGGTGCGGGGTCTCACATGAATGATTACTTTCATAGGTTGTCAGTACTTTGTGACCTTCATCAACAACCCTCTCGGCGCACTTGGGTCTACCCAATGTGAATGAAGAGAGAGGCATTCACCCAATTTCAAAAGTTCAAGAGCCTTCTAAACACGTTCGCGTTCAGAAGTGGAAGGATCGCGCACAAATGGAAGGATAATGAATATTTTGTTTTATTTTGGGCTTTTTTGGCCATTTCACAAAACATCTTGATACTAGCATCACATGTTCCCGATGAAAAAACTGAAAATTCAGCCAAATACGAAAAGTAACTTTGTGTATTTTTAAGGAAAAATGACAACTTCTATTTTTTTAGATCTTAGACTTATTAGTCCATGCATTAACCAAAGCCATAGATGATTTTCCTAATCAAGTTCATACAGACATAGTAAAAATAATGGAAACAATGCAAGAACCCCCGTTCATACAAGAAGTAACATCACTAGTAGGTCCTGATTCATTCCAGGATAGAATGGCACATTGGCAACAAGAGTTTGCCACAGAAATTCTTAAAGCATGTGATGAGGTAGCACTTACTTATTCTATTACCACAGCTATTAGAAAGAAGGCCACTATTGGTAGAGACAAAGCAGAAAGTAGCATGCACGACATTAGCCATACTAGCAATGGTAGAGAAATCGACATAGAGATGAGTGATAATGAAGAGTATAATGTTGATAAATGTCCATTTACAACTCCAAATTACAATGGGAGTGAAAAACCAAAGAAATCATCTACAAATAACCCCCAACCCTATCCCATTCGAAAACCTAACCCTAAAGCTAACCCTAACTCTACCGCTAACCCCAACCCCAAACCAAAATCCTCTACGAATAACCCACAACCAAATCCCTTTCAAAACCCTAACCCTAACCCTAACCCTAACCCTAACCCTAACTCCAACTCGAAACCAAAGTTTCCAACAAACAGAAATCCTCGACCATTTAACCATCGTAACCTCCCACAATACATCTGTAACATAACAAATAACCAAGTTAGTAGAAATCCTCACCAAAACCATCACGGCCCACAAGTCTTACTATACAACCCTAATCGGCCTTTCTTTAATCATAGCTATAACTCAACTAACCCTCTGATGCACACGGTTCCCTCGTACGCGGCTGAAGCGGCACACCCACCGAGAGCACCTCTTCACCATCCTCACATCGAACGGACTTCAAACCGACTGCCCACGCACAACCACCATATTTCAGCCTCGCACGAACCACACCTGCGGCCTACACATCATCTACATACATCACAAGAATTTGGACAGGTAGGATACAACGGAGATCAAAGATCCTACTTCGATAACTACATGTGCGGTGATGGTGGACGCTTGTCACACCAAAACGGCGGCTACATAAGCTGCTACGATAAAGATGCGGCTTACCGAAATGCGAAGTACGCAATCGGAGGAGAGATACGGACAGCCTACGAAAGAAGCTCATGTGATAACGGTGGTGGATATACGGCCTACCCCCACTGCGAGGAACGTCGTACATCTTTTGAAAGCGGCACACACGACTTTAATAGAAGGCAGCTCGTGTATCCCCATGGCGGCGGCGGCGGCTGCTTTGCAAGAGACGATGCAAGCCATGGCACGAATGACCTTCCCTCTTTCCCTCCTCCTCCTCCTCCTCTCCTCCCCACCCCACCCCTGCACACTAGTATAAGCGGTTCCTCTCACTTCCCTTATGCCTTCAACCCTAACCACATCCCTCTTCCCTCCTCCTTACTTCCTACTAATTGGATGCATGCCCCCACTTTACTTTCTAGAAACCCCCCTCATACCCCTCCCTTATTTTTTAACAATATCCCTACGCATTTTCCCTCATTTCCCCCTAGTAACCCCCAAAAAGTTCCCCTATTTCCTAACCATAACCCTCCCCCCTTTTATGCACATACCCCCCCCTTCTTTACACATGACCCCCCCTCCACTTCTACTAGATTTCAATATTCTACTCCACCTTCGAAATTTCCCCCGCGTGTATATGAAATCCCACATAAAAACCAACCTATCCCCTCTCACAAGAATCACCCCCTTCCCACGAAACTACAAACTTTCCCATGTAATAATGTTAGGTCAAAAAACGTGTAGCAAGGCGTGCGAAGCGGGTTAGTAAACAGTTTCGGCACGCCATACATCCCGCAAAACGTCTTTTTTACCTTCTAGATAGGCCTACTTCTACGTTAGATACTTTCATGTGGTTAGGACATCATACATCTAATTTTCCCTTCTCTCCATACATGAAAAAGACCCGTAGTAAGAAACCCCGTAATAAATTTTGGACTCCGCTCCTTAGTAAACCTATAATTAGTAGTAGGATCCATAACCATTCTGATTATTCCCTCTCTAAACATGAGACCCAACTCCTTAGGCTAGGTTTGAAACACATCCTCCCATCTTCTCCACCATCATCCCCTATCCTACTTAAAGAATTTGATAGCCTGAGTAGGACCCTTCGACTTAGGCATTTTTTCAAAGATGTAGATAATCCCCCCCTAAATCCCTTTAGGCTACCAAACCCTACTTGGCAACCTCCTACTAAGTACACTCCCCTAGAAAACATTATAGCTAAACACCAAACTATCTTTAGGGACACACTTCATACACATAAGTTAAAATCCACTAGGATTGCACCCCACTTATCACTAGCTTTACAATCTCTTAAGAATAACAGAAGAATCATAATCTTGCCCGCTGACAAAAATGTTGGAGTTTGTGTTCTTAACAAGGACACATACTATAACAAAGCTATAGAACACCTTTCCGATGCCAATACTTATAAAGTAGTCTCCCACTATCCACTTGAGGAGTTATCATATAGATTGAAAAACATTGTTAACAACCATCTTAGTACTTTATCCACCATAGAAGCCAATTATATACTACATAAACCCTCAAAAGGGTACCAAGTCTGCAATATCTATTTCCTCCCCAAACTCCATAAGAACCCAATAGGCTTTAGACCTATCTGCTCATACAATAACTCCCTTTTTGAACAGGCGTCGAAATGGCTTCACCACCAACTCATGCCTATCCTTCTCCTTCAAAAACAATATTTGAAAGACTCACACTCCCTTGTCCAGACTTTAGAACATCTCAACCCACCCCCTAATAGCTTTATCTTTACCTTTGATGTTGAATCTCTATATCCTAGCATACCCCCTAAGCTAGGACTTGAAGCCTTACGAAAAATCATTACCCCCCATTTCTCCGCTTCTAAAGCTAACCTTATCTATACACTTAGTGCACTCACATTAGAATATCACTTTCTATCTTTTGATAACGTGATCTATCAACAAATAAAAGGTACCGCCATGGGTAGTAATTTTTCTGTAGTGTATGCATGCCTATTCTTAGCTCACTTAGAGAACTCCCAATCACCACACCCTAATCTTTTCTACTTCACTAGATATATAGATGATGCCTTCGGAGTATGGACAGGTACTAAACTCGAACTAGATAATTACCTCAAGTTCTATAGCACCTCCACCAATAATTGCATCAAACTCACCATCACCACTTCTCCCTTTAGATTACCGTTCTTAGATTTATGGATTAACTTAGAAAATTCACATTTCTCCTTTAATTGCTACCAAAAGCCCCAAAACGCCTACCAGTATCTCTCATTCTCGTCAGACCACCCCCTTCACTTAAAGCGTCATTTTATTATCAATGAACTAAAACGATACCTAATTAGAGAAAGTAGCCCCTTAGGTTTCCTTAGAATGAAGAGACTATTTTTCAGTAGATTAGTTAAGAGAGGATATCCCCGTTCTTTTATATTAGAGAATTATAAAAAAGTCCTATTTGGCGCTAGGAAATCACTAGTATATCGTAGAAAACCTAAAAGTACCCTTATGCCTGTCATCTTCAAACTTAGGTATACAAAAGATACCCCTAGGTTAGGAATTCACGACATGCTAGAGAACCTCCACACGGACCTACTCATAGATCCCCAACTATCCAAACTACCAAGACCCTTTATATGTTGGACTAAGTCGAAGTCCATTCATTCCTTTCTTGTCAAAACTAAGTATAAAAGTATATAAGATCATCCCCTAATACTCTCACTTAATACTATACACTTTTTATATCACACCCCCACTTATCACTTATCGTATACATACTTATAACCCCCTTATAGCCCACCTCCACTTATTACTTATAAATCCTTTGCCTATCACTCTTCCCCTCTTCTCTCTCTCTCTCTCTCTCTCTCTCTCTCTCTCTCTCTCTCTCCTCCTCCCTCCCTATATAAACCTATACTCATGTTGTAAATGACCTTGACACTGATGAGCTCTACCTAGAGCGAAACTAGTTTGCCCAAGGTCTTTCTAATGAAAATTTCTTGACTATCTTTTTTCTTACTCAATCCTCTTCTTCTTGCATCTCATGCTCTCTTTCTCTTTTATTCTTGTTCACCTCTAATCTTACTCTTGTTCATTTCCTTATTTCTTTTCCTACGCTTCGTGCATCATCTCAATTGTTGTGCTAGTTCGCTCGCACTCCTTGTCACGACGCAACAGTCACTACAAGCATTGTTATCCTAGTTTCTATGGAGGGATTATCATCGGAGTTTGGAACCCACAATAGTGACACTTCGACTCACATCGAATCACCATTTAGTGCCGAGTTCCCTCCACAACAGATGATGACTTTTGCAGCGACGGCATCAACTACACCGACACCAACAAAACCTAGAAGCGCCAACAAACGTCCTAATAAACGACAACGCGCCCCTACACTATCCCCAACTTTCATCAACTCTAATCCTAGTAATGAAAAGGTAAATTCCTCCGACTCATATATGTCCTCACACCACTTTGAAGACTATAAGCGTAAAGTGGTATATGAATTTAAACATCTATATAGACGTACACAAGAAGCTAAGAATACATATAAGCGTATCTCTGATCTAAACTCACATGACATCACCCCTCATAGTCTTAGGGTTCACCCACCGAAATTAACAATAGGTCATGAGGAGATCAATTCGAGCTTGCGAACAGAATTTATAGCCCTCACAACACAATATCGCAAGGATCTTACAACATGCTATATTCGGCATTTAGACTTACTAGTCCACGCATTAACCAAAGCCATAGATGATTTTCCTAATCAAGTTCGTACCGACATAGTAAAAATAATGGAAACAATGCAAGAACCCCCATTCATACAAGAAGTAACATCACTAGTAGGTCCCGATTCATTCCAAGATAGAATGGCACATTGGCAACAAGAGTTTGCCACAGAAATCCTTAGAGCTTGTGATGAAGTAGCAGTTACTTATTCTATTACCGCGGCTATTAGAAGGAAGGCCACTATCGGTAGAGACAAAGCAGAGAGTAGCATGCACAACATTAACGATACAAACAATGTTAGAGAAGTCGACATAGAAATGAGTGACAATGAAGAGTATAATGTTAATAACAGTCCCTTTACAACTCCAAATTACATTGGGAGTGAAAAACCAAAGAAATCCTCTACAAATTATCCCATTCAAAAACCTAACCCTAAAGCTAACGCTAACGCTACCTCTAACACTAACCCCAACCCCAAACTAAAATCCTCTACAAAGAACCTACAACCTAATCCCATTAAAAAATCTAACCGTATTCCTAACCCTAACCCTAACCCTAACCCTAACCCTGATTTTCCAGCAAAAAGAAATCCTCGATCATTGAACCACCGCAACCTCCTCCCGCAATACATCTGCAACATAACAAATAATAAGGTAAGTAGAAATCCTCATCAAAACCATTATGGCCCACGAGTCCTACTCTATAACCCTAACCGCCCTTTCCTTAATCCTATCTACAACCCAACTAACGATCTAGGGCACACGGTTACCTCGTACGCGGCGGAAGCGACATACCCACCAAGAGCATCTGTTCAACATCCTCACATCCAACGAAATTCAAACCAACATTTTTCAGCCTCGCACGAGCCACACCCGCGGCCTATACATCACCACCATACGTCGCCGGAATTTGAATTGGAAGGATACAAAAGAGAGCGAAGATCTTACTTCAATAGCGGCTACACGTGCGGCGATGGTGGAGGACTGTCACACCATAACGGCGGCTACATGAGCCGCGAAGATATTTATCCTACGGGCCGATACGGGAGGTCCATCCAATGCGAAGGCCGTACATCTTATGGAAGCGGCACACGAGCCAACAGAAGACAAGAAGTGTATCCCCATGGCGGTTGTGCAGGAGATCATGCAAGCCATGGCACGAACGACCTTCCCTCTTTCCCTCTCGGCCCTCCTCCTCCTCCTCCTCCTCCTCCTCTCCTCCCCACCCCACCTTTGCACACAATTTCAAACAGACCCTCTCACTTCCCATATGTGTTTAACCCCAACCCTAGTCACGCCCCTCCTCCCCCCTCCTTACTTCCTACAAATTTGATGCATGCCCCTCCCCCATTTTTTAACGATACCCCTATGCATTTCCCCTTATTCCCCCCTAATAACCCCCACAACGTTTCCTTATTCCCAAACTATACCCCTCCCCCTTTTCATGCATTTCCTACACATTCCCCCCCCTTCTCTACACATAACTCCCCTAGATTTCAATATTCAACCCCACCCTCTAAATTTCACCCACACGTATATGAAATCCCTCGTAGAAAAGAACCTATCCGTACTCACAATAATCGTCCCCCTCCCACGAAACTACGAACTTTCCCATGTAATAATGTTAGGACAAAAAACGTGTAGCTAGGCGTGCCAAACGGGATAGTAAACAGTTTCGGCACGCCATACATCCCGCGAAACGTCTCTTTTACCTTCTCGATAGACCTACTTCTACTTTAGATACTTTCATGTGGTTAGGACGTCATACATCTAATTTTCCCTTCTCCCCGTATGTGAAAAAGACCCATAGTAGGAAACCCCGTAATAAATTTTGGACGCCTCTCCTTAGTAAACCTAGAATTAGTAGGATCCACAACCACTCTAATTATTCCCTCTCTAAACATGAGACACAACTCCTTAGCCTAGGTTTGAAACACATCCTCCCATCATCTCCACCATCATCCCCTACCCTACTAAAAGAATTTGATAGCCTAAGTAGGACCCTTCGACTTAAACATTTTTTCAAAGATGTGGATAGTTCGCCCCTAAATCCCTTTAAGCTACCTAACCCTAGTTGGCAACCTCCTACTAAGTACACTCCCCTAGAAAACATTATAGCTAAACACCAAACTATCTTTAGGGACACACTTCATACACTCAAACTAAAACCCACTAAGATTGCACCTCACTTATCACTAGCCTTACAATCTCTTAAGAAAAACAACAAAATCATAATCCTACCCGCTGACAAAAATGTTGGAGTGTGTGTTCTTGATAAGGACACGTACTATAACAAAGCTATAGAACACCTTTCCGATACTAATACATATAAAAAAGTCTCCCACTATCCACTTGAGGAGTTATCCTATAGATTGAAAAACATTGTTAATAACCATCTTGGTACCCTATCCAACATAGAAGCCAAATACATACTACATAAACCCTCAAAAGGGTACCAAGTATGCAATATCTATTTCCTCCCAAAACTCCATAAAAACCCAATAGGTTTTAGACCTATTTGCTCATACAATAACTCCCTTTTTGAACAAACATCAAAATGGCTTCACCACCAACTCATGCCTATCCTTCTCCTTCAGAAGCAATATTTGAAAGACTCACATTCCCTTGTCCAGACTTTAGAACATCTCAACCCACCCCCTCATAGCTTTATCTTTACCTTTGATGTTGAATCTTTATATCCCAGCATACCCCCTAAGTTAGGACTTCAAGCTTTACGAAAAATGATTACCCCACATTTTTCATCTTCTAAAACTAACCTTATCTATACACTTAGTGCACTCACGTTAGAATATCACTTTCTATCCTTTGATAACATGATCTATCAACAAGTCAAGGGTACAACCATGGGTAGTAATTTTTCTGTAGTTTATGCATGCCTATTCTTAGCTCACTTAGAGAACTCCCAACCATCACACCCTAATCTTTTCTATTTCACTAGATATATAGATGATGCATTCGGGATATGGACGGGTACTAAACCCGAATTAGAAAATTACCTCCAGTTCTATAACACCTCCACTAATAATTGCATCAAAATTACCATCACCACTTCTCCCTTTAGATTGCCGTTCTTAGATTTATGGATTAACCTAAAGAATTCACATTTCTCCTTTAATTGCTACCAAAAGCCCCAAAATGCCTACCAATATCTCTCATTCTCGTCAGTTCACCCCCTTCACTTAAAACGTCATTTTATTATTAATGAACTAAAACGATACCTAATTAGAGAAAGTACCCCCTTAGGTTTCCTTCGAATGAAAAAACTATTTTTTAGTAGATTAGTTAAGAGAGGATATCCCCTTTCTTTTATATTAGAGAATTATAAAAAGGTCCTATTTAGCGCTAGGAAATCACTTGTATTTAGTAGAAAACCTAAAAGTACCCTTATACCTGTCATCTTCAAACTTAGGTATACGAAAGATACCCCTAGATTAGGAATTCGTGACATGCTAGAAAACCTCCACGCAGATTTAGCCACACATCCCCAACTATCCGAACTACCGCGACCCTTCATATGTTGGACTAAGTCTAAGTCCATTCATTCCTTTCTCGTCAAAACTAAATATAAATCCATAAATACTCCCACTTAATACTATATTCCTTTTATATCCCACCCCTATAATCCCCCTCTTCTTAGAGCCCACCCCCACCCCCACCTAGTATCACTTATCATATACATACATATAACCCCCCTCTAGCCCATTTTCACTTATCAATCCTTTGCGTAACACGATTCCTCTTTTCCCTTTCTCCCCTCATTAAACTCCTATTCTCTTTTTTTTTTATCGTAATTAGCTTACCCTAGTGGTAAGTTGTTAACACTACAAGCACTGCGTCTTGGGTTCAAAACCCAATTTCCTCACCTCTCTATTATATACTTCATATCTCTTAATTCAC
>ERZ1034375.351-NODE-351-length-11065-cov-5.736986_pt1 | contig 11065 bp, 9 predicted proteins | sample MGYA00520585_ERZ1034375 | MGnify/ENA primary metagenome ERZ1034375 (study PRJEB33736, sample SAMEA104288463) | Azolla filiculoides | biome: Urban; feature: water surface; material: ditch water | place: Netherlands | collected 2014 ... | reverse complement strand
TTCTCGGAACTCAAGTTTTTCCGGTCGAAAAGTTTCATGAGTTCCCTTTCAACATCACTTTTGGCTTATATGAGCTTCGACTGAACATGAGGACAGGAAGTGTGGAGCCAACGACATTATGCTCGGAGCTCGAGCTCGAGGTTGGGGTCATAAACCCAAAATACATGGGGCGGAGGACGAGGTATGCTTATTATGCACTAAGGGGATCTCTATTCTTCAAAGGTGTGGTGAAGCTTGATTTGATGCTAGAGGGGCCAAGAGAAGACTGTGTAGTGGGAAAGAGAGAGTTTGGTGAAGGGAAATATGGTGGGGAACCTTGCTTTGTAGGAGCGAGGGGCGTGAACTCTGAAGACCATGGGTATCTTTTGTGTCTAGTGGGAAATGAAAATGGGGGCGTTTCGGAGCTTTGGGTAATGGATGCTCGTAGTCCTTCTCTAGACATCATTGCCATTGTCGAGCTCCCAGTTCATGTCCCAATGGGTTTCCATGGATGTTTCGTCAGCGAAGCGCAACTTGCTCAACAAAAACCATAGCTTCCTTGCTATTGACATTCACATGGTATACAATATAGTAATGTGTGCTATCCTCTAGGGCATCAATTCCTCTCATGTGTACATGAATAATGGATGTTTTATTCATGTTAAGCAACATTACCAGAATTATAGTCAAAATGCATATTTCCGTTTATTGTCAATATGCATCTATGAAATGCATATTACAATTTATTACCGTTTAAACCTAGAAACCCTTATCACTACATTGCCATCAACAAGAACAAATTGAATGCTTAATATTTTGTAAAGACATCATTGGCATATGAATAACATAAACCATGTAAACCCTAGAACTTAAAGATTGTTGATATCACTAAAATAGTGAGATTTTTCCACAAAATATATCGTTCCAATGTCCATTAAGGTTAACTGCTAGAGAAATCATAATTGAACTCTACAAAAACATTTATAAGTAAGGTTCATACAATTATTGCCCGAAACAAGAACATATAAGTTGTCATGTTCTACATTTGCACTTCTTTCGCAATATATTTTTGATTGGACCGCAACCTACGTTATTGCATATTCATTCCTCAAGTTGCGCGACAATGATGTACTCATACATACATACATACATACATACACACCTAAATTTCTGTCCTAATGCATAAAGGTGATGAAGCTAACACATTTCAAATATATGTCAAATGCAAGTATAATGGCTCCATGGAAATAGGAGTACTTATGGTTGCATTAAACTTGCATATACAATGGTATTTGTTTGTTTGCATGAATACCATAAACCTTAATGTGTTGTAAAGGCTAAATAAGCCAACACACATATGCTTCACTTGAGCATTCAGCATTGAGCTTTTTATCCTATGAAAGAGTCAAAATCCTTGAGCATTGAACTTCTTGGCGAGTACAACACTTGAAATCCTAGAGTATGGTGTACAAAACATTGAACTTCTTGGCGAGTACAACACTTGAAATCCTAGAGTATGGTGTACAAAACATTGAACTTCTTTCAATGACAAAGAAGTAAATAAATGCTAGTAGTCGTTTGTGTGAACAACAAACTCGAAGCTACTCATGATCCCTAAATCACTATTTTGATTTATTAGATGCCACCTCAAGCCTTGTGGTTTTATGAAGTGCCATTGCAACGTTTTTATGCATGGAACTCTCCTTTATTCTTTTTTAAATATCTCTTAGTATATGAACCTTTATTCAATCTTTGCCAAGGAACTAGGTGTGTGGCGCCAATATTATTATCTAATTTAGTACAAATTAGCATTTGGAGTCCTTGGATGCCCTATCCTATTGTACCTATAAAGTTGATTGTGAGATAAACTAAGGAATGGTTGATAGTATTGTCCTAATTAAATCGAGCAATATACATAGTCTTACATTTTTAATTTTATTTTTCCCCAAAAAACTCAATCCATTAGTTAGAGAATTTTACAGATGAGAGTGTTATATACAAATCCTTGTAGGGACGCGATAGTTCCATCTTATGTGGATGCCCATTGACTCAAGAAACGGAGAGGACGACCATTGGTGGATGAAGGCTAGTTGTTTTCTTTCAACTCCATCGGATCCGCACGTGAGGCCATTGTATTGGCTCTTTAGAGTAACTACAACTTCACTCCATATCTCTTGCATTAACATTACTTGATGCATGGTTTGGTTGGAGAAAACCCGTCTACACCGTCGTTTCCATAGAATCCAAAGATTTATTAGAATGACCAATTCCAAAACGGTGACAACTTGAGCTTTGACATTAATAGGAGTTGAGTGGATATTGCCGATGGTGGAAAGAAAACTCTTGTGCTTTTATCACCAAAGTCATCCCCTCCTTCTGATGTTCGTACATGTCAACTAGGGCCTGCCATGATAACAAATAGACATTCCACACTTGATTCTGCCTTGCACTTGGCATATTTGCATTAGGCAGCCAACCCCCTGCCATATTCGATGGATCTCTACGCAGACCATAAAGCGTGTCAGATTGATTATGTTGCATTTGGGCACGCTACACAATTAGGAGAGCCAAGGTTCCCACACTCCATCTTTGTCTCCTCTCTTTATTAGTTTTTAGTGAACCACGTCACTCAATTGATTTCTATCCTTCATTGATTTGCTCATACTTTCTCCCTCATGAAAAACACTAGTCTTGGAGATAAAAGTAAAACTTGACAATGAATCATATATTCAAATCATGTAGTAATATCCATAACTATAGGCGGTAATATAAGGTAGAGCTAGTATGAAAATAACTAGCATGTTACTTACTCCAAGTTTATATCCCACCTTCAGCACGCCACATCACGACAACGATAATGACACTTGTATCATGTGTAGTACAAGGAGGGGGTAAGCAAGAGGCTAGGGCTAAAGATATTCTAGAAATAATAAATGAATGGAGAGGACTTATTGGAAATAAATCTTCGGTGGTGTCATCAATAACTCTTCCTTATCTACAAGCTAAGGTAAAATCATTTTCGAATCTAAATTATAAACTAAAGAAGAGATTGATTGGAAATACATGGTAATTAGAGTAATTACCCGTGTCATGAATTCATCTATATGTAATGTCACATATTTTCAATAGAACCATGGTTTATGGTATTGTCTATGCGCAATTAGATAATAACTTCTATCGACAATTATATTATTTCTTGATTTCATGGATGACTTTTGAGTTTAGTTAGTAACATGCATTTTGTCCATTTGGTTTTTTCTCATACTAGTGAAAAATGATGTCCAGTTATCCTCTAGGAATAATTCTAACCAATCATCTCCTCCATATCATACAAAGGTAGGGAACAATGAAGACACAGAACTAGCTACTGCTATTATAGTATGGTTGTGTATGACAAGTTGCTCTTTGATGATGAAACATCCGTGGAAACATGTTGGTATTGGGAGCTCCACCGCAACAATGATTTCTAAGCAAGGACTTACAACATCCATAACAGAAATCCTTAAAGTGCTTTCTCATCTCCCACCAAACACAAAAGATACTATGTTCTTAAAAAAGACACCTAAATATAATCATCCAAATTTGCCCCTCTTGTTTCGGTAAAGAAAGGTTCCACATCATACTTCCCTTCTCTAGATATTCTCTCCTGCTCCATAGTCTCTTGTTTTAACCCCTCTTGCACCACATCTAATGGAATATACATCAAATATTACTTTGACATTTAATTTTGTTGTTTACACCATATATTTCAAAAACATGACATTAAGATTACCATGGCATGTGTTCCTTGCAATTTCTTATTGAAAAAACATGGACTTCTAGACATGACATATTTATGTCATTTTCCATGGAAAATGAACACATGGATAATAGATACACAACGTTAGGAAAAAAGAAAATGCCCACTTGCATCACATCCATTGAAGTATACATAAAATATTATTTCTCCCTTTAATATGGTTGTTTACATCATTTATTTCAAAAACATGAAATTATGAATACCTTGGCACGTGTTCCTTGCAATTTCTTATTGAAGACATGGATTTCCATATATTGGTAACTTTGTGTCACTTTCCATGTAAAATAAGTACATGGATAATTGATACACAATGCTAGGAAAGAAGAAATCCTATATCAATAGAAGATGTGCCGAACGTATCGTCGTAAACATAACATCACTAATTTCATAACGTAATCAAATGCCTTGATATTGTCCTACACTTACCTTCACATATCTACATCATCGTCATCCTTAACCGCAGATACAAAGCAATCGCATTTGGCTTTGTGCTTATATTGTAGCAAACTCTATGTTTCCCTACTTTAAAATCTCCATCTAATGACACTAATGATGCTCAAATCGTACTGACATTTTGCTTATTTCTTTACAAAAAGACGACGGTGTGGTGTTTTCAAAAGTCGAGGGCCCCCAAACTTTCAAAAAACTTAGTAGGTTCACTTACACATCACAATAACATAGGTCCACATGATCATAAATTGAAAAACATGTAAAGGTGATACAAATCCTTGAGTATTATTTCGAAATGGTAGTGTAAAGATGATTCAAAAATTTATCCTGCTCATTTACCTTTGTGCTTATACTGTAGCAAACTCTATGTTTCCCTACTTTAAAATCTCCATCTAATGACACTAATGATGTTCAAATCATTTTGACATTTTGCTTATTTCCTTACAATAGGAAGATGTTGTGGTGTTTTCAATTAGGGCCCCCAAACTTTCAGTAAAATTAGTAGGTTCACTTACACATCACAATAACATAGGTCCACGTGATCATAAATTGAAAACCATGTAAAGGTGATACAAATAGTTGAGTATTAATTTGAAATGGTAGTGTATCTTGCTCCTCATTTACCTTGTGTGAGAAATATTTGACATATGTATTGAAGAAAATAGAATAGTAAATAGTAAATGTATATATGTATGTTTGAGGAGATTCCAAAAGCTTTGGAGACATGAAAAGAACTTGCTCTCATATAATATTTTTATTTCTACATGATTCTTTTCGTGATTGACATTTTAGAACGTCATTAATTTCAACCCCATTTGATGATTACCACTTGAAATAACTACATATCGTTGTTCATAGATATAAATTTTATTGTCACAAATATAACTCCAATTTATTTCGGCTATTAAATAGAAAACTATGAACTCTATAAGACTTTGAACTACCAACTATGAATGTGACACTAGATATGAATACTATGAAGTTCATTTTTGTTCATAAGAAGAAGCTATGACAAATAGGTTGGATGCTAAGATAACTAAGAAAAAAGCATAATATAAAAGAATCAAGTATTAATGGAGGAAGGAACGTGAAGAGATAAAAAGGTCTTTTAAAAATATACAAATATATGTATCATAATAAGGTCTTTTATCTTAGAAATATACACATATTAATTGGAAACAACTCATGTATCGCAACTAGTAAAACACTATGTGATATGGAGCCTTGGGAGAGTTGAATTTTGACATTAGACTTAATATTGAGAAGGAGGAGTAGGAAGAGTAAGGTAGCAATTATTGTTGAGAGGGCATGTGTTTGTGGTCACTGTGGAAATGTCAATTCCTTTGTAAGGAACGAAACCAATAAAACCAAAATCCTTTTATAGCTATTCATCCCTTTTATTCAAATGTCAATTCCTTTGTAAGGAACGAAACCAATAAAAGCAAGATCTCTTTATAGCAATTCATCCCTTTTATTCTAAATACTATTATTGCATCCTATTATTATCCTCACGATCCTATCATATGTAGGCAAAATACTCATACGTGCATTCCCATTCGAGAATGTTTCAAGTATGGTAAACGCCTTCGAAGTATGGTAAACACCCTCGAAGTATGGTAAAGATCATACTTCTATATTCATTATTTATCATAAGCTTTTTTTTTTTAAGGTAAGAAAGTTAATGTCAAAAGTGTAAGGAAAAACATATTAAGAATGTTTTGAAAACATAAGCATTTGTTTGCATTTGTATAAAAAAGTGTGTTTCCAAATTGCCAATGCATTCGAGTATATTACGTATTATGGTCCCAATCGACAACATCATGATCTTTTTCTACACTTGTCCTCATATGTCTAAATCTCAAGTCTAGGCCATCCATTTCGTGACCCCACTAGGGCTTGTACTTGAATCATAACAAATTTTGCATCGTTGTGCCAAATACTTCTAATAATGATGTCAATCATTTATCGAACTGTTTTCCTTTTGCATAAAAACATGACTCACTTAATCATTATTTTATCGTTCTTTGCTTATCTCTTTATTTCTCTTTAACAGAACTTGATCTCTGTTCCTCATTGATTTCGTTATCCTTTCTTCTTTATGAATAACTCACACATGAAAAATTTGGGGGGGTGTAACTGAGCATTTGGCGAGACATTATATCCGGAAATTTTGATAATTATGTCCAAAACATTAATGTAACAATAAGAAGTGGAGCCATCCGAAAAAACATAATATAGATCGCTTAAAACTTCAGTATTGCTATAAACCCGGAGCTTGCTTGGAAAACGAAAAGTTGTTACAAGACATTGAGATTTCGGAATCCAAATCCAACATAAACCAAGGCATGAAGGGGTACGACCACTTGGCCTCTGTGCTCTCAGTCATGACGTTGTCTGAGCATCAGGTGTTGTGCGTATTTTGTGTCGCGTGTTTATTATTTACATGAGTAAAGAAGAGGATTCTACGATCCTTCAAAGGATGTTATAGTTTTTGTTGGGCAAGTTGTTGTTCATTGACAAAACATCCATGGAAACCCGGAGGTACACGAGCCGGGAGCTCGATGGCGGCAATGACTTCGAGCGAAGGACTTAAAGCGTCCATAACCAAAAGCTCCGAAACTCCCCCTTTCTCATCTCCCACGAGACACAAAAGATATCCATGGTCTTCGGACGTTGCCCCTCTCGCCGGAACAAAGAAAGGTTCCCCCCCGAACTTCCCTTCTCCAAACTCTCTCCTTGCCACAATAGACTCTTGTGTCGATCCCTCGGCAGTTAAATCCAACTTTACCACACCATTGAAGTTTGGGAAGGCCCCTAGCGCGCAATATGCGTACCTCGTCTTCCGGCCAATATAATTTTGGTTGATGACACCGAGCTCGAGCTCGACCCCCGAACATATTGCCCTTCGTTTCACACTACCCGACCTCGTGTTGAACCGAATCTCCGATACGCCAAAAGAGACGGCGAGGGGGATTTCTTGGATCCTTTCCACGGGGGAGACCTCGGACGCGATAAGCACGACTTCGTCCGCACCTTCTTCCCAAGCATTAAGATAATGCAAGCAGTTGAGTCCCGGGGCTTCGAACCATTGAGGTTTGGGCGCGGATTCTTCGGGTAGAGCATTTTTGGGTAGCAAACAAAACCTTGTGGTTTTCTCGGTATCACAACCTAATGGCACTTCTCCCTTTGTGAGATCCCCGGGCCTGATGACTATTTGATTGTCGGGAAAGATGATAAATCTCTGAGTTATCGCGAAATCGTGAACCATCGGGATATCGAATAGAGGCACGGGGACGTCGAGAAGAGGCACACCGGCATCATCGGCTGAGTTCACACCATCGGCAGCCGGAACCCGGAAAATAGAGTAATGAGGGGAGAAGGGGACATTGAGGCTGAATGCGAACATGTCCCCCGAGATGGGGTCGATTTTGGGATGTGAACACATGTTGGATTGAAAGGGAAGCTCGTATCGGCGCGATGTGACGATATCGCCATCTTCGCCAATTCTAATGATGTAGGGCATGTCCTCTTCGGAGAGGGATAGGACATGGCCATTAAAGAAGGCGACACTAGTGTTGGATACACCCCATCCTTGGGTAACATCAATGAGGCCTAGTGCGATCCGGAGGATTGTGACAAGAGCACGTGCGGCGCCAGACATGCCGAAAAGGCCGCTAAAAAATTTCGGGAAAAGTGGTCTCCCGCTGGCTTGTTCTTGGCGAAATCGGCTTGTTTGAACGAACCTCGAACAAAATGATGCGGACCCATTTCGGATCATAATGGATTGTATCATTCCGTCACCGTCAAAGACATGGTATCCTTCTCCACGATGCATTAGAGAAGGATTTGAGCCATTTCGGAGGTAGACCCCATTGAGGTCATTGGGCAGGCGGCCACGAATTTTAGGGCACTCAGTTGGAGGGGTTTCGGACACGGGGGCAAACAATCCGGACAACTGTACATGCGGATCCACCGATGGCTTGTGTTCGGATGGCATTAGGAACGATGTGACAAGGCTGTCCGCTAAGTTGCATATCGTTGCGCGGAAACTCTCTCCTCTTGCAAACGGGTTTTGGAGAAGCTCAGCTAGGCTGACGGGTTCAATGACCTTGGGAAGAATCTCATTTTGGTAATCTCTAGGTTTCTTGGACAGGTTCTTCCCATGAAAGTCTACTAGTGACTCGATGTTATTTACTAGGGATGAAGGTTTTTCTATGGCGAGTGCGGACTGATCCAATGTTGGGCTCAAAACACACTTCACTAGTTTGGTCGAGATCCTCGAGGGAATCGATTTGACCCTCTGGCGTCTCGAAGAACGGGTCACAAAACATCGGGCTTTACTCGGTGACTCATTAGTCGGTTGAAGCTCTTGGAATGGCTTATAGACTACACACTCAATGTTTGTCATGATCCTTGAGTACAATGGATAATTGATTCTTGTAAGGTTCCACCTAGGGTCTTGGGTTTTTGAGTAGACAGGAATTGGTAGACAGGAATTGCTATAAGGTCTTGTGTTTTTGACTAGATACGAATTGCGAGTAGGTTTTTATACATGGAATTCTCCACTTTTTGGTTAGATATCTAAGCCAATAAAATTGATGGTATTGTGTCATAATGTATGTAATGTGTTGTTTATATTTATTCACAAGGTCAGCTATTATTCGCATGTGATTGAATGTGTCATGATGTTGTCCTTGATTTTAATGTTATTGCGTCATAAGCTATACAATGGTTCGTGATACTTTTGTTCACCTACAGTTATCGTGTACCGATGCAAGATTCTATTATAAATGTACGCCATGGTTCTTCATAATTATGTAAAAATGAATCAAAATATAATTTTGTGTCATAATGTCAGCAATGAATCTCGAAATTTCTGATTGGGGTGATGAGTAAATTGAGCATTATTAAACACAACTATGGTTACATCTTCAAAGACATGAATTCTTAGATTGGAACAACCTCCTTTTTTAACCACAATTATTGACATCCTAAGGTTTTTTTTATGTGCACTATTGTCTATTCCTATGGACCATGTAGACACGTGTTTGTTATGTAAGAAATACAGACATGTATTCATATTATGTTCGTGTCATATTATTGTAAAATAACTGTATCAATCATTGATATGCACACTGGGTCGAACATATTCCCATAAATATATAACACTCCTAAAATCATAACATTACCAAGTACCTAGATCGTGTTCTACGCTTATGGACACATGCCTATATCTGCGTTCATTTTGAAACTCAACCCTATTTGGCAGTATGCCTATTTTTGTCATGAAACTGTATATTTGCCTACTTTTTCTATCTCCTTGTAATGATGCCAATGAATTTTTGGCTTTTCCTTCCTCAATAGTACAACTTTTGGTCACCTTTTTATTTCTCTGTTGTCATTATTGCTCCTTGGTTTTTGAGTAGACACGAATTGCTATAAGGTCTCGTGTTTTTGACTAGGTACGAATTTCTACTAGGTTTTTATACGTGGAATTCTCCACTTTTTGTTTGTATATCTAAGCCAATAAACTTGATGGTATTGTGTCATAATGTATGTAATGTGTTGTTGATATTTATTCACATGGTGAATTATTATGAAAATGTGATTGAATGTGTCATGACTGATGATCTATCCGTTGACATTTATATGTAGATACAATTATGTATTATTGATTGCGTCCTAAGCTACGTAATAGTTCGTGATACCTATAAGTTATGTTCACCTAGTGTTATCATGAACATATGAGAGATCCTATTATAAATGTACGCCATGGTTCTTGATAATTATGTAACATGCATCAAAATATATTTTTGAGTCATAATGTCAACAATGAATCTTGAAATTTCTGATTGGGGTGATGAGTAAATTGAGCATTATTACACCCAACTCTAGATACATCTTCAAAGACACGAAGGCCTAGAATGGAACAAGCTCTTTTTTTAGCGACACTTACTCACATGCTAAGTTTCTTTTTTATGTGCATTATTGTATATTCCTATTGACCACGTACAAAAGAATAACGAACCATCTTTCATATACGCCACATGTTTGTTATGTAAGAAATACAAACATGTACTCATATTATGTTCGTGTCACATTCTTGTAAAATAAGTGTATCAATCATTGATATGCACCATGTGTGGAACATATTCCCATAAATATATAACGCACCTAAACTCATAACATTCTCAATCACGTTGATCATGTTCTATGCATATGGACACATGTCGATATCTGCGTCGTTTTGAACCTCAACCCTATTTGGCAACATGCCTATTTTCGTCATTAAACTCTATATTTGCCTAATTTTTGGAGCTCCTCGTAGTGATGCCAATGGCTTTTCCTTTCTCAATAGTACAACTTTTGGTCACGTTTTTTATTTCTCTCATCTGTTTATTGCTCCTTGGGGAGCATTTTCCTTTTCATGGTTTCTAGCTGTTATTGAATAATTTTGTGGATTCTTTTTACCTTGTGAGTCGTGAATAAATCACCACGAGTGGCGTCAAAACTCACCACAAGTGGCGTCCATTGTAAAAGGAAAGTTAAGAAAATGACAAAGTACATATGGCCATAGACAAGAGGGATAAAGGGCAGGTGTACAAATATTTGAGAAAGAAAAACTAGCAAGTTTATATATCTGAGGCTAAAACAACATACTGAATGCTAAATGCAAGCGATTATAGGGCTTGTGATACGAAGGAGCGCCGATTATAATATCGAGATCGATATCAATGGAACCCACCTTAGGTTTAGATGTAGATGATTTTTGAGCTTTTAAATAATGGTTATGGAAAAGCACCAGAAATTTACCTAAATCTCTAGGGAACATGAATT
>ERZ1034375.344-NODE-344-length-11217-cov-4.113734_pt1 | contig 11217 bp, 9 predicted proteins | sample MGYA00520585_ERZ1034375 | MGnify/ENA primary metagenome ERZ1034375 (study PRJEB33736, sample SAMEA104288463) | Azolla filiculoides | biome: Urban; feature: water surface; material: ditch water | place: Netherlands | collected 2014 ... | reverse complement strand
AGTCGTTGCGGACGAGATCGACGAAGCCGCCGTCGGTGGCGAGATTGGCACGGAAGATCGACATACGGCCGGTTAGGGTCAGGACCCTCTCCCCCAGAGACATCGACGACATCATCACGTGGCGCTGGCAAAAGCGCAGGTCGAACCAGTCGCGGAACAGGCGCCCGCCTTTGGTGTCACTGTACTCATCGGTGGTGACGGCGCCGACGGATGGGTCGGTGAAGAAGGGCAGGCTGCGGTCGATGACGTCGATCGGTACGCAGCTGTCACCATCGACGAAGATGACGATATCGTTGCGACCCGGATTGAGCCTGGCGATCGAACGCAGGGAAGTGGCGAGTGCGTCGCGCTTGCCGGTTCCGGCGATCTTGTCGATCTTCAGGGCAACCATCGCTTCGGAGCCGGGATCGCGGGAGGCGACCGAGGCCATGACCTGTCGGATCAGCCGTGCATCGGCTTCGTCGACGATTGAGGCGACGATGGTGGCGCCACCCTTGGCGTGATAGGCCGCCTCGAAGATCGAACGATAGACCCGGGTCGAGATATCCGGAGCGATCTTGTAGGTGGTTACGAGGAAAAAGGTGTGATCCTTCAAGCCGCGGGCCTGATAGGCCTCGACGGCGTTTTTGCGCCGGCGAGGATAGGCGAAGTTGAGGTAATAGGCGGCCCGCGCCAGGTTGATCCCCGCCCAGGCATAGCGCCAGCCGCCAATGAGGCCGACGGTGATCAGAGTGCCGGAGACGGTCTGAACCGCCGGATGCGGCACGCTGAGCGCCAAGATCGTCATGATGAGGAGATAGATGACGTGGGCCAACATATCGGTGCGCTCCTTACCAGCAAATGCCTTGGTAGGTTCCGGCGGAGCGAATGCCGGGGCGGATGCGGAGCAGGTCGACCATGGGGATCTTGTCGCTGGATGCATCAAGAACCGGCATGGCCTCGGCATAGTGATTGCCTACAAGGATGACGTCGGAATTGTCCACAAGGTCGTCGAGGTCGCTGACGAGCCTGTTTTTCAGGTCGATGGCGGTGTCATTGCCGCGCCCAGCGCCGCTCATGCCCTCCGCATATGCCTGATTCACGAAGGGGTCGTAGATCTTGAGGTCGTAGCCCCGGTCGATCAGGCGAGAGGCGAGGCTCGCGAGTGGGCTTTCGCGCAGATCGTCGGTACCAGTCTTGAAGCTGATGCCGACCATGCCGATCGTCTGCCCGCCCATCTGCGAGACCATGGTCTCAGCGCGGTCGATCTGCGCTTCGTTGGCTTCGAGGACCGCGTCGAGAAGGGCGGTCTCGACATGCTTCTCCTTGGCGAGATGACGCAGAGCGCGGACATCTTTCGGCAGGCAGGAGCCGCCAAAAGCGAAACCCGGGCGCATGAAATAGGGCGAGATGTTGACCTTGAGATCCGAGCACAGGATTTTCATCACCAACTGGCCGTCGACGCCGCTCGCCTTGGCGATGTTGCCGATTTCGTTGGCGAAGGTGACTTTCACGGCGCGCCAGGAGTTGCTGGTGTATTTGATCATCTCTGCTGTGGCGAGAGAAACCGAGTGGCACGGGCACGGAAGCGCGTCATTCAATTCGTGCAGGACCTTGTCGGTCTGCTCGTCGAGAGCACCAAAAACGATCAGGCCCGGATCGTAGTAGTCTTCGATCGCTGTGCTTTCACGCAGGAATTCCGGGTAGTAGCCGACGCCGAAATCCTTGCCGGCGATCAGGCCCGTGCTGCGCTCGAGCGCCGGGATGCAGACCTGTTCCATGCTGCCCGGCACGATGGTCGAGCGAACGACAACGGAGTGGAAACGCCCCTTGGCGGCAATTGCAGTGCCGATCGCCTCGCAGGCCTTGATCACATATGTCAGTCCAACCGAGCCGTCCGGTGCGCTCGGGGTGCCGACGCAGACGAAGGACACGTCGGTCGAAGCGATTGCATCCTGGATATCAAGCGTGGCGCGCAGCTTGCCGCTGGCGACAGTCTGCTCGATCAGGGGATCAAGGCCCTTCTCAACGATCGGTGCGCGTCCGTTGTTGATCGTGTCGACCTTTGCAGGGTCGATGTCGACAGCCACGACGTCGTGTCCATCTTTGGCCAGGCAGGCTGCTGCAACGACGCCGACGTAACCAATTCCAAATACGCTGATCCTAGCCATGTGCTGCCCTTGTTGTTGACCGCAGGCCTTCGAGGCCCGTCGGTAGTTAACAATCGTTTAAATCCGTCTTTAGGATTGGCAGCTATGTTTGGTTAGTAAAAGTCAGGAAAGACCCGACAAATGTCAGGTAAATTCCCAATAAATATTTAATAAAAACATAATATTAGCAATTGAGATTTAAATAACGCAAAGTAGCACGATGGACGTACATCCATCGCGCTATCAATTTTTACCAAGTAATGTTAGTATTGAAGCCAGCCTACACTAATTGCGTAGTTGACTATGTCTGATCTTGTTCGAAGTGATAGTTTTTTTGTCGCGCGATATTTGTATGTTTCAACAGTTTTTGTGCTTAACTGAATATCTGCAGCGATTTCTTTCATCGCTTTTCCAAGCGCAACATACCGTAAGACAAGTTCTTCCTGCGTGGAGAGCTTTCCTTGTTCAGGTTCTGTGGTCGTGTTGTTGATGTTTCCGCTTTCGGACAATGCAATCACGGATTCATCTATGACGATGTCGCCGGCGTATATGCTCTTGATCGCACGCAATAGCTTCGGGCTTGCAACCGTTTTGGTGACCACGCCAGAATATCCCTTGGCGATATATGTTTCTCCCGGCAAGGTATCGCGCACATCGCAATAGGCGATGATGCGTGCCGTGGCCTGAAGTTCTTTCAAGTCCATCTCGGCGTCGCGCAGGGCCTGATCGAGGAAGCCTGGGTCGGCTACGATAACGTGCGGCGCCAGGCGCCTGATCGCTTCTGCCAGATTGATGTCTCTTTGCGTCAGCGAGAGTGATTTCAGCTGTCGTGTCGAATTTATCAGAAAGCTCAGGCCGTCCACCAGGACCGGGTTCTCGTCCAAAACAAGGACCCTTATCTTGCTAGTGTTTTCCATTGCAGCTCCAATCGATCGACTTTGCCACAAATTCTCCAAACTGACCGATGCGCTCGGGCGAACGTGTTCGCAAATGACAAGCTTTGGCCAGAACATGTTCGGAGAGAACGCAGGGGGTGTCAAGATGCTGCGACGCGGCAAGAATTGTGTCGATTATGTTGTTGTGCAACATAACTAAGTTGCTCGTCATTGTGCTGATACGGTAAATTCCTTTTTCTATCAATAAATTAGGCAAGTATCGCCCAAGGTGACGGGGATCACTATGTTCGGCTGGACTGCCACAGGTTGCTCTCTTTAGAGGTGAAACGGGCTTTTTGTTTCGAAAAAGCACATGGCCTATAAGGAATGACAGGTGACATTTCTCCAGCATTTCATGCCCGGAAGTTCCGTTGACGAATGCCAAGTCATGGCCAGCCAATTTCCTTCACGACGTCCAGAAATCGCGCGCGAAACCCTCTTCGCACGAATTTCCGTTGGGATCGCGAATTGCTCGCGAGTGATTTGCAGTGTCATATCGTCGCTATCAGGCGAAATTGCAGCAATGTGATTTTATGTGATCTACGGGTTGTAAAGGGGCGTCAATCGCGGGGCGTCCGAGTCGATGATCGTCAGCGCCTCTTGCCACGAGCCAACCGTATTCCCCTCGATAGAACGGCGGATTGCTGACGCAAATCCATTAACTGTAAAACCCATCACAAGTCGTATTGGCCGACTTTCGCAATTTGTTGCGCCCTGAATTTACTACTCTTTTCACAGTGTCGGTTACGTTAGCCTCTACAAAGTAGCGTAGGGTGTGTTGTGAAGCATAATTTCAAGCTTACGACAGTTGGTCCAGATTTGCGGACGGACTTGGTCTCAAAACTCAATCTGGCTCATTCGGCGATCGAGAAATCATTTCTCGACGCGGGCGCGGTTCTTGTTTCAGTGATGGAAATCCTGAACGGACTGGTCGATATCCTCGATCGCCTGACGAATACCCTCGACGGGGAGACCACGGCGTCGACGGTCAAGGGGCTGCGGAGCACCGTTTCCAATCTGGCGCTTCTGCCGAAGATCGCTGAAGCGCGGCACACGAAGTTTGTCGAGATTTCCGACATTTGCCATTCGAGCAGCCTTCACCTCGACGACATGCGCGAGACCATCCGCTATCTGCGTACCTTCGCCATTACGGTGAAGATCACCGGTGCTGGACTTGCCGAGTTCGCGGAATTTGCCGATGAAATTCGCGACCGGGTGCAGTTCGGCGCGGAAGAGGTGGACAAGTTCGTCGCGCAACTGAGCGTGATGCGGGCGCAGTTGCGGACCGCGCGTGATTTTGCCGAAGGCATCCGCAGCGATTTCGACACCACGGTTCCACGCATTGTCAGCAATCTCGATCAGAGCTCGAGCCGCATCGCACAGCAATATGCGCAGATGTCGGCGGTTGCCAGCGATGTCAAACAGGTGACCGGCCGGGTTCAGGGCAAGATAGCCAGCGTACTTTCGGGTTTGCAGATTGGCGACATCACCCGCCAGCGTATCGAGCATGTACAAAGCACGTTCGAACTGCTGGACGCGTTCCTCGCCTCGCCGGAAGGTGGCGCGCTTTCAGCGCAGGAAGCCGACGATCTGACTACGGTCATTCTGCATCTGTGCCATGCACAGCTGGATGAAACGCTGGTCGATTTCCGCCGGCAGTGCCGTGGCATTTCGACCAATATCGCAAGCTTCTCGGCCGATGCGTCGCAGATCCTGGTTCTGCGCGACAAGGTGACGTCGGAAGGTGCCGGCGAAGAGCACAATGCGCTGAAGTCGATGGAGGCGGATCTCAGGGTCGGTTGCGAGCTTGCCGAACGTGTGCGCGATCGCAGTGGCGAGTCTGATTCCGTTGTCGGTTCGGTGACTGCGACGGCCCAGCATCTGTTGAAGGGGATCGAGGTCATTCGTTCGATCAAGACCGATATCCACTACATGGCTCTCAACTCCAACCTGCGCTGTTCGCGCCTGGGAGATGCAGGCCGTTCGGTGAATGTGGTCAGCGGCGAGCTTCGGCTTTTCGCCGGCAAGCTCGAAACGCCGGCCGATGCGATCGTGGCCGATCTTCATGCGGTGGAAGCGGCGACGCAGTTCCTGTCGGGTGAAGCGACCGCTGACATCGGCAATCTCGGCGAGCCTTTGCGCAATGCGCTGGCAGCGGTCCAGACGGTCGGCGCGGAGATGGAAAAGGGACTGCAGGAATTCGCGGTCGAGGGGCAGGCGGTGTTTGCGCGCATTAGCGCAGCCGTGACCAAGCTTGATTTCGAAAGCGAGCTTGGCGGTGTTCTGGACCAATGCCTGGGGCTTGCAGCCCACATGGCCGCCGACGCTCTGCCGGATACGCTCGATCTCGCATCCCGGATCGAGCCGCTTTCATCGGGCATCTTCCGGATCTATACGATGGCGCAGGAAAGAGACATTCATCTGCGGTATCTGAACGTAAATTCCGGTGGCCCGGCTTCCCAGGCAGAAGCTGCCAAGACCGAGATCATGGACGACGACGATCTTTTTGCCGACGCCCTGTTCTGATCAGGCCGTTGCTAAGCGGCGTGCTCCAGCCGTCCGAGCATTCGGGCGGCGAGCAGCACCTGCTCGGTTGTCTGTGCCAGCGGCACGAGCTTCAACACTTCATCCGCATAACGTTCGGCGTTCAGGATTGCCTTGCCGAGATTGCTGACCTTGGCCGGATCCATGCGGTGCAGGTAGGCGTGGAAATCGAACATGTCGCGATAGGCTGAGCGCTCGATGATCGGCGTGTCGAGCACATGCACGCGCTGTTCGGTGAGAAGATGCTTGACTGCCTGAAGCGCGCGCGTGGTGACAAACGAATTTACCCGGGACAGGATTACCGAATGGGCGATGCGTATGCCGGCTTTCCGGTCGAGATAGCGCAGCAGATCGAGCACTTGCGCCCCACCCTGGGCATCCATGCTGCTGCCCTGCACAGGGATCATCACGTGATCGGACAAGCCGATGGCGGTTGCCAGCAGGGGTGACTGAATTCCGGGGAGATCGATAATCACGTAGTCCCAGTCGCGCTGGCTTTCGGTCACGGTCTTCTGGATCGTGGCCATGGAGACAAAAGTTTCGACGGTCAGGTTCGGTCGCTGCTCGGCGGTTTCAAACCATCTCGAGATCCAGCGCTGCGGATCGGTATCCAGGATGCAGACCCTGAAATTGCGCCGCACGAGTTCCGTTGCGAGGAGAAGGACGGCAGTTGTCTTGCCAGCGCCACCCTTGGAATTGGCGAATGTGATGACGGCCATGGTCTGCTCCTCGTCTGAACGCGTGAGCCAGAATCGCTCGCCAAGGCACAACCATCGTGCAGTCTTCACTCTTGCCAAACATGGTTAACAAAGAGGAAAGGTGCCGGGGCAGAAGCTTGCAGATGTCCCTGAAATAGCACAAAAATTCGCTGACCTACCGATGCTTGTCGGCGGTCAGGATTTCTCTTGCGATGAGCTCGAGCGAGACGACCTTGTCGACGCCGCCACGCGCAATCGCTTCCTTCGGCATGCCGAACACGATGGAACTTGCCTCATCCTGGGCGACAGTAAATGCGCCTGCCTGGTGCATCTCCTCCATGCCGCGCGCGCCATCGTCACCCATCCCGGTCATGATGACGCCCATGGCATTGGAGCCAGCAGCGCGTGCAGCCGAACGGAAGAGCACATCCACAGAGGGGCGATGGCGTGAAACGAGCGGGCCAGCGCGGACAGAAACATGGTAGCGGGCGCCTTGGCGCTCGAGGAGGATATGCTTGTCGCCGGGTGCAATCAGGACATGGCCGCGCAGGACCGGATCGCCATCGACAGCTTCCTTCACCTCGACTTCGCAGAGGCTGTTCAACCGCTTGGCAAAGGCGGCGGTGAAGCGTTCCGGCATGTGCTGGACAATAACAATTCCTGGTGCGTTGGCCGGCAGCCGCTCCAGCATTTCCCGCAAGGCTTCCGTGCCGCCGGTGGAGGCACCGACGCAGACGACCATTTCGGTCGTGCGGGCCATGGCCTTGCCCGTCGGTGGCGGCAGGACGGCGTCGGCGGTCAGCTTGGCGGTCGGGCCGCTGGCTGCGGCCGAACGCATGCGCCTCGTCGACCTCAGCCTCGCTTGGGCTGCACTCTTCACCACGTCGCAGATGCGGAGCGCCTGCTCGGAGAGATAGTCGGCTGCGCCGATCTTCGGCTTGAGAATGACATCCACGGCACCGGCTTCGAGCGCCTGAAGCAGGGTTTCGGAGCCGGATTCCGTCAGGGACGAGCACATCACCACCGGGATCGGCCGTTGCGACATCAGTTTGCGCAGGAAGGTGATGCCATCCATGCGCGGCATTTCGACATCCAGGGTGATAACGTCCGGTATCTCCTCCTGGATGCGTTTGGCTGCAATGAACGGATCCGAAGCGGCGCCGATCACTTCGATGGCAGGGTCCGACTGCAGGACTGCAGTCAGTGTCTGGCGAACAGACGCGGAATCATCGATGATCAGGACGCGGATCTTGTTGCTCATGAGGTCTTCAGATCCTTTTGAAGATCGTGTTCGCCACCTGGCGGACAGGGAGATCGAGGCCGGTCACGGATTCCGAATGGCCGATGAAGAGGTAACCGTCCGGAACGAGATTGGCGCAGAGTTGCGACAGAACGTGTTCCTGGGTCTTCTTGTCGAAGTAGATCAGGACGTTGCGGCAGAAGATCATGTGGAACGGATCGCCGACCGGGTAGGTCTTGTCCATGAAGTTCAACCGACCGAAGCCGATTTTCGATCGCAGCGCCGGCGTTATCCTGACGCTGGTTTGTCTTTTGTCCTTCGGCAGCATGACGTATTTCGCCATCATGTGTGGCGGAACCGGGTCCAGTTGGTCGGCGGGATAGATCCCGGCCTTTGCGGTCTTCAACACATCCGTGGAAAGGTCGGTTGCAAGGATGCTGAAATCGCAGCCGGTATTGTTCTGGGCCGCTTCAGCCATGACCATGGCCATCGTGTAGGGTTCGGCGCCGTTGGAGCAGGCGGCGCTCCAGGCTCGCATGCGGCGGACGCCCTGTTCCTTCAGTTCCGGTAGGACGACCTCTTCGAGATAGGCGAAATGGTTCGGTTCACGAAAGAAGTCGGTTTTGTTGGTGGTGACGGCATCGATCAGAAATATGCTCTCGTTCTGCAGGCCGCCTTGCTTGAAGAGGAAATCGCAATATTCGTTGAACGTCGAAAGGCCGGTGGCACGCAGCCGCCGGCGCAGTCTCCCCTCGAGCATGGTGACCTTGTTCGGCGGCATCTTGATGCCGCTATAGTCATAGATGAACTTTGCCAATTGTTGATAATTGCGAGGACCCAGCGTGTCCTCGCCCCGCACCTGGGCTAAGCTTGCATTCACCGAGTCACTCCTTAGCCAAAGGCCACTTGTTTTTCATTGCTGCCCGACACATTCACGTCTGAATGTGAAAACAAACGCGCCAGATCGATGATCACGACGAAATCCGTCTCGCGCCGGACAACACCGGCGATGTAGTCGGAGCCCCAGCGGACGCCGATATCCGGGGCAGCCTCGATCTGGTCACGCCGGAACGGCGTGACCTCGTAGACCTTGTCCGCGACCAGGCCGATTGCCAGCGTCTTGCCCTCGATCGGAATATCGAGGACCAGGATGCGGGTATCATTGGTGCGGATCGTCCTCGACATGCCAAGCCGGACCCTGAGATCGATGACCGGTACGCCCTGGCCACGCACATCGCGAAGCCCGAGCAGGTAGTCCGGCCCATGCGGGATCTTGAACGGATCCTCATGGTCCAGGATCTCCCGGACCACGGTGACGGGAACGGCGAAGATCTCCTCGCCGAGGCTGAATGTGACGAACTGGGATTCAGTTGAAGCTGTGCTCATGATCATGCGCTTTCCCGGAAATCGGCGTCGTGGGCGTCAGGTCCACCCATCGACAGATCGAGGGCAAATCCCTTGGCACGCGCCTGCTGGCTGGCGATTGAGTGGTCGGTTGTCGGCTTGCGCTGAGGTGCGGCAGTGGTGCGGTTCTGCGATGCCTGGGGCCGCGCGGTCGTCTTGGCGGCCGCAATTTCCCGGGCATTTCGCTCGACCCGGAAGAAGGCGATCGAGGTTTGCAGTTCCTCGGACTGGGCTGCCAGCTCTTCGGAGGTCGCGGCCATCTGTTCGGACGCCGAAGCGTTCTGCTGGGTGACCTTGTCGAGCTGCTGGATCGCTTCATTGATCTGCGAGGCGCCGACGTCCTGCTCACGGCAGGCTGCCGAGATTTCCGAGACCAGTTCAGCGGTCTTGCGGATATCGGGCACCAGACGGCCGAGCATTTCACCGGCTTCCTGCGCTGCCTTCACTGTCTCACCGGACATTGCGCCGATTTCGGCTGCTGCCGATTGCGAACGTTCGGCAAGCTTGCGGACTTCGGAGGCGACGACGGCAAAACCCTTGCCATGTTCACCGGCACGGGCCGCTTCAACGGCAGCGTTCAGGGCGAGCAAGTCGGTCTGGCGGGCGATTTCCTGGACGATCGAGATCTTCTCGGCAATCGTGCGCATGGCACCGACGGCGCGATTGACAGCGTCGCCGGATGCTTCGGCATCCTTGGCCGACTGGCGGGCGATCTTTTCGGTCTGGGCGGCGTTATCGGCGTTCTGCTTGATATTGGCGGCCATTTCCTCCATCGAGGCGGATGCTTCTTCAGCAGATGCTGCCTGTTCGGTCGCGCCCTGCGACAGCTGTTCGGAGCTGGCCGACAGTTCCTGGCTGCCGGACGAGACATTGGCCGCTGCCGAAAGCGCGTCGGCGACAACGCCGCGCAGGCGCTCAACCATGCTTTCCAGCGACAGGCCGAGCGTATCCTTGTCAGACAGGGGCTTGGGCGTGACGACCAGGTCGCCATTGGCGATCAGGTCGGCGATGCGCGCCGTTTCGCGCAGGTTAGTGGTCATGATCTCCATGGACTTAACGAGATCCTTGATCTCATCGTTGGCCTTGTGCTCGATCTCGTGGTTCAGGTCACCGATGCTGACGGCGACAGCCAGATCGCTTGCACGGCGTAGGCCGCGAGAAATGTTGATTGAAATCCAGATGGCTACGACTGCAGAGAAGACCAGCAAACCTACGACGATGCCGATCAAGATATTGCGCGAATGATCATACTGGACGTTCGTCGCTTCATCGGTGGCATTCAGATCCTTGACGATCTCCTCGTTGAGCCCGTTCATGGCCGCGAGCAGGACCGAGGTCATTTTTGCGCCTTCGTCCATGGAGATCACACCAGCACGCGTATTAGACTCAGGTGTATTTTGACGAGCGAGAGCAATGATTTGGTCCTGAAGCTCAAGCCACGCCGGCAAGGCGGCCCGGAATTCGGCCACCTTGACCCTGACACCCTCGGCCTTTTCGGCGTCGAGGCGGGTGAGGAGCTCATTGATCCTAGTCCGTGCCTCGCTGACTTCCTGGGAATAGGAAGAAATCTGCGTGGGGTCGGTATTGAGGATCGCATTTTTCTCAGCGCGAATAGACAGGTAGATTGTGTCCGAGAGGTCGCTCGAATTGCGCAGGTTGGCAGCTGGTCCCTGAACAATTTCGGTGATAGCCGAGTTCAGTGTCGAGAGATTGTTGATCGCAAGCATTGCCATTCCGAAGGACATCAGAATGATTATGCCGAAGGTGAGAGCAAGCTTGAGTTTGATGGTAAAGCGCATCGTCGCGTCCCCGGGAAGGTGATGGTGATTGAAGGGCTGTGTGGGACATCCCGGGCTTGCATTTTAAGCTACCGGGCAGGAGCCGCCGCTCCTCGCAATCAGCGCATTCTACGCTGAGATCAGGGCGGATCTTCTTGTCCGCCCTGACTCGTCAATTTTACGCGCTTTCCCGGAAATCGGCGTCGTGGGCGTCAGGTCCACCCATCGACAGATCGAGGGCAAATCCCTTGGCACGCGCCTGCTGGCTGGCGATTGAGTGGTCGGTTGTCGGCTTGCGCTGAGGTGCGGCAGTGGTGCGGTTCTGCGATGCCTGGGGCCGCGCGGTCGTCTTGGCGGCCGCAATTTCCCGGGCATTTCGCTCGACCCGGAAGAAGGCGATCGAGGTTTGCAGTTCCTCGGACTGGGCTGCCAGCTCTTCGGAGGTCGCGGCCATCTGTTCGGACGCCGAAGCGTTCTGCTGGGTGACCT
>ERZ1034375.343-NODE-343-length-11263-cov-71.276864_pt1 | contig 11263 bp, 15 predicted proteins | sample MGYA00520585_ERZ1034375 | MGnify/ENA primary metagenome ERZ1034375 (study PRJEB33736, sample SAMEA104288463) | Azolla filiculoides | biome: Urban; feature: water surface; material: ditch water | place: Netherlands | collected 2014 ... | reverse complement strand
GCTAAGAAACCTTTGAATACTTTTACTGAAGCTTTAGAAGCGTTGAGAATAGCCATATCTTTTCTATTTATTGATTGGTTCAACTGGAATCCGGACGTTTTTCCTTCTTATCAAGCCAGTTTAGGCTACATTTGGGCTTTATTTTTGTTTACGTCCCGCTAATCGCAGGTGTGTCAGAAGTCCATTAATTTCAGATATGACCCATTTGCATTGTTATAAGTTACCTGATTTATGGGCTTACTTAACTTCTATGGATTTACAAGTAGAAGGATATAGAGTGGTTTTTGACGCAGAACATAAACCCTTGATCAAGCGAGGTTTAGAATTACTAGGTAAATATATGATTACTCATATTTTGGGTCTTGATTATGCCGATAATATACTTGTAATAGCTCATAAATCGTCTCTTACTTAATAAAGATACAGCAGGACTCAGAAGTCAGGAGTAAAACTATCTTGCTGTCTAGGTTTTAATTTATATTCTGTACCTCATTGATCTGCAATCTGCTATGAAGAAAAAAACTCTATAACTACCACACAAGTCCAATGGATTGAATACAAATAAAATACAACGAACTGGACGCTCAGTAGTTAACTTTAGTACTGAACTTATGTTACAATTAGTGACACTGAGCATAAGTATATTCGGTACACCATTGCTGCTGTATTGGCTAGGTGATGAACGCTATGGCGCATTTCTCGCTGCTACTGATTGGGGCAATTATCTCAATCTTTTAGAATTGGGTATTAGTGGTTCATTATTGGCACTGTTAGCAAAAGCAGTGGGAATTGGAGAACATCAGCAAATCCTCCTCACACTGGTAACCGGAATTAAACCCTACCTGAAAATATATTGATTGTAATGGTATTGGCAGGATTAGGGTTGGGTTTGTTCATGACTCATCTTGTACCAGTTCAAGGAATTTTAATTGGTGAACTACAAAAAGGTTACTGGGTAGGATTTATGGCTATTTGTTGTTGCCATTAACCCCTTTTCGACTTTTGGCACATGCCAGCCAACGCAGCTATTTTGCCAACGTTTTTATCATGTTTCAAAGCTTATTAATCACCGGGTTAGCACTGTTGCTGGCATGGAAGGGATTTGCTATTACTGGACAATTCTTAGCTGTACTTGCTGGCAATATTGGGTTTCAGGCTTTGATATGTTGGGATGGGTTGCGTCGTTATCAACATGTTTTTTCAGCAATTAAAGATCATAAAGCCCAGATTCCGATTTAAAAACAACTGTGGCAACTCAACTGGTCAACATTTACTCTCAGGCTTTCAAGCCAATTAGGCTTATTCACTGATAATATGATCATCTCCTATAGCCTCAGTCCCGCCACAGTTGTACCGTTTTTTGTCACCCAACGTTTAGCGGCATTAGCACAGACACAAATACAAGGAATTGGTAATGTAACTTGGGCGGCTCTTGCTGATCTCTATGCTCAAGGAGAAACAGAAAGATTCAATGCTCGTTTGATTGAATTGACGTGGTTGCTAGCACTGATGGGAGTAACTTTTATGGTTGTGATCGCATCTTCTAACCATCATCTTATTACATTGTGGGTAGGAGAAGATCGTTGTGGTGGTGATGGACTCACCCTAATAGCAGCCTGTAATGGATTCTTACAAGGGCTTTTATCGCTTTGGGGATGGTGTTTTAGTGGCACTGGCAAGCAACCTAAATTAGTTCGACCTGCAACGCTTGCATCTGTAATTAAGTTTTTATCCTGCCTGATCTGCACTCACTTTCTTGGTATTATTGGTCCGCTGTTAGGTACTTTTATTGCATTTACAACCGTCAGTTTATGGCAGTTGCCCCTATTAATGCGATAAGTGTTTGGTACATCGTTGAAACAGCTTTCTTTAGCAGTGGCTCAACCTTTAACAATTGGACTTCCTTACGGTTTAGCAGTTTGGTGGATTGCTAAAAGCCACACTCCTTGGAACTGGTTAGGATTAGCTACAGAAATTGGTTTGACTGCACTAATCTACTTGGTTATAGCTTGATTATTAGTATTGAATAAATCTGAGCGTCAGCAGTGGAGCAATAGGTTACCTATGCTGTTTTCAATCTTTCATCGCAAGTAAATTTTTAGGTTGTACTCTTTATGGCTGCGGTGCTATAGACGTTTCCTGTATTTGGTTCCGGAGATTGATCAAGATTAATTCTATATAAAAGGTTTGTGCTTTTATTCTATTGAATCAATAAAGTCAATATTCCCAAAGGTATATTCAGAGTATTCCTCCAGATAGATGAGGTGTGAGGGAAATACATTATATCTTCAATAATGAGAGGTAATACTAGATAAAGAATTATCTAACTACTTCGTCACCCAACTGCAGCCTACCTATTTATCTAATTTCTCTGCTAAATACCCTCTCCCCAAAAGAGGCATTAATGACTTCAAATTATCCCTTTATAGGTTCTAATTTATCTAGAAACTATGGAGGGTTTTTTTTATTTTGCAAGCAATGTTTATGATTTAACGCTGGCGTTGGTAGCGGCCAATTAATTCTGCTTTTTCCAAAATATGGCCTTCCATTGCGCTTATCATTTGGCTTTTACTAGCACCAGTTCCTAAACTCAATTTTTGATCTAAAGCATAAAGTTGGAAAAAATAGCGATGGATTCCACTAGGGGGACAAAGACCACCATAACCCAACTTGCCAAAATCATTTTTACCCTGTACACCACCACTAGGAATAGTTTTACTACCAATTATTTTTTCTGGTAGTTGATTAACTGTGGGGGTAATATCATAAATTACCCAATGTACAAAATTCCTTGCTAGTGCATCTGGATCATCAACAATTAATGCTAAACTTTGCGTTTCCGATGGAATTTCATCCCAACTTAAGGGTGGGGAAATATCAGCACCATCACAGGTATATTTGGCAGGAATTAAGCCATTATTTATAAAGGCACTACTCGTTAATTTCATGGTTTTCACCTCCTGTTTAGATTCACTGCGATTACCAGTAAGACTACAACTACTAATCAGCCATAATCCTACTAATCCAAATATAGCGAAGCTTTGATTGAGAAAACCTCGTCTTTGGGGCATATATATTATTAGTTTCTGTAAAGTGAATTAACAACAGTGTAACGTGCTTATTAAAAACGTTTGTATTGCCAGCTAATACTCTAATACAGAGGAAAGTTTCAACTGAAGATGACTGGTAAAGTAAGTATTACGTAAATAATTCATCAAATTAAAAGCTGTGGAGAAAATCCTAGACGAAGCCTTAGTAGTTCGAGGAGGACTCAACCGTCCTGAATATATCCAGGTGGAATAGGTCTTCACCCAAGTGAAGTGGGATAAGAGGAATTTCAGTGCAATGTGGAGTAGGATTATCAATAGAGGAGTTAGCAGCAGTAATCCGTAATGGGCAAATAGGAATGGGCAAATAGGTGATACAACAGTAGGAGAAGTTCGCAAAGCAGGTGGTGATGTAGTCAGAACTTCTGGTATGGGTTATCATGGAATGTTAACTGGCTTAACCCGTGAGCAAATCAGCAATCTTCTAACACCTACAATTCCTAAACCAAAGTAACCATCATTATGGAGATTATTAATGTCTACACTAGTAGATTAGAATCGCAGGTTGATAATAATCAACAAAAACTTTTCAATAATAAATTGATAGTTTTCGCAGAGTTTAATAATGGTGATGAAGAGGGTCATCTTCGTTTAAATCCTATTGGCACAATGGATGATCTAGTAAATCAAAATATGGAGTTACAAGATGGTAAAATAATGACTTTTTATAGCGAACATTTAGAAGTAGATGGAATAATTAAACATTCTCAAGAAGAGAACATTTGGGTTGCAATTATTAATTAGGATAACATCAGGCAAGCGGAAGAGATAAAAGTATCTAAGAGGAAATTTCTTGATTTTTTGGAAAAGCTAACACATACTTTTGTAGTATTGCATAACCTACTAAAATTTGTATATACTTCCAAACCAGATGATAAAAGATTAATCCAGAATGACCTTGAAGATTTACTGGATGCAATGAAAGATGATATAAAATATATATTCTCAGGCTGCCCTTGCTCATGACCAATACATTAGCGATTATGAATTTTATCAGCAATTTGTGAATACCTTTGGGAAAGAAGAAGCTGATGAAGTATGGGCGGATAGAGGATGGGATACAAAGCTTGTACTAAGAGATTTTTTGCGTATACTCATGGGCGAGCCTGAATTACATCAAATAATTAAAAACAGAGGAGTCAATTTCGATGAATATATATAATATTGCTGTAACTTTTCGCCAAGAGCAGGTTAATGATTCTGAAACTGTGCTGCACCGAACAGAAGAGTAAGCAATAGACAGATTAAGAGAATTAATCTGCCGTCGTTAATCTTAGTAGTTATCCAGTTTGTTTCAAGGCTGTGCAATCAAAAAGCTAGAAGTCTAAGAATTACAAATTATTTACTACCACTTCAAAAACGCTTCCTCAACTCCTTTCTCTCTCCTAATTTCCGCATCAATTTCAAACCAATTAATAATCTGCTTTGTTGTTAACTCCTCAATCCGTACGTCATATTCCTTGGCAATGTGTTGTAAAATTCTCAAAGAAGAAATTGTCAATCTAGTTAAAAACTTTTCAGGAGAAGATAACAAAGCGGCATCAACTTGAGAGGATTCGTCTAGAGTTAAAAATTGAGTTGATGATTGATTAGGGGAAATATCCATAAAAATTCAAAATTCAAAATTTGCTAGATTCGTGTAAAATTGCTACTTTCTTAATTCTCAACTTCTGTAACTCCTGTAACTCCTGAACTTCTTTGTACCAAATAACCACAACGATGTTCACCATCAATCAACCAGTGAGTACGCTTTACAGTACAATCTGGTAAAATTGCAGCAAACATTTCTAACTCATGACCGCAAATGCTGGGAAAAGACTCAGCAACATTAGAAATAGCGCAGGTATGTTCCATAAAAATAAATCTTTCACTGTGAGCAGAATCAGACTCTACGGGGTAAAACTCCGCCATAAACCCTTCCGCTTTTCGCAATTCTACCAAATTTGCTACCCGTTCCTGTAAAGAACCAGTACCTACTCTTTCCCGATATTCTTGCGCCTTACGTTCCCATTGTTTTTGTAAGATAGTCTTGACTTGTTCCCGTCCCACAGTGGCCGCTAATGTATCCAACAGGGAAACAGCAAAGTCGCCATAACCATCACTCAAGCGGTTTACATTTCTTTGTAATTGTTCCCGTCCCCTTTGACTCAGCTGATAAAGATGCTGGGGACGACCCATACCCACTTGTTCAGGGACAAAATATACAACTAAATTATCAGTCTCCAAATCCTTTAAATGACGGCGAATAGCTTGGGGACTGACTTCTAAGACTTCTGCAAGCTCCAGGGAGGTGGCTTGTACTTCTTTTAAAAGATACTCTAGAATATCCTGCTTCGTTGAGGACTGCTGGGTAGTCGCCATTTTAGTCCCAAAAAAAATTTCTGAAAATTTGACTTAAACAACATTGTTGTTGTTAATCTAACGTACAATGAAATTATAGATTAAACAACAGCCGAGTTGTTTTAGTCGTTAAACCTATTCTAGCAGTCCTGTTAGCGATTGGTAACACAAAACGGGAATCAGCGTTAAGCACCCCGTCGCCCATCCTTTAAAGAGAATACGAGAGAACCGATGAGCGCATCTGTCAAAACCTTAGTCAACCAACCTTACAAGTACGGCTTTGTCACTGATATTGAAGCCGACACTATCCCACGGGGACTAAATGAAGACGTTATTCGCCTGATTTCCGCAAAAAAGAACGAACCGGAATTCATGTTGGAGTATCGTCTCCGAGCCTACCACCAATGGCTGAAAATGATAGAACCAAGTTGGCCTCATGTCACTTATCCGCCAATTAATTATCAGGATATTATTTATTATTCTGCGCCGAAACAAAAAAAAGCCAAACTCAACAGCTTAGATGAAGTTGATCCCACTTTATTGGAAACCTTCGAGAAATTAGGTATTCCTTTAAATGAACAAAAGCGATTAAGCAATGTAGCTGTTGATGCGATTTTTGATAGTGTTTCTGTTGCCACTACATTTAAAGAGAATCTTGCCAAAGATGGCGTAATTTTCTGTTCTATTTCTGAAGCACTTCAAGAACATCCAGAACTGATTAAAAAATATTTGGGTAGCGTTGTTCCTATTGCTGATAATTATTTTGCGGCTTTAAACGCTGCTGTGTTCAGCGATGGTTCTTTCGTCTACATTCCTAAAGGCGTAAAATGTCCAATGGAATTATCTACATATTTTCGTATTAACTCCGGTGATACAGGACAATTTGAAAGGACTTTAATTATCGCCGAAGAAGGTAGTTATGTTTCTTATTTAGAAGGTTGTACAGCCCCAATGTACGACAGCAACCAATTACACGCTGCGGTTGTAGAATTGGTTGCTTTGGATAATGCCGAAATTAAATATTCTACCGTGCAGAACTGGTACGCCGGTGATGCTAATGGTAAAGGTGGAATTTACAACTTTGTGACTAAGCGTGGTTTGTGTCAAGGTGTAAATTCTAAAATTTCTTGGACACAAGTAGAAACAGGTTCAGCTATTACTTGGAAGTATCCTAGTTGTGTTTTAGTTGGTGATAATTCTGTGGGTGAATTTTATTCTGTGGCGCTGACAAATAATATGCAGCAAGCTGACACAGGCACAAAAATGATTCACATCGGTAAAAACACTCGCAGTACAATTATTTCTAAAGGGATTTCTGCTGGTAAATCTAGTAATAGTTACCGGGGGTTAGTGAAAATTAATCCCACTGCAAAAGGCGCAAGAAATTATTCTCAATGTGACTCGATGTTAATTGGTGATAATGCTCAAGCTAATACTTTTCCTTATATTCAAGTTCAGAATAATAATGGAAAGGTTGAGCATGAAGCTTCTACTTCCAAAATAGGGGAAGATCAATTATTTTTCTTTGCTCAACGGGGTATTTCTTCGGAAGATGCTATTTCTATGATGATTAGCGGTTTCTGTAAGGATGTTTTTAATCAGCTTCCTATGGAGTTTGCTGTTGAGGCTAATAAGTTGTTGAGTCTGAAGTTGGAAGGTAGTGTGGGTTAGGTTGATCTTTTTGCTTTAAGGTTTTTTTGAATGAACCGCGAAGGCAGGTAGACGCGAAGTAAGAAGAAAGAGAAGAGAGAGAACATGATTATTGAGAAGAGTGATTTGATTTTGTCGGTTAAGGGTTTGACGGCTGATGTTGATGGAACTCCAATTTTGAAGGGTTTAAATCTGGATGTTCGTGCTGGTGAAATTCACGCAATTATGGGACCAAATGGTTCTGGTAAGAGTACCTTTTCTAAGGTATTAGCGGGACATCCAGCTTATAGTGTGACTGGTGGTGAGGTTATTTTTCAAGGTCAAAATCTTTTGGAAATGGAAGCTACTGAAAGAGCTAGAAGTGGTGTATTTTTAGCTTTTCAATATCCTTTGGAAATTCCTGGTGTGAGCAATTTAGATTTTTTACGGGTTGCTTATAATTCTCGAAGAAAAGCTCAAGGTTTAGAAGAAGTTGACGCTTTCGATTTTGATGATTTGGTTGAGGAAAAGTTGGATATTGTAAAAATGAATCCTGCTTTTCTTAACCGCAGTCTGAATGAGGGTTTCTCTGGTGGTGAGAAAAAGCGGAATGAAATTCTGCAAATGGGAATTTTAGAACCGAGACTGGCAATTTTAGATGAAACAGATTCGGGTTTGGATATCGACGCCTTGAAGATTGTGGCTAATGGGGTTAATCAATTAACCAGTCCTGAAAATGCCACAATTATGATTACTCACTATCAGCGTCTGCTTGATTATATTGTTCCTGATTTTGTGCATGTGATGGCGCAGGGACAAATTATTAGAAGTGGTGGTAAGGAGTTGGCGCTTGAGTTGGAATCTCGTGGTTATAATTGGGTTTTGGAAGAAGCTTTAGGGGTAGGTGTATAGTCATGACTATTCAAGTTTCTCCCAGTTCTATTTCTGATTCTTTGTTAAATAGAGATGCTTTTTTAAATGGGTTATTAAATCAGGTAACTACATCTGCAACAACTGGTTGGTTACAACAACTGCGTGACAGTGCTGTTAAATGGGTACGTCATTCTGTTATTCCCAACACCCGCAATGAAGAATGGCGTTTTACTGATTTATCTCTTTTAAAAGAGGTTGAATTTAATAGTGTAGATATTAAGACTTTAGAGAAGTTTCAGGAAACAGCTTTAGATGTTGAGATTTTCTCTGAAGTTTCTCATTGCTTAGTATTTGTAAATGGTATTTTTGCCCCTAATTTATCTGCAATTACTAATTTGCCTCCTGGGCTAAAAATTGGTAATTTGGATATTTTACCTGATGCAGTTGCACAGGAATATTTAGCTCAGTCTGAGGGTACAAGGGACGTTTTTACTACTCTGAATACTGCTGGTTTAAATGATGTTGCAGTGGTATGGGTTGGTAAAAATGTGGTGGTTCAAAATCCCATTTATCTGTTATTTATTTCTGTTGCTGGTGAGTCTGCCATTATTTCTCAGCCTCGTTGTTTAGTGGTAGCTGAAAGTAACTCTCAGGTGAGTTTAATTGAAGAATATACGAACCGCAGAGGCGCAGAGAAGGCAGAGGATGAGGTTTACTTTGCTAATAGTGTTACGGAAATCTGGGTAAATGAAAATGCTCAGGTGAGCCATACTAGAGTTGTGATGCAAGGTGAAGCGGCTTTCCATATTGGTAAAACTGCTGTGACTCAGGCACAATATAGTCGTTATAGTTGTAATGCTGTGACTGTCGGTGGAAAAATATCACGTCACAATTTGGAGATTTTGCAAACTGGTGAGCAAACAGAAACAACGCTGAATGGTTTAACAGTTATTGCTGAGAAACAGTTAGCTGATACTCACAGTGTGCTATTTTTAAATCATCCTCATGGTGTGAGTAAACATTTACATAAGTGCATTATAGGTGATCGCGCTCATGGTGTATTTAATGGCAAGATTTTCGTCCCCAAACACGCACAGTTAACTGATGCATACCAGCTAAACCGCAATTTATTGTTATCATCCAAAGCGCGAGTTGATACCAAACCCCAACTGGAAATCACTGCTGATAATGTTAAATGCTCTCATGGTGCTACTGTCAGTCAGTTGGAGGATGATGAAATTTTCTATCTGCAAAGTCGTGGTATTGATCGAAATAATGCACGTAAGTTATTAGTTAATGCTTTCGCTTCGGAAATTATTAACTTTATACCTGTTAGTCCTTTGCGAGAGAAGCTATTGAAGACAGTAGTAAGTCTCACACATAAGTAATGAAAAATGCAGAATTTAGGAGTGAAAGAAAGAAGCATATTTAAAAATTCTTCAACTACTAAATTCTAAAAATCATTCTGATAGCAAAGCTTGGTAATAGCCATACTCCTAAATTCCTACACTTCTTGTTAAAAATGACATTCACTTCTACCAAAACACTAGGTGATAAGGTTCGCAAAGACTTCCCCATTTTACATCAGGAAGTTCACGGTAAGCCTTTGGTTTATCTTGATAATGCAGCTACTTCCCAAAAGCCTTTAGCTGTATTAAATGCTTGGCGCGATTATTACGAACAATATAATTCTAATGTCCACCGTGGCGCACATTTTTTGAGTGCAAAAGCCACTGATGCTTATGAAGCAGCACGGGATAAAGTTGCTAATTTTATTAATGCGAAATCACGTCAAGACATTGTTTATACGCGGAACGCTAGTGAGGCTATTAACCTAGTAGCTTACAGTTGGGGAATGAAAAATTTACAACCGGGAGATGAAATTATTCTCTCAGTGATGGAACACCATAGTAATATTGTTCCTTGGCAATTTGTTGCCCAAAAAACAGGCGCAGTCTTAAAATTTGTTGAATTGACACCAGAAGAAACTTTCGATTTGGAACAGTTTAAAAAACTGATTTCTGAAAAAACAAAACTGGTGTCAGTGGTTCATATTTCTAACACTTTGGGTTGTATCAATCCAGTTAAAGAGATAGCTGAAATTGCTCACAGATACGATGCGAAATTCTTAATGGATGCTTGCCAAAGTGTCCCTCATATGCCTATTGATGTCCAAGAAATTAACTGTGATTGGTTGGTAGCTTCTGGCCATAAAATGTGCGCTCCAACTGGTATCGGCTTTTTGTATGGTAAGTTGGAATTATTAGAAGCAATGCCACCATTTTTCGGTGGTGGTGAAATGATTGCTGAGGTATATTTAGACCATTCTACCTATGCAGATTTACCCCATAAATTCGAAGCTGGTACACCTGCTATTGGGGAAGCAATCGCACTGGGTGCAGCCATAGATTATCTTACTCATATAGGAATAGGTATGGATAAAATCCATGCTTATGAAGCCGAATTAACAGCTTATTTGTTCGAGCAATTAGAACAAATACCCCAAATTAGAATCTATGGACCAAAACCTAATGCTCAAGGGGAAGGTAGATCCGCATTAGCAGCATTTACAGCAGAAGGTGTCCATGCCAATGATTTAGCAACATTGTTAGATCAAGAAGGTGTAGCCATACGTTCTGGACATCATTGTACACAACCATTACACCGTTATTTAGGTTTAGCGGGAACAGCACGAGCGAGTTTATCTTTTTACAATACTAGTCAGGAAATTGATGTTTTCATCAAGGCTTTGAAGGAGACGCTGGACTTTTTTGCTAGTGTATTCGGTGAGTAAATATTGTGTGAATATTGAGTGGGTAATTCCCACCTTTTTGATTTCTCATGCAGAGACGCAGAGACGCAAAAAGAATATTAGTAGAACTATCACAAGGATTAAGTGGTAAGTGTCATTTTATTAGTCGTTCTCCGGAATTCTTAATTGTTAATGCTCCAGTTATAACAATTGTGGAAGGATTCAGGTGGTCGGGTATTGACAAGTGTGATAGGAGAGGCAGAATATAGCAGTTATGGAAAAGAAGCTGCCACCAAAACTAGACAGAGAGATATTGAAGCAGTTGGGAACACAGCAACTGGTAGAAATCATTATTGACCAGGGGAAAAGTATAGAGAAGCTAACAAAATAGAGTAGTAGAACTGGAAAAAGAAATAGAGAAACTCAAAGTCAGTAGAGATTTAGAGACCATAACATGATCGAAACCACCCTTGGGAGACATCCTGAAAAAAACCGAGAACAAACAACAAGAGAAACCAGAAGAGAACCAGACACCAAAACGGAAACCAGGAGGACAACCAGG
>ERZ1034375.341-NODE-341-length-11310-cov-3.056174_pt1 | contig 11310 bp, 10 predicted proteins | sample MGYA00520585_ERZ1034375 | MGnify/ENA primary metagenome ERZ1034375 (study PRJEB33736, sample SAMEA104288463) | Azolla filiculoides | biome: Urban; feature: water surface; material: ditch water | place: Netherlands | collected 2014 ... | reverse complement strand
CGAAGTCGAGGTTCTTGCCCTGGTTGAACAGATCGTGCAGGTAGACCGCAAGATGGGCGCGGTGAAAGTTGCCGACCCCGAAATGCAGGATGCCGGCAGACAGGTCCTCACGCCGATACGACGGCACGGCGGCGTTTTCGGCAAGTTTCGGCAGATTGGCTAAGGATAGTTTGGTCATCATCGTCTCCCCGGCGTTGCGGGCCATGTGTCTGTTCAGCTCATCCAGTTGCCGCCATCGACATTGTATGTCTGGGCGACGATGTAATCGGCTTCCGGTGAGGCGAGGAAAATCGCCATGCCCGTCAGGTCCTCGGCCCGGCCCATGCGACCGAAGGGCACGGCTTCACCGACCAGCCTCTTCTTTTCGCCGCGTGGCAGGTTCTCATGCTTTGCAAACAACGCGTCGACACCGTCCCAGTGTTCGCCGTCGACGACGCCTGGCGCGATGGCATTGACGTTGATGCCGTGCTTGATCAGGTCGAGACCGGCCGATTGCGTGAGCGAGATGATGGCAGCCTTGGTGGCGCAATAGACAGCAACCAGGGCTTCGCCGCGGCGGCCCGCCTGGCTGGCCATGTTGATGATTTTCCCACCCTGGCCGCGGGCTATCATCGATTTGGCGGCTGCCTGCAGCATGAACAGCGTGCCGCTAACATTGATCGAAAACAGGCGATCATAGCTCGCGCGGCTGATCTCGACGATCGGGGCGAGGTCGAACAAGGCGGCATTGTTGATCAGGATGTCCAGCCCGCCCGCCCGTTCCTCGACAGCGCCGATCGCGGCATCAATCGAAGACTGGTCCGTCACGTCGAGATGAACAGGATAGGCACGTGGGCCAATCTCCAAGGCAGTGTCGCTGGCCCGCGCAAAGTCGATATCGGCAATGGCAACTGTTGCGCCTTCGCGGACATAGGCTTCGGCAAACGCGCGGCCTATGCCGCGCGCCGATCCGGTGATCAGAGCCGACTTGCCTGTAAGCCTGCCAGTCATATCGCCAGTCCCTTGTCATTGAACCGGTGAATGCGGTTCGGGTCAGGCGTGATGAACACGGTATCACCGTGTTTCACGGTGAATTCGCCGCCAGCGCGGGTGGTAATATGGCCGATGCCCTCGACATCGACATGCAGGAACGTGTCGGAGCCCAGATGCTCTGCGACAACGACCTTGCCCTTCCACGTGCCTTCGGTCGTCGACAGCGTGACGTGTTCCGGGCGCACACCAATGGTATGGGCATTGTGGGCAGCGGCGAATGCGCCGGAGATCAGGTTCATCTTCGGCGAGCCGATGAAGCCGGCGACAAAGATATTAGCCGGCTTATGATAGAGATCGAGTGGCGAGCCGACCTGCTCGATGCGGCCCTTGTTCAACACGACGATCTTGTCGGCCATGGTCATGGCTTCGACCTGGTCATGCGTGACGTAGATCGAGGTGGCCTTCAGCTGCTGGTGCAACTGGGTGATTTCCAGCCGCATGTTGACGCGCAGCGCCGCATCGAGGTTCGACAGGGGTTCGTCGAACAGGAAGCATTCCGGCGAACGTACGATGGCACGGCCGATGGCGACGCGCTGGCGCTGGCCACCCGAGAGGTTGCGCGGCTTGCGCTCAAGATAGTCCGTCAGGTTGAGGATCTTTGCCGCGTCATTGACCTTGCGGTCGATGTCAGCCTTGTCCATTCCGGCCATTTTCAAGGGAAAGCCGATATTGGAGCGCACGCTCATATGTGGATAGAGCGCATAGGACTGGAACACCATGGCCAGACCGCGCTGCGAAGGGGCCTTGTCGGTGGCGTCGACGCCGTCGATCAGGATCTTGCCGCCGGAGACATCCTCGAGACCGGCGATCAGCCGCAGCAGGGTCGATTTACCGCAGCCCGAAGGGCCGACAAACACCGCGAATTCACCGTCGTTGATCTGCAGGTCGATCGAAGGAATGACCGAGACTTCGCCGAAGGTTTTCGACACGTTCTGAAGTGTGATGCTACCCATTGTGGTCTTCCTTATTTGACGGCGCCGAAGGTCAAGCCGCGGACAAGCTGTTTCTGGCTGAACCAGCCAAGGATCACGATCGGGGCGATGGCCAATGTCGAGGCGGCGGACAATTTGGCCCAGAAAAGCCCCTGTGGAGAAGAGAAGGAGGCGATGAACGCGGTCAGCGGAGCCGCATTCGTCGTCGTCAGCCGGATCGTCCAGAATGCCTCGTTCCAGGCGAGAATGATGTTGAGCAGCATGGTGGAAGCAATGCCGGGGATCGCCATTGGCGTCAGGACGTAGACGATCTCGCCCCACAGTGATGCGCCGTCCATGCGCGCAGCCTCCAGGATTTCGCCTGGAATTTCACGGAAGTAGGTGTAGAGCATCCAGATGACGATCGGCAGATTGATCAGCATCAGCATGATGGTGAGGCCGATGCGGGTGTCGAGCAGCGATGTGTCGCGGAAGATCAGGTAGATTGGCACGAGCACGGCGACCGACGGCATCATCTTCGTCGACAACATCCACATCAGGATGTCCTTGGTGCGCTTGGTTGGCGAAAAGGCCATCGCCCAGGCCGACGGGATGGCGACAAGCAGCGCCAGGATCGTCGAACCGACAGAGATCACGACTGAATTCATGAACGGTTTGAAATAGTCGCGCTGTGTCTGCACCGTGACGTAGTTTTCCAGCGTGAAGGACGGGATCAGCCGGAAACCCTGGATGGCTTCGGTCTCGGTCTTGAGAGACGTGATGATCGTGTAGAGGATGGGGAAGAAGATCACCATCGCGAGAATCCATGCGACGGCCGTGAAGGCGATCTTGCGCTGGGTCGAGACTGTGCGGGCCATGATGTCTTCTCCTTAGCGGTCGAGGTTCTTGCCGACGGCGCGCATCAGGAAGAAGGCGACGATATTGGCGAGGATGACTGCGATGATGCCGCCTGCTGATGCGCCGCCGACGTCATAGCCAAGCAGGGCCGTTCGGTAGATCAGGAAGGGCAGGTTGGTGGAGGCATAGCCGGGCCCGCCATTGGTGGTGACGAGGATTTCCGCGTAGACGCCGAGCAGGAAGATCGTCTGGATCAGGATGACGACGGTGATCGCACGCGCCAGATGCGGCAGGGTCAGATAGATGAACTGGCTGACAAAGCCGGCCCCATCCATCTCGGCCGCTTCCTTCTGCTCACCGTCCAGGGACTGAAGAGCGGTCAGCAGGATCAGTGTCGCAAACGGCAACCATTGCCAGGCGACGATGACGATGATCGAAAACAGCGGATATTGCCCGAACCAGTCGACCGGCTGCAGGCCGAACGCCCGATTGATATCGGCCAGCACGCCGTAGCCGGGATGCATGATCATGTTCTTCCACACCAGCGCGGCAACCGGTGGCATGACGAAGAAGGGCGAGATGATCAGGATACGGACAATACCTTGGCCGAACATTGGCTGGTCGAGCAAAAGGGCGATAGCGATGCCGCCGACCACGGTGATCAACAGAACGCCGCCGACGATCAGCAGCGTGTTCCAGATCGACTGGAAGAAGGCAGGATCGGTATAGAAATATTTGTAGTTGAACAGGCCTGCGAAGCTGACATTGCCTGGATTGAGCAGATTGTAGTTCTGGAACGAGAACCACAGTGTCATCGCCAGCGGCACAATCATCCAGACGAGAAGAAGACCGACGGACGGCGCCATCATGAGACGCGACAGCGTCCGTGTGTTGTGCGTAGCCATGGAAGAACCCACCCTGATGGCCAACACGCGCGGCTGAATTGGCCGGCTGCGTCAGCTCGTTTTCTTGTGTCGGCCAAATTGGCCCGAAGCATCCGCGCCGAACGGCAGGAGAGGCGCGTTGAACTTTTGGTGTCGCCGCCCGGATCGCGATCCGGACGGCTTCATTTCCTTCGGGAGGAAATTACTTGATGTAACCGCCGCGGGTCATTTCGCGCTCGGTGACCTGCTGGGCCTGTGCAAGAGCATCGTCGACTGACATCTGGCCTGCAAGCGCTGCAGAGAACAGCTGGCCGACGGTGGTGCCGAGACCCTGGAACTCCGGAATGGCGACGAACTGCACGCCGACATAAGGCACCGGCTTGACAGTCGGGTTCTTCGGATCAGCCGCATTGATGCTGTCGAGCGTCATCTTGGCGAAGGGAGCCGCCTTCTGGTACTCGGCATTTTCATAGAGCGAGGTGCGCGTGCCCGGAGGAACGTTGGCCCAGCCTTCCTTGGAAGCGACGAGGTTTGCGTATTCCTTGCCGGTTGCCCAGGCGATGAACTTCTCGGCGGAAGCGGTCTTCTGCGAGCCGGCCGGAATGGCAAGGTTCCATGCCCAGAGCCAGTTGCCACGCTTGCCAAGGCCGGTATCAGGCGCCAGGGCGAAGCCGACCTTGTCGGCAACTGTCGAGTCCTTCGGGTTGGTCACGAACGAGGCGGCGACGGTTGCATCGATCCACATGCCGCACTTGCCCTGCTGGAACAGTGCCAGGTTTTCGTTGAAGCCGTTAGACGAAGCGCCCTGCGGGCCAGCGTCGTTCATCAGCTTCACATACATGTCGAGGGTGTTTTTCCATTCCGGCTGATCGAACTGCGGCTTCCAGTTTTCGTCGAACCAGCGTGCGCCGAAAGCATTCGACGTTGCCGTGAGGAACGCCATGTTTTCGCCCCAGCCGGCCTTGCCGCGAAGGCAAATGCCGTTGATGCCGGCTTCGCGGTCGGTCATCTTGCGAGCTGCCTCGCCTATGAATTCCCAGGTCGGCGCGTCAGGCATGGTCAAGCCAGCCTTTTCCATCAGGTCGCGACGGTACATGACCATGGAGCTTTCGCCGTAGAACGGTGCGGCATAGAGCTTGCTGTCGTCGCCGGTAAGGCCCGAACGGATAGCCGGCAGAAGATCGTCGACATCATAGTCCGCGCCGAGATTGTCGAGCGGCAGAAGCCAGCCCTGCTTGGCCCAGATCGGAACTTCATAGGTGCCGATCGTCATGATGTCGTATTGCCCACCCTTGGTCGCGATGTCGGTAGTGACACGTTCACGCAGGACGTTTTCTTCCAGCGTGACCCATTCGACCTGGATGTCGGGGTTCTTCGCGGTAAATTCCGACGTCAGACCCTGCATGCGGATCATGTCGCCATTGTTCACGGTCGCGATGGTGAGGGTTTCGGCAGATGCCATGCCCGCAAGTGCGAGAGCTGAGCATGCACCCAGCAGAAAAGTCTTCAATTTCATGTCTTCCTCCCAGAAGAGAACTGAGCATTCGCTTTGCTCATGGGCAATTACTCACTTCATGGGCATCGAAAGTCAATGGGCATTCCATGCTGCAATGCCGCACAAAATACTCAGTCAATTGAAATGAAAGGATTTAATTTAATCGTTGAGCTCAATTCTTGAGCAGATAACGCGCAGCGTCTTCGTCCGTAATCAGTCCGTTGATGTGCCTGCCGCGTGCCGCAGCGCGGATGGCGGCATGTTTGCGTTGGCCGCGGGCCATGCCAATCACCGTCGAGGTGTCACGCGAGGGAATGGCAAGGCTTGCCACCCGTTCGTTGACGGGGTCATCGAGCAGGCGTCCATCGGGACCAAAGATCCAACCGCAGATTTCACCTGTCGCGCCCGCTGTCAGCAGCGCCTCCATCTCGTTCTGCTGCAGGAAGCCGTCCAGCAGGAGGGGCGCGTTGAGCGTCATCTCGCCGATGCCGACGAAGGCTGCATTGGACGATTTGCCGAGTTCGATCGTCGGGGCGACCAGCGGCTGGCGATGCAAAAGGTCGCGCTCTTCCCGCGACGACACGATAACGGGGAGAGGCATGGGGAAATGCCGGGCCTTGACCGCATCCGCCATCGAAAAGATGACGTTGAAATAGGCGGCCGAGCCATCCGGGCTGATATTGCCGGTCAACGAAACAATCTTGTGCTGTGGGCACTCCATGGGCGAAAGCTGATCGACCATGGCGCGCAGCGTGCGTCCGGTGCCCATGGCAATGACCAGCGGATCGGGCTGTTTCAGCCATCGCTCGAGTTCCGCAGCACCGGCCTCCGCCACGCCGACCGTTGCCGAATCGGAAGCCGGGTCACTGGGGACGATTTCGACATGCTTGAGACCGTATTTGTCTTTGACCGCCTCGCCCAGTTCAAGGCAGGCAGCAATCGGATGGTCGAGCCGGACCTTGATTAGTTTTTCGGCAACCGAGAGCGACACGAGCCTTTGCGCACTCTGGCGCGAGATGCCCATTGCAACCGCGATCTCGTCCTGGGTTCGACCGGCGACATAGTACAGCCAGCCTGCTCTTGCCGCATCATCGAGCCGAGTTTGGCCTTCCTGTCGCTTTGCCATCGAGATCTGACCACCCTTTCGAGATCAGTGCTGCCAATTTTCACCGAGGCTGTCAAACTGCCGAAGCCGCCTCAAGCCTTGCGAGCTGTAAATCAGCAGGTCTGATCATTTGCTTGAACCAGTCGATTGTGTGGCGCAGTCCTTCTTCCAACGGAATTTCGGGCCGCCAGTCGAGAAGATCGACTGCACGACGGATATCTGGTTGCCGCCGCCTTGGGTCGTCGATCGGCAGCGGCAGGTAAACCACATCCTTGCTGGTCGGGATTTCGCGCTGGACCATTTCGGCGAGTTCACAGATGCTGAATTCGTCCGGATTGCCAAGGTTGATCGGCAATGCCGGATTAGGTTCCCGCTCCATCAGCGCGACCAGCCCACGGATCATGTCGGAGACATAACAGAAGGATCGTGTCTGATGTCCCGTTCCGTAGAGGGTGAGCGCGCGGCCGGACAGCGCCTGGACAACCAGATTGGACACGATCCGGCCATCGTCGGGCTGCATGCGCGGGCCATAGGTGTTGAACAGCCTGGCGACGCGGGCATCTACGCGGCCGAGGCGAAAGAGATCGAAACAAAGGGCTTCCGCAGCACGTTTTCCTTCGTCATAGCAGGCGCGCGGACCTGTGCAATTGACCGAGCCGCGGTATTCCTCCGTCTGGGGATGAATTTCGGGATCACCATAGATTTCGCTGGTCGACGCTTGCAGGAAACGGGCACCATGCTGTTCGGCGAGCAGCAGCAGGTTGCCTGTGCCTTTCACGCAGGTCATCATCGTGTGGAATGGATCGGCCTGGTAGCTGGGCGGTGATGCCGCGCAGGCAAGATTGTATATCCTGTCGATCTGCTCGTCGATTTCAAGCGGATCGCAAATGTCGTGCTCGATCAAGGAGAAGCCCTGATTGGCGCGCAGATGTGCAATGTTCTTCTGGGATCCGGTCAGGAAGGAATCGACGCAGATGACCCCGTGACCGTGTCCAAGCAGTTTTTCGCACAGATGTGAGCCGAGAAAGCCCGCTCCACCCGCGACGACGATTGTGTCGCCGTCGCTACCGTCCCGGATCTGCAAAATCGACTACTCCTGCAATTGTACGAATACGTGCCAGTCTGGCCCGCCGGCAAGATATCCTCACCGGATCTGTCCACGACTGCGCCTCCGTAAACCTATCAGGGAAATGGCCGAAAAACACGCCACTGACGAGTACTTTGCACCGGCACGGGAGGTAGTCCAATATTATTTGACGTATGGTTGCAACCATACGTCCGGTGCCGGTCGTTCTGCCGTTTGTGAAATTGCCAAGCCTGAAAAATATGCTGGACAACGTATATGATCGTCGATTATGTAACGATATTACATTACTAAATTGAGGCGATTGATTGAGTGCCTTTGACCATGAGCAGGCTTGACCGAATGCCCCGGCAGGCCCTAAGCATTGGGTCGACGGTTCCCCAATTGGATGACTCCAAGGGGATTAATAGGGAACACGGTGCGGAAGACCCAATTGGGACCAAGACCGTGGCTGCCCCCGCAACTGTAAGCGGATTGCCGTCCATCGTGGTGCGAAAGCACCAGGCCACTGCGAGTTCAATCGTGGGAAGGCAGATGGACAGCAGATATCCGCGAGCCAGGAGACCTGCCGTCACAGAAGAGAAACCGCAACGGACGGGGTGTTCCGATGGAAAAGATCTGGCTTGAAAGCAGCGCATCTGTGCGCTCATTTTACAGTGCCATTTTGCCTCCGGAGATGACCGACGGAGGAAAATCATGGCGACTGCGAAGCAACACACGGTAACCGTCTGTACGGATTGCCGTATAACCGGCACCGCGTGCCGGCCCGGACTTAAGCTTCTTGATCACCTGAACGCGTGTCTGTCGAAGATGGATGCGTCGGACAATCGCGACTTTGCGGTTGAAGGCACCGTCTGCATGGCGGGCTGCCGAAGGCCCTGCACCATCGCTTTCCAGGCAAGCGGCAAGGCCACCTATCTGTTTGGTGATATAGAACCTGACGCCGATATCGAGGCGTTGGTTGCATTCGCCAAACTTTATGGCGAGCGACCCGACGGCATGACCCGAGAAGCAGAGCGTCCCCGCGGGCTCGGCGGCAAGGTTCTGGCGCGCATTCCGGCCTCGGTTCTCGTCTCTGAACAGTCCGGGGAGCATCTCCAGTGAGCTGTGATGCGACCGGCACGTCGATCAACGTGTCCAATCTTGGCTGGGGTCCGAAACCGGGGCTCTTTCTGGTGCGCGGCGTCAATTTCGCGCTTGATGCTGGCGAGCGACTTGCGATCATCGGCCCGAATGGTGCCGGCAAGACATCGCTTTTGCGCTGCCTGTATCGCGGTGTTCCTCCGCGGGAAGGCAAGGTCGAAGTCGGCGGCGAAGACATCTGGCAAATCGGCTCCCGACAGGTTGCGCGCCGCATCGCGGTGGTGCTTCAGGAAATGCCGGCGGACTTTCCATTTAGTGTGCGCGACGTGGTGATGATGGGACGCATACCCTGGCGCGAAGGTCTGACCGGCTGGACCGACGAGGACCGCCACGAGGTTGCCCATGCCCTGGAACACCTGAACCTCAAGCATCTTGCCGCGCGCCAGTTTTCCACGCTTTCGGGAGGCGAGAAACAGCGCGTCCTGGTTGCCCGCGCTCTGACCCAGAAGCCGGAAATCATCATTCTCGATGAGCCGACGAACCATCTCGACATCCGCCACCAGCTCGAGATCCTGAATTTGCTGCGCACGCTCAAGCTCACCATCATCACCACTCTGCACGACATCAATCTTGCCGGTGATTTCGCAACGCATGTCGCGCTGATGTGCGAGGGCCGCATGACCGCATTCGGAACACCGGACCAGGTTCTGACATCCCATGCCGTCTCGACCACGTTCGGCGTTTCGGCCATGGCCCATCCGGTGCCGGGCAACAGCACCGCCCGCTTCTCATTTTCACTCGAAACAGCTTGATTTTAAAGGACTTCTCATGTTTTTCCTACGCCTTGCCACATCCACCGCGAGTTTCGTCGTGTCCGCATTGCTTGCGAGCTCAGCGCTTGCCTATCCGGTGACCGTCAAGAGTTGTAACCGCGACGTGACCTTCGAGGCCGCGCCCAGCCGAGCGGTTTCCAACGACGTCAATCTGACCGAGATGATGCTGGCATTGAAGCTTCAGGATCGCATGGTTGGCTATACCGGCGTCTCCGGCTGGAAGACCCTCGACGCAAAAATCAGGGAGGGCGTCAAGGAACTGCCCGAACTGTCGCCCAAGTATCCGACCAAGGAAGTGTTGCTGAACGCGGACGCCGATTTCTATTTCGCGGGTTGGAACTACGGCATGAAAGTCGGTGGTGAGGTCACCCCGGATACACTGGATGCTTTCAAGATCAAGGTCTACGAACTGGCGGAATCCTGCATTCACATCATGGCTAAGGACAAGCCGACGATGAATGATATGTTTGTCGATCTCGTCAATCTCGGCAAGATCTTCGGCGTCGAAGATCGCGCCAACGAGCTTGTAGCCGGCTATGAAAAAGGCCTTGCTGACGTCCGCACCCGTATCGGCGAGGTGACGGAACCGGTCCGCGTCTTCGTCTATGATTCTGGAACCGAGAAGCCGTTCACCTCCGGCCGATACGGCATTCCCACGGCAATGATTGAAGCCGCCGGCGGCATCAACATCATGGATGATGTCGAGAAAAGCTGGACTGAAGTGTCCTGGGAGCCTGTGATCGAACGAAATCCGCAGGTGATCGTTATCGTCAACTACGGCGACGTGACGGCCGAACAGAAGATCGCCTTCATGATGGAAAACCCGGCCTTCAAGAATCTCGACGCGGTCAAGCAGGACCGTTTCGTTGTTCTCGACTATGTCGAGGCAACGCCGGGACCGCGCAACATCGACGGCATTGGCAGACTGGCTGACGCGTTCCATCCCCGCAATATGTAGAACGACGGAAGTCCCCGAACACGGGCATCACCGGGCGCTGTAGTGTCCGGTGAACTGTATTTTGTCCAGCAGATAGGCGTATGATGACGGTCGGCAGAATATTGATGTGGGCGGCGCTTGCCGTCGCCATAATGGGCCTGTGCCTGACGGCTGGTGTATCCTTTGGAGCCGCGCCCATCCCGTTTACCACGGTCTGGTCGATCATCGCCAACAAGCTTCATCCGGGCTTCACTGAGGCGACTTGGTCTGCCGGACGGGAAAGTATCGTCTGGGATGTGCGCTTCCCGCGCGTGATCCTGGCCGGTCTTGTCGGCTCGGGCCTCGCCGTCGTCGGTGCTGTCCTGCAGGCGGTGACGCGCAATCCACTTGCCGACCCGCATTTGCTTGGTGTCTCCTCGGGCGGCGCGCTGGGCGCGATCGTCGCGCTGCTGCACACAGGATTGATCTTCGGTCTCGTCACCGTGCCCCTGTTTGCCTTCATCGGTGCCCTGTGTGCAATGCTGGCCGTCATGGCGGTCACCCATTACTCCGGGGCTGCGGCCGACCGACTTGTACTGTCGGGTGTGGCCGTCGCCTTTGTCGCGACGGCGCTGGGCAATCTCACGATCTTCCTCGGCGATCCGCGCGCTGCCCATACCGTGGTCTTCTGGATGTTGGGCGGGCTGGGTCTCGCACAGTGGTCGCATCTGCTTTATCCGGCGCTGGCGCTCGGTCTATCATTGATCTGGCTCGTGCTGCGCGCGCGCGAAATCAATGCGCTTGCCATGGGAGACGAGACTGCCGCAACGCTGGGCATCCCAGTCCCGCGTTTTCGAGCACAACTGTTTGTAGTCACGGCGCTTCTGACCGGTGTCATGGTGGCCTTTTCGGGTGCCATCGGATTTGTCGGACTGCTGATCCCGCATGTCGTCCGTCTTCTCGGCGGCAGTGACAATGTCCGCGTCATTCCCCTGTCCGCTTTTGTCGGCGCGATCGTTCTGATCCTGGCCGACATTGCCGCTCGCGTCGTCATGGCGCCAGAAGACATGCCGATCGGCGTTGTCACAGGTCTGGTGGGCGGGCTTGCG
>ERZ1034375.340-NODE-340-length-11392-cov-3.743791_pt1 | contig 11392 bp, 6 predicted proteins | sample MGYA00520585_ERZ1034375 | MGnify/ENA primary metagenome ERZ1034375 (study PRJEB33736, sample SAMEA104288463) | Azolla filiculoides | biome: Urban; feature: water surface; material: ditch water | place: Netherlands | collected 2014 ... | reverse complement strand
GCATCTCGATCCGGCTGTTGCGGCTGACGATGACATGCGGACGTCCCGGCAAGGGCTTCGAGCCGACAGACTCAAACGTCTTGCGCCCCATGATCAGCGGCTTGCCCATGCTGAGAGCCTTGAACCGCTTCAGATCGGTCGAGAGTTTCCACGGCATATCGCCATCGCGACCAATCACGCCATTGCGCGACACGGCCACGATGATGACGATATCAATGCTGGCCATCGCCAAACTCCTTGCTCGGCTTCTGCGCAGCGCCTAGACGGCAATCGGCGCCTTGATGCTTGAATCAGCGTCGTAGCCAACCAGCGTAAAGTCTTCAAACTTGAAGGAAAACAGGTCCTTCACCTCCGGATTGATCTGCATGTGCGGCAACGCCTTCGGGGTGCGTGAGAGCTGCAGATGTGCCTGCTCGAAATGATTGGAATAAATATGGGCATCGCCGAGTGTATGAATGAAATCGCCGAGCTTCAGACCGGTAACCTGGGCCACCATCATCGTCAGTAGCGCATAGGAAGCGATATTGAAGGGTACGCCGAGAAAGATATCAGCCGAACGTTGGTAAAGCTGGCAAGACAGCTTGCCGTCGGCAACATAGAACTGGAACAGGCAATGGCACGGTGGCAAGGCCATCTCGTCCACTTCCGCCGGGTTCCAGGCCGAGACGATATGGCGGCGCGAATTCGGATTGGTCTTGATGCCTTCGATCAGCTTTTCGATCTGGTCGATATGCCCACCCTTGCCATCCGGCCAGGACCGCCATTGTGCACCATAGACCGGGCCGAGATTGCCGTCTTCATCGGCCCATTCGTCCCAGATCGTCACGCCGTTCTCGCGCAGATAGCCGATATTCGTTTCGCCTTTGAGAAACCACAGCAGTTCGTGAATGATCGACCGCAGATGCAGCTTCTTTGTCGTCGTGACCGGAAACCCTTCTGACAGGTCGTAGCGCATCTGATAGCCGAAAATCGAACGCGTGCCGGTTCCCGTCCGGTCTCCGCGGTCGGTCCCCGTCTCAAGCACATGGCGAAGAAGGTCGTGATACTGCTTCATGGGTCGGGCCGCCGATTCTGTTTGACTGCATTCTAGTGTCAGCCGCCGGCCAAACCAAGCCACCCTCACGCGAAGGATGAGGCCATCAACAGCTTGCGTGGTTTACCGCCGTCAAAGTCTTTTGGCCCCACCAAGCCAACACCCCTTTTCATTGGCGACCGAAACACCTATATCAGTTTCGTTGGCTTTCGGGCCATCTATGGCAATAAACGGTCGGTGTAATAAACCTATTGGACCCGGGGGCGGTACCCGGCGCCTCCACCAAAAACCGGTCGGTCTCCCGAACTATGGGCGTGACCGGCTTTTGATGGGGGCGAAATAGGATCGACAAGGGCGTAAAGATCGAACTTTTGCTCGGCATGATACCGCCGTTATCGGGTCACAAGTGTAGTTGCAAACGACAACAACGCTAAGGGTTATGCTCTCGCTGCCTAATGGCGGTGCGGGAAATCCGAACCAAGTCCTCTAGGTTAGCCCCTTGAGGCGGGGTCCGAAGGCACCTGGCAACAGAAGCCTTCACCTTACCTTCCCCGCTACCCCATCTTTCTAAAATGATGTATTCTCACCGCATCAGACTCGTGCGTCAGGGCTTTTCTGCAATCCCTCGCCGTGGCATACAGCCGACTGAAACCGGCATGATAAGGAAAGACAGGATCTCATGGGGCAAGACCACATTCGCTACGACATTCTGGCCCAGGACGCATTGCGCAGTGTTATCCGCAAGGTTTTGACCGAGGTCGCGGCAGCAGGACGCCTTCCGGGTGACCACCATTTCTTCATCACCTTCCTGACCGGCGCTCCGGGCGTGCGCATTTCGCAGCACCTGAAGACCAAATATGCCGAACAGATGACAATCGTCATCCAGCACCAGTTCTGGGAACTGAAGGTGACGGACAGCCTGTTCGAAATTGGCCTGTCCTTCTCCGACACCCCGGAAAAGCTGGTGATCCCGTTCAATGCCATCCGCGGCTTCTATGATCCATCGGTGAATTTCGAACTCGAATTTGATGTTCCTCTGGCAGACGAGGACGAAGAGGGCGAAAGCGCCGAGATCACCGCCTATCCGGTCGACGCTGCGGCCCGCACCGAAGAAGGTGGCGAGCCGAAGGAAGGCGAAGAAAAGAAGGAAGGCTCGGTCGTCTCGCTCGATGCCTTCCGCAAGAAGCAGTAATTCAGGTTTATCATGATCGGCCGGGACATTTTCCCGGCCGACTGATTCCAGGGGATGCTCGATCGTGGCCGCTGACATCGTCAATCTTCGCCAGTTCCGCAAAGCCAAGGCGCGCACCGAAAAGGATGCGACAGCGGAACAGAACCGCATTTCATTCGGCCGGACCAAGGCGGAAAAGAGCCTGACGCGCAGCCTGAACGAAAAGGCGAGCAAGACGCACGAACAAGGCCGCCTGGAAGACACAAAAGGCGAATGAACACCCCCGAAAGAGATTCGCAATCAGCAGCTTGCCAGGCTTTGCGGAATCAATATGCGAAGCCCTTGGAACGCAGTGCGGGGCACCGGTGATCCGTAAGCGCTCGATTACTCTCCATGGCCACCGGACGAGCTTTTCGGTCGAGGATGCGTTCCTTGACGAACTGAGAGCTATGGCGACCGAGCGGTCAATGCCCTTGGCGGCCCTGATCGCCGAAATCGATGAAAACCGTCCCGCCGGGGCAAATCTGTCCTCGGCCCTGCGGCTTCGTGTCCTCGAATGGCTGAAATCAAAGCCCGGATAGACAATTCGCGAGCTCTATCGCGCAATCCGGTACATCCGCAGCTCGGCTCAATTCAATCCTGGAAGGGTGTCGAAAGTCAGCGGAACCGACGGCAGTGGCTGCCGCGTGACCTTCTCCTGCGGTGGCACCGGCAATGAGGGTTTGGGTGGAACGGTTTCCGTCGTCAGCGGCAACAGGCCTGGTTCAACAGGCCTTGTGCCGACCGGATCTGCCGGCAAGGACAGACTGCGCTGCTCCTGCGCCAGTCGCTCGGCCTCGTCGGCCTCCGCCTTCAGGCGCGCTTCCTGTTCAAGCCGCAAGCGCTCCACTTCCGCCCTGTCGCGCTCGTCCTGCCGAAACCGCGCCAAGGCAGCTTCACGACGCAAGCGCTGCTTCTCCAGCACGTTGGACTGCAATGTCTCGACCCGTCGGCGCTCGATTTCAAACGCGCGCAACGAAAGGAAATTGGTCAGCCCAGTGACATCGAGCGAGCGTGTCGGCGACAGGACGTCGCCATTCAAGATCATCCGGTAACCGGCGTCTGTGCCGGGCAGCGCCGCCTCTCCGGCATCAAGAGACACCTGAACGCCCGCCTCGATCTCGCCGTCGGCGAGCGAAAGCCTTAGATCACCACCGAGCTGCGCCTCGGACGTCTGCACGGTGGCATTTTGCACACGCACCACGCCATCCGTCACCGCGAACGGCAGTGACAGGTCAGCCACCTGCATGGAGCCGGATTTTATCAGGCCATCAGCAATCTCGCGGACCTTCTCCTCGTTGATCGCCGTTCCGAGGACATCAGCTTCGCTGAGCAGGCCGGCCATGATGCCAAGCTTGAAACCTGGCACGGTCAGCTTCGCCAGCTTGATTTCCCCGGATCCGCTGCTCTGGCGAAGCAGTTCAGCAACCGAATTGCCGCTGCCCTCGGCCACAAATGTTGCGTCGAACCTACCCTCGGCGACGCCGGCACCTTCGATCCCGCGTTCGGTCCGCAACGTGGCCAGGGTTTCGGCAAGATCAAGGCCGCTCAGATCGAGCCGCGCCTGCAGGAAGCCGGCGCCTTCGCTGTTTGCCAGCGACAGCCGGCCGGATGCCCGCCCACCGAGCCATTGTCCGGTAACGTCATCAAGAACAATCTCACCGGCTTTCCGGCTCAGTTTTCCGGCAAATTCCGTGATCGTGCCGGCAAATCCCGGCGCGAACCGCTTGGCAGTCAGTTCGACATCAAACTCCGCCTGTGCAGCAATCTTTGGCAGCGCACTCTCCAGCAGAGCACCGCTTGCCGGGTCACGAACCGGCCCCAGGACCGTTTGCGCGAGCCATTCGAGGTCTGCCCGATCCATCGAGATCGAACCACTCGCCTTGGGGTGGTCACCTTGCCAGTCGATCGTCCCCGTGGCGTTGACGGCATTGCCGTCGACCTCGGTGGCAAGCTTTTTCACTGCGATCTGGCGTTTCGCCAGGCCGATTTCCGCATCCAGCGTGACCGGAAGCCCGGTGCCGATTTCCGGCAGGATGGAACCCAGCGTCAAGAGATAGGGTCCGAGGTCTTCGCTGTTGAAATCAACCGCCCAGTCTCCGTCCAGCATATCGGCCGAGTTCGCAGCCGCGAGCGTGCCGTGTGCCTGGAGGTTTGTGCTGTTTGACGTATAGGTGACGACCGCTTCGGATGCCGTGGACGGACCAGACTTCATCGTCACGCCAAGTAGACCGCCCTCGCCGATCTCCAGCGGCAATGGATCGAGCCCGGCTTGCCCCAGCAGGATCTGGGCTTCGTCGTTTTCCAACGTGGCCGAGATGTCCGCCTTTGCGTTTACGGTCGTATTGATCAGGTCACTCGTATTGTAGCGTGCTTCGATCCGGCTGCCGTTGGAAGTCCCTGAAAGTTTGGCTTCAAGGCCTCCGCCATCCTGGTTGCCAAGGGAGACATCGACCGTCAGCTTGCTGTCGGCATACCAGGCAGCGCTGGCTGAAAGCCTCGGCAACAACGGGTTGCTCGGCAGGCGTTGGCGCAGCAAGTCGAGGAATGGACCCGGGTCTTGCGCGCTGATTGCGATGTGTCCCTGCCCGCTCGGCTTGAGCAAGGTGCCCCCGATCGCGCCATTGGCCTCGATCGCCGCACCGGAAACATCACCGACATTCAGCCTTTCGATCGCGATTTTTCCGTTATCGAAGGAAAACACCGTATCGACATCATGCCCCTCCACCCCATAGGCCGACAGCGTTCCCACTTTCAATCGGGCGGCAATTCGCTCCGCCAGCAGATGCTGCTCGGCATCCTCGCCGACCAACAGGACCGCTATCGCGCGTGCGGCATCCAGATCGAGCGCATCGCCGGTTAGATCGACCGATAGGCTGGCAGCCGAGCCAGCAACGGACTCACGCTCGACCCGCCCCTTGAGCGGCTCGGCGCCAATCGCCAGTTCCAGTTTTTCGAACCGCTGCAGATCGCTTGTCAGGTTGACCGACGCGGAAAATCCGGCGGACTTGAGCTGCCTGATCGCCGGATCGACCTTCCCGGAAATCCATGTCGCAAGCCCCGATGGCTGCGTCGAAGCGACAAGCAGTTCGCCATCGAAAGACGGCGCACCGGCAAGCCTCAACCAGCCCTTGGCTTCCACCTGGGTTCGTCCGGGCAGGACGGCAACCGCGCGATCGACCGTCCAGCCGGTACCGGCCGGCCGGACATCGAGCTGGATGTCCCTGAAAACAGTGTCACCTGCGACGATTGCCGGCAATTTCAGGCTCGCCCGCCCCGGCACGCTGGGGATCGGAATCTCTGCCGCCGTCGCCAGAAGAAGCGCCAGTCTCTGGCGAACGGATGTAGCCACGCTGCGCGAAGTCTTGCCCTTGGTCCCGTCGCCCGCCAGACGGTTCACGTCGACTTGCTGGCCATCTGCGGTCAGCAGGAATTCCGGCCGTGTGCCGGTGTCCAGCTTTGCTTCTCCATTCACCACATAGGGATCGGCAGGATCGCCAAGCTCGAGTCTATAACTGGGAACCGCAACCCTTTCATTCGTCAGTTCGAAGTCGCCCTTGACGCGCGGCCCCGGCAGCGGCTTCGCCTGCCCCGGTTGCGATGCGTTCTCTGCCACCTTCCAGTTGGATTCAAAGCGGCCCTTGTAGACAGGCCGCCCTGCCTCGAAGGCCAGTGCACCTTCCAGAACCAGATCGAACGGTCGCGTTTCGGGATCAAGTTTCAGGCGCAAGGGCAACGCGGCGTCCTGCGGTGGCGATGTCACCAGGGAAAACTGCGCCGCCTCACCATCCAGCGACGCCCGTCCTTCGACCGTCCATGGACCGGAGAGAGAGCGGGCCGAAATCTTGGCGTCGAAATCTCTCAGCAGGCGATTGCGACCGGACTGCTGGTCGATGAACTCAACCTCGCCGCCGCTGACGGAAACGCTTTCCAGGACGACGGTCCGGGCCGGAATATTGGGCTTGCTACCCCGCAGCCAGTCCATCGTACCATCAGGTAGAAGTCGGATCCGGGCTTTTGGCTCCTCGATCCGCATGTCGAAGATACGCGCCTCGCCAGACAGCAACGGGGCCAGTTCCGCATCAAGGGAAAAACGGGCGATTTGCACGAGCGGTGTACCGTCGATATCCGTTCCGATCGTCACGTCTTCCATCGTCACTGACGGAAACGGCAATATGCGGGCGCTGACAGAGCCATGCACCACGACTTTCTTGCCGAGCAGGACACTGGCCCGATCCTCGAAGTTCTGCCGGAAATTCGTCCAGTCCACGAAGAGCGGAGCCAGAAGCGCCGAAAAAAGCGCAACGACGAGCAGGCCTCCGAGACTTACCAGGATGCGTCCGAGCACCAAATGCCACTCCCTTGTTCACAGCCCGCAAGGTAACCCAATTCGCCGTGGGAGCAAGCTGCAAGGTCTTGTAATCAGAGCCTAAAAATCTTGCCCGGATTGAATATGTTGTCGGGGTCCAGGCTCGCCTTGATTGTTCGCATCACCGGCAGCGCACTCGCCAGTTCCTGCTCGAGGTAACTGATCTTGCCCTGGCCTATGCCGTGTTCGCCGGTGCAGGTCCCCTCCATCGCCAGCGCGCGATTGTTGAGCCGCCCGATAAACGCCTCGGCCTTCGCAACGTCTTCAGGATCCTTGTCGTTGAAAAGTAGAAGCACGTGAAAATTGCCGTCTCCGGCATGGCCGACGATTGGAGCCAGAAGATTGTTTTCGCGAATATCAGCCTGTGTTTGTGCAACGCAGTCTGCCAGCATCGAAATCGGCACACAAACGTCGGTCGACAGCGCGGCAAGTTCCGGCGCCAGCGCGCGGCTTGCCCAATAGGCGTTGTGACGCGCCTTCCACAAGGTCGCGCGCTCTTCGGCATTGGTCGTATAGTGGAATTCGCCACCGCCGAATTCGGCCGCGATCTCGGCAAATTGCTGTGATTGCAGGGCGACCGTTTCATCCGTGCCGTGGAACTCGACAAACAATGTCGGCCGCTCCTCGTAGGACAGTTTGGAATAGGCGTTGCAGGCGCGGATCTGCATCTCGTCCAACATTTCGATACGCGCCACCGGCACGCCCATCTGGATCGTCATGATCACCGCGTTGCAGGCATCCTGCAGTGTCGGAAAGGCACAGACACCACCGCTGATCTTCGCCGGTATGCCCTGAAGGCGCAATGTGATCGACGTAATCAGCCCGAGGGTTCCTTCCGAACCCACGAACAATCGGGTCAGGTCGTAACCGGCAGACGACTTGCGGGCCCGCTGCGCAGTGAGGATTTCCTCGCCATTGGCCGTAACCACGGTCAAGGCCAGCACATTGTCCTTCATCGTGCCGTAACGCACGGCATTTGTGCCCGAGGCGCGTGTCGACGCCATACCGCCGATCGAGGCATTGGCTCCCGGGTCGATGGGAAAGAAAAGGCCGGTGTCGCGCAGATAGGTATTCAGCTCTTCGCGCGTCACGCCCGGCTCGACCGTGCAGTCGAGATCCTCGGTATTGACCCGCAAGACCTTGTTCATCCGGCTGAAGTCGACGGAAATGCCGCCGAAGGGGGCATTCACCTGCCCTTCCAGCGATGAGCCGATCCCGAAGGCAACGACGGGAACCTTGTAGGCGGCGCAGGCACGCACGACATCGCGCACTTCCTCACTGCTTTCGACGAAGACGACACCATCCGGTAACTGCGACGGCAGGTATGTAGTCGTGTGGCTGTGCTGTTCGCGAAACGATTGGCCGGTCTGGAAGGCATCGCCGAAACGCTGTTTCAGGATCGCGCTGACAGTTGCAATTGCCTCGACATTGCGCAGGCCCTCGATAACATCTTTCAGCGCCATATCGGCCACTCCCATAAACCAGCACTATTGCGGCCGATCATGCGCCGCACTTCGTGGCGTCTGCTATGGGATAGGCTCCGGCGTTTGTCCAGCCGGTGAAAGGCGCGGCGCGGCAAAGCACCGCGCCCTTTCGTCGGTTGCTACTCCGCAGCAATCCGTCGCGGCTCTCCGGCATCATTGGCAGCCGACGTGGCGTCCTGCAGTTCCGACTTCAACCGCTCTTCCTCATGCGCATGCGGCTTGGAGAAGCGGGCTAGGAGCAGATAGGCAACCGGCGTAATATAGAGCGTCACCAGTGTCGCCATGCCAAGCCCGCCGACAATGACCCATCCGAGCGCGATACGCGCTTCGGCGCCGGCTCCCTTTGCCAGCACCAGCGGCAAGCCGCCCAGCACCGTGGCAATCATCGTCATCATCACCGGCCGAAGGCGGATCGAGCAGGCACTTTCGATCGCCTCGCGAACGCTGGCACCCCGATCGCGCAACTGATTGGCGAATTCGACGATCAGGATGCCGTTCTTCGCCATGACACCGACCAGCAGAACGAGACCGATCTGACTGTAGACATTCAGGCTGGAGCCGGTGATCACCAAGGCAAACACTGCACAGGCAAGACCGAGCGGCACCGTAGCCATGATGATCAGCGCTGAAATGACGCTTTCGAACTGCGCCGCAAGCACCAGGAAGATGATGGCAAAGGCAAATCCGAAGGTCAGCGCCATGCCTGAGGCATTTTCCTCAAGCGTTGCGGCTTCGGCGAGAGGAACCAGCCGCGCTCCGGAAGGCAGAAGCGGTTCGGCAATGGCCTTCATCGCCTCGACCGCTTCGCCAAGCGATACGCCCTCGTTAAGGCTCGACGAGAACGACACCGAGGCTAGCTGCTGCTCGCGATTGAGCTGCGGCGACACGGCATTTTCCTGCAGGGTCGCAATGGTCGACATCGGCACCACGCGACCATCGGACGTGGTGAGGAATATGTTTTCCAGATCCGTCGGATCATTGATCGGTTGCGTGCTCGAAATCAGCCGAACCGGAATGGCATCGCCGTCAACGAAGACATCCGTTACCGAGCGGCCTTCCAAAAGAGCCTGCACCGAGGTTCCGATCGCATTGATATCGACGCCGAGATCGGAAGCGCGCTCGCGATTGACCGTCACCGATATCTGCGCCTGGGTCGGTTCGTTATCCAACCGCGGCGTCTGGAAAAGACTGGAGTTGCGCATCTGGTCAACGACCTTGATCGCCGCTTCCGTCAGTTTCTCGTGGTCGCTGCCGACAAGCGCCATCTGCAGACCGCTACCCGCACCACGGATGCGCAAACTGTTGGTCTGGAAGACATTGCCGCGCAATGCCGGCACGGTCGCCGCGGCGGCATTGATATCCTGGACGATCTGGTTCTGTGTGCGCTCACGCTCGCTCCAGGGTGCCAGCGTCAGTACCATGAATGCGCTGTTCGTTGCACCCTGCCCGGAGATCGAGAAGATATTGCGGATCTCGCCGCTATCGACCAGAGGCTGCAGCTTTTCCTCGACGCGCTGGACCTGATCGCGCGTATAGGCAAGACTCACGCCCTGCGGCGCGGAGAGCCGAAGCATGACCATCGACCGGTCTTCCTGCGGCGTCAGCTCGTTCTGGATCAAGCCGAATGTCGCAAATGCCGCCCCCGAGATCAGTATCGAGACAACCACGACGATCAGCGGATTGCTGAGGCTTGAATGCAGCGTACGTTTGTAGACCTTTGAAAACAGCGCGCCAAATCGACCGAGCAGCCCATGATCCTCGTGCTCGGACTTTCCGAGCATGCGTGACGCCAGCATCGGGCATAGGGTCAGAGCCGTTACCGATGACAGAAGAACGGCAAAGGCCAACACGAAGCCGAACTCGCGGAACAGGCCGCCAAGCTGTCCGGGCAGGAAGGAGAGCGGAATGAACACCGCGGCCAGTGTTGCCGTGGTTGCCAGTACGGCAAAGAACACTTCCTGCGTTCCCAGAACAGCCGCCGCACGCGGCCCCATGCCCTCGGCCCGCCGACGCACGATGTTTTCCAGAACCACGATGGCATCATCGACTACCAGTCCGGTGGCCAGAACGATGGCAAGCAATGTCAGAATATTGATCGAGAACCCGACCATGTAGATGGCGACCAGCGTTCCGATGAGCGCCACCGGCATGGTCAGTGCCGGAATGAGCGTGGCCCGCCAATCGCGTAGGAAGAGATAAAGCACGACGACAACGATGAAGGCGGACAGCGAAAGCGCCAACTCTACTTCATGAAGCGCCCCTTCGATGAACACCGCGTCATCGCTGGTAATGGCGATTCTCGTGCCTTCCGGCAGCGTTTTCGACAGGGCGTCGACGGCCGCGTGCACGCCCTCGGAGATGTTCAATGTGTTGGACTGCGCCTGGCGGATAATGCCAAGGCCCACCCCCTGCACGCCGTTCGAACGCAACGATGTCGATCCGTCATCCGGACCAAGCGTCACGGTCGCCACATCGCGCAACCGGACATTGTCGCCGATCAGCACATTCTCGAAATCTTCGGGCGTCGTCAGATTGGCTGTTGCCCGCACGACGATGTCCTGCGTCATGGATTCAAGCGAACCCGCCGGCACATCCATGGCCGAACTCTGCAGTGCGGTTGCAAGATCCGCGACGCTCAGCCCACGGCTGGCCAGTGCCGCCTGATTGACATCGACCCGGAAGACCTTCTCCTGATCGCCATACACCTGGACATCGGCCACGCCTTCGACGGCCGCAAGACGGTCGGATATCTCGTTATCGACGAGCAGCGTCAGATCTTCCATGCTGAGCTTCGACGACGTGACCGCAAGGCGCATGATGGCCTGCGAATCCGAGTCTGCCTTGACGATGCGCGGCTCGTCGGCATCATCCGGCAACTGGTTCGCGACGCGGCCTAGCGCGTCTCGCACATCGTTCGCCGCAACCGCCAGATCGACATTGTCGCTGAACTCCAGCGTCGTCCGGCTTTCGCCGAACTGCGATCGGGACGAGATCGACTTCAGGCCGCTGACGCGAGCAACGGCGCCCTCAACCACCTTGGTCACTTCCTGGTCCATTGTCTGGGCCGAGGCGCCGTCATAGTCGGTGGTGACGGAAATGACCGGCTGATCGACATCCGGCAATTCGCGCACTTCGATACCGGCGAGGGCTGCGAGACCCGCGACGACCAGGAGCGTATTCAGCACCGCAGCCAAAACCGGGCGCCGAACGAAGAGCGCCGTGAAGGACTGACCTGATTTTTCAGATGAGCTGTCGACAGGGTTCATTGGCTTGCCACCTCCGGCGTCGCCGCGCTC
>ERZ1034375.339-NODE-339-length-11398-cov-102.760799_pt1 | contig 11398 bp, 12 predicted proteins | sample MGYA00520585_ERZ1034375 | MGnify/ENA primary metagenome ERZ1034375 (study PRJEB33736, sample SAMEA104288463) | Azolla filiculoides | biome: Urban; feature: water surface; material: ditch water | place: Netherlands | collected 2014 ... | reverse complement strand
TTCTTACTTCCCTTGCATCTGGACGCTCATCTATAAATTCTTGTAGTTCTGCAATTTTAGATTGTAGCTCCTGGTTGCTCATTGTTAGCTATTAGATAAGACAGTTTCTCAGTATTATCTCTTAGTCTTTTTCAAAAATCAAATATGATTTCTATAGATACTCATAAATATGCCTCCAGATTTATTCGGTTTCAATGAGTCCTCCTGGTGCTACTGCATTTACCCGCACTCCATACATGGCTGCTTCTCTGGCTAAGGATTTAGTTAAGCCTATTACCGCTGCTTTGGATGCTGCATAATTAGTTTGACCGAGCTTGCCTTGTTCACCGGAAATTGAGGAAATACAAACTACTGAACCAGAACGGCGATCGTACATGATGGCGCTCATCATTCCCGACGAACAGACCATATCCACCGCATAACCGTTTATGGTGTCAGGCATCCCAATTTTGAAAGCTGCTTGACGGGGTAATGAGTGTCCATGTCCGGCTCTGAGTACATTACCAAAAATATACAAGTCTAAAGCATCCCCCGAAGTTCCCGCCTTTTCTAAAGCTGTACCCATTGCGCTCGCTCTTGAAAGTTTCTTTTCTCAAATACCGATGTCCAAAACCAGGACCGGTACAACCAGGACAAGCTTCTAGTAACTGACCAGTAGCGCAGATGGAGTTTTCTGTGTAGGATGACAGATAGATTGTCTAATGGCGGGACTAGTTCGGAAGTGGTGGGAAGTATTGGGATAAGAGGGCTTTGGGGTTTTAGGTATTTTTGTTCATGCAGCCACCGTCGAACCCCAAAAACCAGGAATGAATAGATCAAGTCGAAGTTTTTCCCCACCCAGCCAGCCATTGTCAACTTATTTGGATTAGAACGCATCCTCAAATATAAAAAAGGAAGAATAAGCGATCACCGTTTAGAATTAATCAAACTCCAAAATTATATTCTTGAGATTCTTCCTTCTCTTTTACCTCCTCTAAGTCTTATTGATTCTTTCCCTTTAGAAATTCCCACTACATGTGCAGCACTTAAAGAAACAGAAGATAAATTAGATAGCTTAATTTGCGCTTACGTAGGTGCCTATTGATAGTTTTGGGAGATACAAAGCAACCTAGTTTTAGGCTATTTAACCACAGGTTATATTGTCATACCAGTAGTAAAAAACTAGACAAAGCCACCCAACGACTTTTTCAGACTACAGGGATCTGTGGATTTTATTGATGGGGAGATTGTGCCATAAAATTCCGATCAATACAGTCTTTCCAGCACCACCATAACTGATGAGATGGTAAGGGCAAAATGGCTCTATTAGCTAATACACGTCCGTCTCCTGTAACAATTAAGCTGAAATAAGCTGTTTGGGGTTTGTATGGTTTCAGAGATTCTCCTAAAATCATGCTTCGTAAATTCTCATACAGCGGGTTGCCTTTATGCACCGCAAATACACCAGCTTTCGGTAATTGATAATTAATCATCTTGGCAATATCACCTGCGGCAAAAATATGAGGATGCGTCACAGATTGCAAATTATCATTTACTAAAATAAAACCTTGGTCATCAGTACCAATTCCCGCAGCCTTCAACCAACTTCCTGCTGAAGCGTGTGTCACCCAAAACACTTGATCACAAGTTACCATTAAGCCAGATTCACATTTAATTGTCAGCCCCTTATTTATTAGCTTTACAACCTCACACACCCTTTCACCTAAATGCAATTTAACATCTTGATTACTTAAAATATCCCGCATAATTCGTCGCACTGATTGGTGATGACTTGGCATTAATTCTTTACTACTTTGAAATAAATAAATTTCCAATTTTCTCACACCGGCAAGTATTGATAATGCCAATTCCACATCACCACCACCAACAATGGCAATATTTAGAGCTTTTTGAGGATTCCTAACTGCATTTTCCTGTAATTGATACCAATGTTCTAAAAATTGCGCGACAGGTTTTGCAGCAATTGTATATTCTACTGCACCTGGTACAGACAACTTTGTAGGTGTACTGCTAATATTAATAGACAATATATCAAAATCTACCGTAGGTTGGTTAGCACAAAGCACTTTACGATTTTTTAAATCCAGTCCAATTACATGATCAAGACATAACTGAGCATGAGCAAAATTGCTTAAACTTTGCAAATCTATATCGCACTGTGAATAACTATAAAATCCTGCAATATGTCCGGGTAACATTCCTGAATATGGCGTATATATATCTGGTGTAATTAAAGCCAATCTGACTCCAGATAAAGGTTTATTACCAAAAAGTCTCAATACAAGGGCATGACTATGACCACCACCAATCAGCACTAGTTTTTTGAGCATTACATAATTTCGGATTATAAAGGACTTCCTGCATCAGCTTTGTAGTTTTTTATTTGTCACAATCATTATTCTTGCTGGCAACATCCCAATCAAATTAAAAACTACGGGACTAATTAAAAAACTCTTTGAATCTCTCGTTCCTTCGGGTTCTTTGCGTTCTTTACGTTCTTTACCTTCTTTACTGTTTGTTTCTTTCATGTCATGCCTTGGATACTTTGTAAAGTCAGATAAAAATCAACTTACACATTTGGGTTGTTTATCAATACGAAATTAATGTAATTAATTCATCCAGGTACTGAAACTTAAACACTAGCATAAATGACTAATAACTAGTTATAAATTACTGAGTCCCTACAATGAAAATGTTAAGGAACATCATTATTATTAATGATACTCCAATGATAAAAATCATTCTTTGCATGCTGGAAATTCAGGAGAGAATCAAACATAATCTACATAATAATTTGTATCAATCTTACTTAATGGAGGTTATCAAAAGACTGGAAAATTATCCAATAGAAACCAGTCTATCAGCAATTAAGGCTTTGGAGCATCTTGTTGAAGTTAATCCAGAATACCACTGGACAATTATAGATATGCTGACTAAGTTTGTGCGAAATACAACCACCAATCTATGCTCACAGGAAGTAACAGGTGATTCCTCGGCAAACATGCGAGCAGTAATTCAAGCAGCCATGACCGTAATAGTGAGAAGAGATACAAACAAAGATCCAGAAAATGAGCAGATTGACTTAAGTTATACAGACTTAAGGGGAATAAACTTACAAAATGCCAACCTAGAAAAAAGTAACCTTTATCAAGCGAATTTATCAAAGGTAAATCTTTCTGGTGCAAACCTAGAGTGTGCAATACTCAGTGCATCAAATCTCTCTGGTGCAAATCTCAATTTTGTCAATCTCTCTGGTGCAATACTCAGTGCAGCAAATCTCTCTGGTGCAAATCTTTCTGGTGCTAATTTACATCGAGCTAATCTATATTTAGCTAGTTTACACGATGCTATTTTGAATGATACCATGCTTGATGGAGCGAATTTAAGGGAAGCTAAGTTGAACTTTTAAGAAATAAGGTTGTAGGGTAATAAAAACAGTTACTTTGATTCGTAGCGAGTGGTTTACTGCCATTTTGACAAGTTTTAAGAAACAAAATATACCAAGAATACTAAAGGGAAGGGGAAAAGGGAAAAATTTTTCCCCTTTTTCGTGAGAAAAGTTTAGATATCTAAATTTGAAGCTAAATGCTATACTATTTTTTTTAATCATCTCAGTAATAACTCATTATTGTGAAGCATCTTTCTGGTATGTCTGCTAAAAAGACAGATGCAACATTACATTGGTTGCTCACCATCATCCTTATTGTTGCTCTGTCCTTAATACTGATTGTCTTCGCATCTACTAATATTGAGAAGTTATCACTTCAGCAGCGAATAGCTAACAAAAACCAAGCATTAACCACCACTGCTATAGTCTTTCTGGGTTTAGCTGTTGCACTTAATGCTTATTACGCAGCCAAGCGGAATCAAGTCATGGAAAGAAATGCTATTACGGCGGAGAAAACTCTGGCAATTGGCATTGAAAATACTAAACTCACCCAAGACAAACTCATTGCAGAACGATTTATTGGCTCTATTGCTCAGTTAGGACATGAAAAGGTAGAAACGCGCATAGGTGCTATTTATGCCTTGGAAAGAATTGCCCAGGATTTCCCTCAAGAACACTGGACAATTATGGAAATTCTCACTGCTTTTGTTCGTGAAAATGCACCTGTACAACCGGAGCGAAAGCCACAAAAACCAGAAGATATCATGGCGATTGATTTCGGGAAAAATCGTGACAGAGTGCGTCGTCAACAATCAGTAGATTATTCTCTCTCATGGGAATCTTTTAAACTTCGTACTGATATTCAAGCTGCTTTGACTGTCATCGGTAGACGCAATTTTCAACAAGACCGAGAAAATCAAAAACTGGATTTACGCAATACTGACATCAGACGAGTAGACTTAGCAGGAGGTAAACTACAAAGAGTGGATTTGCGCGGATCTGATTTGTGTGGTGCAGACTTGCGGGAAGTTGATTTAAGTGAAGCAGACTTGGATGGTGCAAAACTTATTGGTTCGATTCTTTATGAAGCCAACTTATTTAAAGCGAGTTTACGGGGAGTTAATTTGAATCGGGCAAATCTGAATCTCGCTAATTTATATGGAGTAAACCTACGTTCAGCTAATTTGTGTGGTGCAAGTTTGCGTTCAGCTAATTTACAAGCTGCTAACTTGTATAAAGCCAATTTGCAACAAGCAACTCTCAAAGCTGCTAATTTGTCTGGTGCTAAGTTATTTTTAGCTAACTTGCAAGGGGCGAAATTGGGTAAAACTAATTTAAGTTCAGCCGGCTTGACTGCTGCGAATCTGGAAGGTGCAAATCTCAATGGTGCCAATCTGCAAGGTGCAAATTTAAACGCTGCAAAATTACAGCAAACGGATATCTATTTTGCTAATCTCAGTGAGGCTAGTTTGACAGAAGCAGATCTACATAATGCTAATTTGATGGGAGCAAATCTTTCTCTAGCAACGCTTGATGAAGCTGATCTGTCCTGGGCTAATTTGATGGGGGCTAACTTATCAGGCGCTCATCTTTGTGATGTTAAACTGACTGGAGCGATTTTAACTGGGGCGAAAAACCTGGAATCTGAGCAGATAGTTATGGCGTTAGGCGATTGGACTACTCGTCTGCCTGATTATATCGAAGCGCCAGCCAGTTGGCTACAATCTGTTTAAATATCTAATTCAATCTCTAAAACATCCCTTCTTGCTACCTTGGGTGCATTCTACGTTTTTATTAAATTTTTATAATTTTGACTACATTAACCCTCGTATTTGAAATTATTCCGACTATATTTATTCTTATTAAATGTTCACATTAAACTCCCAAGTAAGTTATTAAATCATGACTTATCAATTGTCATGATTGCTTGTTTTCTAATTAGTAAATTCGTAATCAAAATAGCTTTCTATATTTGTCAATTCATAGTAATTATTAAGCCAAGGTGAATAGCTGGCAATTTCAAAGGAGTTTCAAACTTTTTTTCAACCAAGCTTTATTCAATTTAGGCTGTTACAAAACCATACTATGTTTAAGGATAAAAATCTGATGAAATTTGATACTACTAACAACTTCTCTGCTCAGAAAGAACTCAATATTGCTGGTATTTCCACAATTGATACATTTCAAACTCAGGCTGACAGTAGTGTAAGTTGGGGTAATCGTAGTAGTTTACCATCACAGGAAACTAGTGAGTTTGTTGTCACCACTAGTAGCTATAACTCCAACAATGGCTATGGCTTAGTCAATGCAGGATCAGCAGTCAGTAAAGCCGCTGAAGATAGTCCTTATACAGATGCTCCTAAACTGGGTAGAAATAGTTGGGGTGCTGATTTAATAAATGCTCCCACAGCGTGGGAACATGGATATACAGGCCAGTCCATTATTGTTGCCGTTTTAGATACTGGAATTGACTACAACCATAATGATTTGAATGATAATATCTGGACAAATAATAAAGAAATTGCTGGTAATGGTATAGATGATGATGGCAATGCTTATATTGATGACTTTCAAGGTTGGAACTTTGATAGTAATACCAATAATGTTTTCGATGACAATGGTCATGGAACTCATGTTTCTGGAACTATTGCCGGAGAAAATAACAGTGATGGTGTGACTGGTATTGCCTATAATTGCAAAATTATGGCAGTAAAAGTTTTAGATAAAAGTGGTTCAGGTTCTTATGCAAATATCGCTAATGGTATCCGTTATGCCGTAGATAATGGCGCAAATGTGATTAACCTTAGCTTAGGAGGTAATGTTTCTAACAACACTCTCAAAATAGCTATTGAATATGCTGGCAGTAACGGGGTAATTGTTGTTATGTCCGCAGGTAACGATGGCGACTCTACACCATCCTATCCGGCTCGTTATGCCAATGATTCAGGAATTGCTGTTGGGGCAGTAAATCAAAATAATCAACTGACTGATTTTTCTAACCGTTCTGGTTCTCAAGAAATCAAATATGTCACTGCTCCAGGTGAGAATATTTACTCCACACTGCCAGGTAATAAATATGGTAATTACACTGGCACTTCTATGGCTGCTCCCCATGTAGCTGGGGTAGTGGCGCTGATGCTTAGTGCTAACCCCAACCTGTCAGAAAGCCAAGTGCGCGACATGATCACAAGTACAGCTCAAAATGGGACAAACTCTCAAGAACCTAGTCAGCCTTCAAATCCAATGCCTTCTATACCCTCTAACTTTCCACCTCTAGATTCTTTCTTTCCTATCAATTCGATCAATATAGGTTCTCAATTTCCTTTTGATATAGGTTCACTATTTCCGCTAGGTTCTCAAACACAATCAGCTACGCAATTACCACCAATTATTTTGTCTGTTGGTGATAATAGTTTACAGTTGAAGTTTGGTAATGTTAGTACGGGAACTTCCACAACTGCATACTTCACTTATGACAGTGAAAATAAACATAGGTGGGCATTGCGTTATTTTGACACCACTGGGGTTACATACACTTTTGTTAATGATGGGGATATTGAAGCGGAAGATTTGTTTAAGAACTATTATCCCTAGTCTTTATATTTAGCATCAGTAAAAGGCATGGCTAATTTAAAGGATTGTACTTTGAGAGTAACTTATCTAAAGGCTTAGGTTCATCAGTATTTAAATCTGGTGTTGAAGTTGTGGAATTTTCTAGTTTATCAGAAATTACATCGGGATCTATTTTTTCTATATCTTCTTTAAGTTGGTCATATATTTCCTGAAAAGTAAATTCAGTTGCTAATACCTGCTCTACTCTCATGCTAGTGAGAGGGCTATAAATTTCCTCAATAAATGCCAAGATATCAGCTTTGATATCTCGGCATTTATTAATTCGACCAACTTGTTAAATTTGGAGACTGTTTTCGATACCAATGGATAAGCTATGCTCCACTAATTTTTGGTCTTTTTGATTGCAAATTGACACATTAGATAGTATGAATAAAAGGATTATCAGTATTACCTTGATGGCTCACTTCACTATAATTTCCGAGTAAGGATTCAGGTGGTGGGGTATTGACAAGTGTGATAGGTGAGGTAGAATATAGCAGTTATGGAAAAGAAGCTGCCACCAAAACTAGACAGCAAGATATTGAGGCAGTTGGCAACAGAGCAACTGGTAGAAATCATTATTGACCAGGGGAAAAGTATAGAGAACCTAACAAATAGAGTAGTAGAACTGGAAAAAGAAATAGAGAAACTCAAAGTCAGTAGAGATTTAGAGACCATAACATTATCCAAACCACCCTTGGGAGACATCCTCAAAGAAACCGAGAACAAACAAGAAGATAAACCAGAAGAAAACCAGACACCAAAACGGAAACCAGGAGGACAACCAGGCTATAGGGGAAAAAGGAGAAAGGGGTTTGGTTGGAGTAGATAGAATAAATTTGAGATGGTGGGACGGCAAGTGTGTGGATGGTGAGGTCAGGGGCAATTGTTTGGCAAACCAATAAAAATCCAAACACAACAAGTAGGGGAGTTAGTGGACAGGCCAATGGAAGTGGATTTGGAGTGTGTGTGGGGAAACACGAAGGGCACACTGGTCACCAGAAATAGTACTGGGACAAGATATAGGAATCACAGGACAAGCTTTTTTGGCATGGAGCAATAACTAGGGCCATTGACCCTATGAAAAAGAATATTTCTTGTTGTGGGAACTCGGTCAAATAGAAATTGGAGTGGGAACACTAGCAGGTACCAATGAAGGAATAGATGGTCCAGTGGCTCAAAGTATTCATAGCCTCAAACAGTTCATATCCTTGGGCATGAAACACCCTGGGTAGTCAAAGGGGTGAAACAATGGTTATGGATTTTTGCCAATAGTGACTTCCCTTTATTTCATGGGTCCTGATACTCCTTGTCCTGGCGAATTAGAATCCATTGTGGGTTCAAGTTACTCTGGTGTACTCAGTTCTGATGACTTTACTGCCTAGAACGATTATGCGGTCACAGCTCAACAGAAATGTCAGGCATATCTACCCTACCCCGTCACTTCAAGACACTAATCAAGATTCCTGGCTTCAATCACCAAGAAATTGGCACAAAATTCATCGACCTCATAGATGAAGGTTTTAAAAACTACCCTTTATTCCAACAAACCCAAAACCTTCATGAATTCTTGACTTGGCCATCCTAGTTTCAACCAAAAGTTGAATCTTCCATTCATTCATTGATCAAGCCCCAGGGGAACCTGGTAAACTTTTACCTTCCTTAGGCAATAGACCTTGATCATAATTTAGCTGAACTAAGGTTAGGTTTAGCACTGACACAACGAAAAGTCTGTGGTGGTTCTCTTTCTCTAGAGCTATTCCAACATCCTGCCAACTTATTGACGGTTACACAAACTTGTCGCCGTCAAGGACTTTCTCTAATTGAGTTTTCTGACCAACCTATGAAAGCCATGGATCACTCTCCTTTCCATACACCTTCTTTAATCCCTCTACCTTAGACCTGAATCCTTACTAATTTCACAAAGTAATTAAAATTAAAAATTACACAGATGCTTTTTATAATCGTGGTAATTCTGGGTTAATTATAGGAGACAAACAGGGAGTAATTGATGATTTTCAGAAAGCCGCAGATTTATATTGGCAAGATGGACAACTGGAAGAAAATAAAGATACACAAGCTAGAATTTTCTATTTACAAATAGAAAAGTCATTAGATATTTTAAATTTCTAAAAAATAGTAAAATTTATACTACAAACGGGTGAGACTTGGACTTATGTCATAGTGATAGCCCAGCGTATCCCTTTGGGACACTGCGTGAACAGGGAGCGTGCCGTAGGCTATAGTATCTCGGAGATTCTTCACTATCTCTTTCAGAGACGCTCGGCGAACGTTCAGAATCATACTTTTAAAGTGTTTTTAGTATATTTTATTTAGTAAAACAGGTGTAGGAATATGATTGTCAGATCAAAACACATTAGTGCTTTATTTGCGTTAGCTTTATTTGCGTTATCTTTCCTAGTCAATACTGGAAGCCTTCATGATTTAGCTATAGCCTTACCACAACAGCATATTAATAGCCAAGTTTAGCAACCACACCCAGTTTTTAAGTCAGTTCTGCCTAAATTAAAGAAAAATAGTCAAATTAAAATTTGATTATCGAAGTATGTTCCTGAGTCAGATGGCGAAAACCCACTTTACGCTATTCTCTAAAACAGCGCAAAAAATAAGTATGATATACTACTAGGATTTAGCCCAAATTGCACTGGTGGTACAGCTTGCATTATTGGTATAATTTTTGCTAAAATATCAGTAGCAGGACATCCAAACTCACAGCTAAAGCCGTATGTTTAGCTAAAGGTATCAGTGGCTATTTTCTAGATGCTAAATGTGGTGCGGTGCTAATTCTTCTGATGCTACCTTACCCTGGGGGCAAAAAGGTGTTCAGTATACCATTAGTTTAAAAGCAGGTAAGCAGGCCGACTTAGTGAAAATGGCCAAGTCAGTAATTACACTAGTGTGATAAAATTGACATTGCACAGCAATTCCTATTTGCTGTAAACCACTGATGGAAATTGTGATCCCATGCGTAATTCAATAATTACTAGCCGCCAAGTCATCAAGTATCTACAATTTCCAGCTTTAGCAGTAATTTTAGGGGCTAATTTAGCAATTACAACCTTAGCTCCTAAAGTTTTAGCCCAAACTACTTTAGCCTCATTTGTGGGAAACGCTGTAACATTTACTTGCAATGATAGTGAAGCCACAATTAAAGCTAAAAATGGACCAAAAGCAATTTTTGGGACAAGAACTATCTATATTGGTTATCAACAAGTAACATCTGTTAATAAAGATCCGCGCATGATCCGGTTTGATAATGGTGTGAGGAAATGGTGTCGCAGCGACTACGAAACAACCAGCGACGACGGTACAGGATATGGATTGCTTTGGAATGGAAGCGGGGTTTTATATGGCGTTTTTACCTCTACTGGTTCCCAGACTGGTAATAATTTCTGGCGCTTTGCTGCTGGCCGTTGGCTACCTAGCTATGGTAGTGGAGGCGGTGCAAAAGTAGCAGTTATAGCCCGTATCAACCCAACTACTGGGGATGTAAATTATGCTACGTTTGTCAGTGCGAGAAAATTGAGCGATGGAAAAACTAACTCTTTAGTAATCAGGGGATTATCCTGGAATGGAACAACTTTAACTGTAGAAGCTGATTCTTGGTCGAGTCCCCGTCGCGCTGATAGAAGTTCCATGACTTGTTCTGGTTCATCACCTTTTAAATACACAGCGGTATTCACTGGTGATTTAATCAAGGTTAATTCGGCTACAGCAGTTACTTGTAATTAAAAAGGGGATGTAATAGCCAGAGTTAGGGATTTAGGTTGACTAAACTTAATATCCGCCTTCTTCTTCGTGTTCTGGCTGTTTATCCTTGACTTTGTTAAAAAGATTTACAGAATTTGGTGTATCATCTTTATACATCAATATGTTTCAGTCACACGCAATGTCTCTTATAGAGTACATCAGACCTATAAATTGCTTAGTATCAATAGATTTTTAACATCTGAGGCACCATACTAATATACCTCTTGCATAAGTCCTGAATCTTCAAGTTTAAAGCTTGATTGATATTGCACAGAAAATAGTGCTGTACACCAGTGAAGGCAATACTGCCCAGGTTTGTTTTCCAGGAAAGATGGGAAAAACCTTTACCCTAAACCCAGTACACTTTTCCCAAACCAACCGATAACTTCCCGGCTCACAAATGGAATAGTAAAGTAGCAATTCTACTCCCTATTAATTCATCTATTGGGAATGTAAATTAAATACAACCCACCTTCCGCACCCTAACTGTCACAGATAGTAGTACACGAGAACTAAAGCTCCTGCAAGGAAGAAAAGGCTTAATAAGAACAAGTATCATGAAAATGGCAATAGAGTGAGAGAATAAAGTTTTGTAAAGAAGATAAAAGAAAAGAAAATTTAATGATT
>ERZ1034375.335-NODE-335-length-11642-cov-2.933506_pt1 | contig 11642 bp, 10 predicted proteins | sample MGYA00520585_ERZ1034375 | MGnify/ENA primary metagenome ERZ1034375 (study PRJEB33736, sample SAMEA104288463) | Azolla filiculoides | biome: Urban; feature: water surface; material: ditch water | place: Netherlands | collected 2014 ... | reverse complement strand
CATAACATAACATAACATAACATAACATAACATAACATAACATAACATAACATATATATATATGTGTGTGTGTGTGTGTGTGCCTAAGAGTACCTAACCTCACAACTAGCACAATAGGTCCCAAATCCTAATCGCCCTGATTAGTGAGGTAGCCAGCCCAGCACACACAGTCCCTCTTTCTTCTTTCTTCCCAAGCAATGGCTGTGATGAGCGAATATTTGTGGATCGTCATCGTGGGGGCGATTGGTGCGTTCGGCTTCGGATGGGGAACAGGTGCAATCCGCGCCATCTCATCTCATCTCATCTCATCTCATAGCTTAAGTCTTATGGAAACTTTGATTTGATGAAGACCATGCCATGCCATGCCATCCTCCACCCTAATAATAGTATCTGTGGGGTAATATTGAATGTAGGGGCGAACGATGTGGCGAATGCATTTGGGACGTCGATCGGGAGCAAAGCGTTAACCCTCAAGCAAGCGACAATCGTAAGAAAAACATTGATATTATTGAGCAGCCAGCCCCAGAATGAGCTGTGCATAGCATAGAAATAACTGTTGTAACTATGAATGAATATGGGCTGTTAACATTTGGGCCATGTGAGTGACAGATGACGAATCCCTAAAATTTAAGAAGCTAATTCATATTATGGACATACTCATTGCATTAGCTGTAATGTAATGTAATGTAATGTCATGTCATGCCAATTGGTTGGTTGGTGCCTTGACCTCCAGATTGCTGCCATCTTCGAGTTCACGGGCGCGCTGTTGCTCGGGCGAGTATCCACCAACACGATAGCAGGTGGGATCGCAGACATAACTAGCTTCGCACGAGAACCCGAGGTCTACGCATATGGCATGTCGTGTGCGTTGTGGGTGGGTACCGTCTGGCTCATCATCACGTCATACATGGGGCTCAACGTCTCGTCCACACACAGCATCAGTAAGTTAGTTAGTTAGTTATATATTAATGCCAACCGATCCGATCCGACCCAACGGACGGATGGATGGATGCACACATATGCTGATTTATATAATATTACTGCAAACTACTACAGTTAGAGATGTGGGTGACTTTAAATAATCCAAATAAATAAATAAATAAATAAATTTCAATTGGTTTTGTGATGACTACCAGTCGGTGGAATCATCGGGTTTTCGTTCGTGTATGACGGAAGTAATGGCATCAAGTGGGCGGAGCGGGATCCTAACAGCTTTCCGCCATACAAGGGTGTCCTGCCCATCGTCTTGGGCTGGTTCATTGCACCCGTACTCTCTGCGCTTGCGTCCGCACTATTCTTCTACCTTCTGCGCACGTTCGTTCTTCGCCGAAAGAACGCCTTCAGCCTATCGTTCTGGGTACTCCCCCCGCTCGTGTTCATCGTCACCTGGATCAACATGTACTTTGTCTTCACCAAGGTAAATATTTTACTTGCGGCCCTTGCACGGACCATCAGCTACCTTGCTAGCCGCACGCCAAGTAGTTTCCAAATATAAATGCGTGCATCATCACCATCCTTCGTTCGTGATTTTTGTTTTGATATCATGTTCAAACCTAACCTGTTGCTGCATGAATGCCATTCGTAGGGAGCTAAGAAGTATATTGCCAAAGAGAATGGAAGTTGGACCGACACCACCTCCACATGGGTGGCCGCAGTGATCGCGGGGTTTTTGTTCATCGTTACCGCTGCTGTGGTAGTGCCTATCCTCAAGCGTGTCGTCCAGAAACGCATCGATCGTGAAAGGTATGTATTTATACAAAATTTACATAAAAACTCATCAATCATTCCTCCCGGGCTCCCTACGACAACAAGCAATACATACATAGTACCGTGTTGTTTGGTACCAATGCATGGATAATGAATCATTGTCCACCTCAAGCTAACCTGCAGTAACATGATTCACTCAACTCCACTTAAATTCAGTAAACTCGCGATGGAAATCCCCGTGCCGGTTGAGCTCATGGAGGGTGGCCAAGCAGTTGAGGTAAAAGAAGAAGGTGCTGAGGAGGAAGAGAAACCTCGGACCTGGCTCGCTCGATTCACGAAGATCGCCACTCATGGACTCAACGTCGATATCCACAAGGTTGTGGATGAGGATCCCGTCGTGGCACAAATCCACGAATTAGCCGAGAAGTTTGATCCCCATGTTGAGTATGTCTTCGCATATTTGCAGGTATGCAGTCCTCTCTAGGATTAACAGAATCCATACCTTGGCATATTCATTTATAGAAGCAATTGGTCATAAACCCTAAGCCTTTAACATCAGCCTTTAGCCTTTAGCAGTCATGATGAGTGCTTGAGAGCTGCCTTTCTTACACTTAGATACATAATGGTTGGAGACCCTGCACATGCATGTTCCCTGGCACGATGATGCCCTTCCGTATTAACAGTCAGTCCTAACACTGACGTATGTTGCATCCGAAGAGGAAAAGCTAATGCAATTCATGATGTGTGCTTCTAGGTGTTCTCTGCAATTTGTGTCATTTTTGCCCATGGGGCAGGTGAAGTAGGCTATATGGCAGGCCCACTGGCTACCATTTGGGATGTTTACTCCACAGGGAAGCTGTCCAAGTCTGTGACACCCCAGGTAAGCTCTATCGAATAATAGACTATATACTTTATACGAGCAAGGCCCAATACGCGAAAATCGGTTCCCCTCTTAGCTTCAAGCTGCATGATTTGACGGACCAATATTCATGTGTACATGAACAGGTATGGATCATTCTTGTGGGAGCCGTTGGTCTGGTCATCGGATTAGCCACGTACGGCTACAATGTCACACGTGCCATGGGTGTCAAGCTCGCAAAGCTCTCTCCGACCCGAGGCATGTGTGCGGAGCTAGCAACAGCATTCATAATCATGATCGGTGCACAGTACACATTACCGACCTCGTCCAGCCAATGCATCGTCGGGGCCATCGTAGGGATCGGTGTCATGGAGGGTCTAACCGGTGTCAACTGGAAGCAGTTCATAGAGCAATTCGCATCGTGGGTGCTCACCCTTCTGCTCATCGGTGTATGCACTGCGGCCGTGTTTTCTCAAGGTACCCAACATCTACACAGTCTGCAGCTATTGAATTAAAGAATGATCTCACTATGCATGAAAGAATGCGATGCACCACGTCCGATTTCACCCAACTTTTATATACCAACATCACTGCACTGTCATGCCTAATTATTCCTGTACTCACACACTACGTCTTTCATTCATTCATTCATTCGCTCGACCCAAAGGCTATAAGCATTTGGAATCTAGCTGCTTGGCATACTTTTTCTAAATGTAACGGCGACATTACCTTAAGGAAATTAGTATGCGGTGGTTGTGCTCCTCTGATGATGATCTTGTGCGTTGTCTTGTCTCGATATATAGGTGTTTACTCGCCATCCGTGGTTTCCGGGAAGCAGGTGATTCAATATGAGGGGAACGTGACTGCGCTCTCCAAGCAAGTGCTCACAAACTTCAACAGTACCCTCCAAAGTTATCGAGCTGCTAGTGTGGCCAATTCGATACCACAACTTCCCAATTCAACATGGACTGCATTGAACAAGACTGTCCATGGCATCACCATCATTGACCTGAATAAGGCCCAAACAAGTTAGTGTAACATACTAAATGGCCATACATTGAATCTCTTCTAATAATGGTGCCAGCTATAGTAATCATAATATTAAGAAGAAGAAGAATGTCATCATTCATCTGAAATCTTTAATTAATCTCGTGGATGTTGCGGTCCTGTTTTTCTTATGCAGCCGAGGTTGCAGCTGTCATGACACAACTTTACTCCACTCTTGCTTTGGTGCAAAGTTATGCTGTCGACGCGCTCGGCCAAACCAACGTGTATCCAGGGGCTACCATATGCAATAACAACATATCAGTCTTAAACAGCACGGTTGCATGCAAACGCCCATTCCTTCTTCCAAGTGTCTCTTAGAATAGAGCTCCTCCCCTCCCTCATGAGGAGGAGCACTAGCCCATTCATTGCTACTCCCGCCAAGTTACTCACTCTATTTCTCCAAATGAAGTTGCTGCAAATCACTTCCAGGATTATATAACCCAACCATTATACCTAGTACCTCTTATTCTTTCTTTTCATGATTCTTTTTGTTGGGCCTGCTTCCGTTTAACGCCTGTATATTGTAACATATTTATATCACATTTTGCTGGACCATATATGTATACCCTGCTTACATACTGTTCCACACACATCATTTCAAATAAATTAAATAAATAAAAAGTCAATATACTCTTGATCATTATTGATGGTTCGTCTGGATCTACTTTTCTACTACTAGTACTTGTCGGACGGAGGTTATGGCGTAGACTTTCCCTCCATCCATCTTTGATTGTCGATGCACACTTCCGATGCAATATCCATACGAGTCTTTGTACTAATGTTGCAATATTCAGACATGCCTTTGAATTAAATCTTGCCACATGGTGTGTTGAAAGTCGACTAAAAATATTGGCTATTATTTCAACATCTTTCTGTTCTTCAGGTCCAAAACTCACGGGCCTGTGGAAAGTCCTAATTAGTCTTTAAAGTTCCGATGCCTATTGCCAGTAAGGTTTTCCAGAGTCGAAACACAACCTATCGGCCGATGGTCGGAATGGGTGCTCGAGAAGTTCACACGTGGTAGGTGAATGGGGAATTTGTTATAAGGTCACAGTCTTATAAATCTATGATAGAAGCAATGTAGAGATCTAAATCTGGTGCAATACCTTCTGTCTTCATTCATCTATATAGTTCCAAAGCAGCATGAGGTTTTCGCTAGTTTACCGCACTTGGCATACATGTCCACCAATGTGTTCAGCAGGATGACATTTCTCTGAAATAGATCTCATGTTCGGACATCCAAATCTATACCTTTTCCAATCTCTAGGGATCCTGCAATACCACACGCCTTTAAACAGCACATGTACATCACCACCTGTGGGCAAACATCTGTATCTATCATCTGTTCGAAGCATTTCAATGCCTGGTCCCTTAGACCATTGCGTCTATATCCTAAGATCATCACATTACTAAAAACAACATCACGAGCTAGAACCTGTTCAAGTGCTTGCATGCTTTCTCCATTGCACTACACTTGGCAACCAAACCAATGCCAAGCACAAAATCCTCCGGCAATAAGCCCCCTCGTTTTCTAACATCAGCCTCCATACATGCCCTGATCTCTAGAGACCCCACGATGCCACAACCTTTTAGAGTAGAGCATAGATTACCATATCAGGCAACATTCCACCATCTTGCGTCTGGATAAAGCATTGTAATGCTTTGAGACAGAGGCCATTAACGATATATCCTGCAGTCATAGCACTCCAGGACACAACATCTCTTACAGGAAGTTGCTTGAACACTTCTCGAGCTTTCTCTAATGCCCCACACTTGCAATGTATATGCATTGCCTAGAACGATATCTTCTTGCAATAACCCCAATTTTCAAACATCGGCATCTATATATGGTCCCATCTCTAGTGCCCCCACGATCCCACAAGATTTCAAAAGGAGGATACGAAATATCCTATTTGGAAACACCCCTTAATTTTCATTTGTCTGAAGCCTTTCAATGCTTCATCACCACATCCATTCTTAGCATATCCAGTAATTTTTGTTTCATTTCACGTAACCACATCTTGCATCAGAAGTTGAAAAATCTCGTGTTTTTTCCATTAAACCATATTTGGTATATGTTATGGTCAATGCAGTGGCAATATTGACATCCTTGCTAATGAAGTCTACATATGATTAATTAGATGACTGGCATGAATCCTTTACGTTCTAACATGGCTTTATCACTTTCAAAAGCTCAACCTAATGTCGGAATTGCATTGTTAGAACCTCATCCTCGACAGTATTAAGTGTCAAATTGGCATCCTTAGATGTGTGATGAAATGGCTTCGTCAAACCTTTTGGAATCGAGAATGTGAGGCGTCTCTGATATGATGAAGAGAGAAAAATCAGGATGTGTGAGAGACCAGAAAAAACCTCATTCTAGAAAAAAAGAATCAAATTGGTAAGGATCTGTATTTAGACCCTCCCATACATAAACTGTCTGATTGCTTCCTTTAAGTTTGGTGTCATATATTCAGTTCGATTGAGCAGGTTCTTATGTCAAAAAGGGATGTTTATCGCATGGTATCAGAATCGTGGCAGTATTGCACATGTACCACGATAAGAGACAGAATAATTAGGAGAAGGATATGTAGCTGCACTCCACGTTAAGAGGTGTACTACATGGCATCAGGAGCTGGAAGTGGACCCACTGGAGAGATTCGATCTTCGTCGGTATTTGGAGTATTGCTCAAATGATTTCCAGTCACTTTTTGGGTTACTTGTTTGGGATAAGTTCATAGCATTCACACCATAACCCCTGCATATGCACGCTCCTCAATGTACTAGGTTTCTCTCACGAAGATCTTCTCACAAATATGATAGGGTTTCATAACATCTACCTAAACCTTAAGCCACCCCCACTGTAGAAGTATTGACACGCCATGGCATTTCAACATGGCCTTATTAGGAGTTCAAAACACTCCTAATGGCTGGAATGAACTGCACATTCTTGAAGCTTAGGATGATCTCTTGTTTTAGATTTGCTCTGAGCGTACTTAGTTAGCAGTGCCTGTTATCATCGGATTTACTTCAGTTACACCTTGGATTCAATCACAATGCAAACTACAATTATGCAAATAACACGATGATAGAATGTGCATCTCCTTATATATTATTATCAAGATTACAACTTGCATAATTTAAAATCCTTTCAACACTTAAATGGCATATGATTTAACAGTTTATACCATTACCTTTCCAGGTCAGAATCGGTGCTAATAGATGTCATCTTCCAACTTCGCATGTTCCTTGTATCGGTCATGCTTTATTCTTCACTCCCGGTTTTATTCTATTTGCATTTCTGAAGCTGTAAGTATGTTTCCCACGCATACAAATGCTGCACCACACTCTTCACCAAGCTGTACAGATTGTTTGAATACCCATATTCCGAGCTGCACATTCCTCCATTCTCTACAAGAACCCAATAAGCTCAGGAACATTGGGAGATGGCGGCAATGTTGCATCTTGTCCAGGATGGCTTTTGCCTTGTTGAAATCTCCCGCACGTCCATATAGATCAATCATACATGTATAATGTTCTAGAGTTGGCTTGAGGCAATACAAATTGCACATTTCATCAAACAACTTTTCTCCCTCCTTCACAAGACCTGCATGACAACATGCAGTCAGCAAAATTGTGTACAGAACCAAATCCGGTGCAATACCTTCTGTCTTCATTCTTCTATATAGTTCCAAAGCAGCATTGGCTTGACCTAATTTTGCATATCCAGCAATCAAAGAACTCCAAGACACGACACTCCGAATCAGAAGCGTCTCAAACAATTTTCTTGATTTCTCCAAAGAACCACATTTAGAATACATGTCCAACAATGCATTGCTCATCACAACATCTTCCTTCAGTAGCCCTAGCTTTCTAACTTTGGCATCGATATCTTCACCAATATCCAGGGACCCTACAATACCACAAGCTTTCAAAGCGCTGACATATGTTGCTGCATCAGGAGAGACTCCTACATCTTGCATCTCCCTGACACACTGCAATGCTTCATCACCGAGCCCAGTTTGGACATATCCAGCAATCATGGTATTCCAAGACGTAACATTTGGCATTGGAAGTTGATCAAACACTTCTCGTGCTTTGTCCATCAGACAACACGAAGAATACATAGCCAGCAATGTATTGCCAAGGGAAACGTGTCTTTGCAATAAGCCTCGCTTTCTGATTTCATCTTCTACATGTTGACCAATCTCTAGAGATCCTACCATCGCACATGCTTTCAAAACACCTATATAGGTCACTATATTTGGACTAAACCCCACATCTAACATCTTCTTAAAGCATCTCAATGCTTCATGACCAAGGCCAGTTTTAGTATATCCAGTTATCAAAGTATTCCAAGATGCAACATCAGGGACATGAAGCTTCTCAAACACTTCTTGTGCTTTTTCCACTGCGCCGCATTTGAAATACATATCCACCAATGCAGACACAATAATAGCATCTTTCTCCAACAACCCTTGCTTTCTGACAATGGCATGTATATCTTCCCCAACCTTTAGAGACCCTACAATCCCACAAGCTTTCAGAATGGAAACATAAGTTACCACATCCGGGCGTACTCCTACCTCTTGCATATTTATAAAACATTTCAATGCCTCATTACCCAAACCGTTTCGTGTATATCCAGCAATCAATGCACTCCAAGCAACAAGATCTTGAACTTGAAGGTGCTCAAATACCTCTTGGGCTTTCTCCATTGCACCGCACCTGGAGTACATGTCCACCAATGCAGTGCCAAGCATGATATCTTTTTGCGCTAACCCTTGCTTTCTTACAGTTTTATCTATATCTTTCCCAATCTCTAGAGAGCCCGTAGTACCACACGCTTTCAAAAGGCTGATGAACGTCACATTATCTGGAGAGACTCCAGTGTCTTGCATCTGCTTGAAACATTTCAACGCTTCACCGGTAAGTCCATTCTGGACATATCCAGCAATCAGGGCACTCCAAGCCACAACATTGTGCAGTTGAAGCTGCTCAATGGTTTCTCGTGCTTTCTCTAGTGCACCGCACTTGGCATACATGTCAACCAATGTGTTCCGCAGGATGACATTTTTCTGCAATAGACCTCGCTTTCGAACATCCAAATCTATACCTTTCCCAATCTCTAGGGATCCCACAATACGACACGCCTTTAGACAGCAGATATAGGTCACCACGTTTGGGCAAACCCCCATATCTTTCATCTGTTTGAAGCATTTCAATGCCTCATCACAGAGACCATTGCGTGTATATCCTGAGATCATAGCATTCCAAGAAACAGCATCACGAGCTGGAAGCTGTTCAAATACTTTGCGTGCTTTCTCCATTGCACCACACTTGGCATACATGTCAACCATAGCAGTGCCAAGCACAACATCTTCCTGGAATAAGCCCCCTCGTTTTCTAACATCGGCCTCTATACGTGCCCCGATCTCTAGACACCCCACCATGCCACAACCTTTTAAAACAGAGACATAGGTTACCATATCGGGCAACACTCCGGAATCTTGCATCTGGATAAAGCATTGTAATGCTTCGTGACCGAGGCCATTAACAATATATCCTGCGATCAAAGCACTCCAGGACACAACATCTCTTACCGGAAGTTGCTCGAAAACTTCTCGAGCTTTCTTTAACGCACCACACTTGCAATACATATCTACTAATGCATTGCCTAGTACAATATCTTCTTGCAATAACCCGGATTTTCTAACATCAGCATCTACATATGCTCCCATCTCTAGAGACCCCACGATCCCACAAGCTTTCAAAACGAAGATATAAGTTATCCTATTTGGAAATACCCCTTCATCGTTCATTTGTGCGAAGCATTTCAATGATTCATGACCACATCCATTCTTAGCATATCCAGTAATCATGGCATTCCACGCAACTACATCGCGCATCGCAAGTTGTTGAAATATTTCCTGTGCTTTTTCCATTAGACCATATTTAGTATATGTTATGATTAATGCAGTGGCAATATGAACATCCTTGCTAACCAAGTTCTCATTGATTAAATGATAGTGAATCCTTCTCACTTTCCATAACTCCTTTTCTTTCCGACATGCCTTTATCACTTTCAAAAGTTCAATCCGATCTCGGAATTGCATTTTTCGAACCTCGTCCTCAACAGTAGTAAGAGTCAAACTGGCATCTTTCGATCTGTGATGAAATGGGATAGTCAAACCTTTCGGAACTGAAAAAGTGGAGGGTTGAATCCCTTTATCCATGAGAATTTAGAGGTTGCTCTGATGCGATAAAGAGAAAAGGTTCAGAATCAGAAATTACGTGTAAATCACATTTGGCCCAGGTTTTCAGATTTGAAACCACAACCTCGCGATTATACTGCTTTAGCTCAAAACTCACCAGTTTTCCTATGTGTAAGCGGATGGAAGGAGAAGAAACACACATAAAGCTGATACACATCTCCAATCCCTCCTCATGCCTCCTTGCCGCCTCTTTCCCGACAGAGAAACCGATGAATTCTGTGCATTCCATTGTTAATCGAACATGTCTTCTCCATCGGACAAATCGTTAATGGATTCCGATGTGTCTCAATAGATGGACAAACAATAGGCCTCTAATCCATTCTCCATTTTCTTATAGACACCTCTAGCCCATCTAAAAAAGAAGTCGCAATAGGTAAGAAAAAAAAAGTTGTTATAATGCATTTTTTGCCACTTATCCATTTCCTTGGATGAGTGTAACCAAATTTTAAATAGAAAAATTACATTGACTTAAAATCAAGTAAGTTTACTTCTAAAAAAACTCTCTTTCAATTTTTGTTGACTCATTCCCAAAATTGATTACTTTGTCAATATTTTAGATTTAAGTCCCCTCTTTAAGCCATTTCGACTTCATAATTATTTGACACAAGGGTTTCTTTATAGGATTAATCATTTTGTTTTATTAATTTGACCTTTTTTCTGAATACAAAATAATGTCTCTCAAGATGGGGTTATTAGAAGCCATACAAAACACATCCCAAGTCTTGTAAGGAAATCATAAGTTATATGTTATGGGCATAACCATAATTGGTCTCGTGGTAATCAAGGATAAGAGTGTGAGGGTTAATCGAAAATGTAAAGAAAGGAAGATGATCTTATATCTTGTGCACTACAGATCACCTTTCTCCCTTCATCACCAATCGAACAAATCAAACTCTTACACATTATCATCCCAAGAGTTATTAATTTGACTCACATCCAATTTCTACTCCTCCTTCCTCCTTCTTTGACCATCACCGTAGCCTATCCTTAACTTAGTTTTAGACACTTCCCTCTATTGTATTCTCCATATTACAACAATGTAGGCCACGGCATCATGAACCACGATCTCATCACACTTGTTATCCACAAATAAAAACCGTTATCTCTCACTATCATGACGGGGCGTACATAAATGAGGAAATTGCATGAAACCTAAGATTATGGCGAAAGAAGTAATAAGAAGTGATGAGTCCATTATACAAGGATCAAACCAATGAATAAAGATAGGTCGACTCGTAAGAGCTAATGCTTAGAGTGACGAGGTGATGATGGGTAACAATGAGAGAATGATCCAAGTATATTCTGGTAAAAATGAAAAGTGCATTGACTTTTGGTCACAACCAATTATCACGTCCATGTGCTACCAAAAGGAAAATACTATTGTGGGAAGGAGGCACATTTTGAGAGAGATGCCCAAGCTTTGTAAACAAGCGGTTTATAACAGGATAGTGAATCAAGAGTGCATGTAGGAGACATATGACCACAAGAGGCAATGTGGCATCGATTGTAGACTCACAACGTCAAAACTCAAGGATCTCAACGATAAACTTGTCACATCAACTCTTCTTTATGGAGTAGAGATGTGGGACCGAGTGTTAACAAGGCAAATCATTGGAAAGATTTAGAGAGACCTTTGGTGTCAATGATTGCCCGTATGATAAGGAGCAAAGCATCAGTGCCCCATGATATAATCGGAGTAGCGATGGGAGCATCACTGTTGAGAGACAAGCTCAACATCGGCCGCATCGGCTGAA
>ERZ1034375.322-NODE-322-length-11947-cov-2.764364_pt1 | contig 11947 bp, 8 predicted proteins | sample MGYA00520585_ERZ1034375 | MGnify/ENA primary metagenome ERZ1034375 (study PRJEB33736, sample SAMEA104288463) | Azolla filiculoides | biome: Urban; feature: water surface; material: ditch water | place: Netherlands | collected 2014 ... | reverse complement strand
GCATAGCCGAACAGGCGCTTGCTGCTGAAAGTGGCAACGACTTCGGAAAAAATGCCGAAGGCGGGCAGAATGAGGATGTAGACCTCCGGATGGCCCCAGATCCAGATGAGGTTCACATACATCATCGGATTGCCACCAAGGTCATTGGTGAAGAAGTTTGTGCCCGCGTAGCGGTCGAGGGAGAGAAGCGCCAGCGTCGCGGTCAGGATCGGGAAGGTGGCAACGATCAGGATATTGGTGCAGAGCGATGTCCAGGTGAACACCGGCATCTTCATGAAGGTCATGCCCGGCGCGCGCATCTTGACGATGGTCGCGATCAGGTTGATGCCGGACAGCGTCGTTCCGACACCTGCGACCTGCAATCCCCATATGTAATAGTCAACGCCGACGCCTGGGCTGTAGTCGGCACCGGATAGCGGCGGATAGGCAAGCCAGCCGGTGCGGGCAAATTCTCCGACAAACAGCGACATCATGATGATGACGGCACCGGCCGTCGTCATCCAGAATGAAAAATTGTTGAGGAACGGGAAGGATACGTCGCGCGCGCCGATCTGCAATGGCACGACATAGTTCATCAGGCCGGTGACGAAGGGCATGGCCATGAAGAAGATCATGATCACGCCGTGGGCGGTGAAGATCTGGTCGTAATGATGCGGGTTGAGATAGCCCTCATTGCCGTTGAAGGCGATCGCCTGCTGGATGCGCATCATGATCGCATCGGCAAAACCGCGCATCAACATGATCAGCGCCAGGATCACATACATGATGCCGATCTTCTTGTGATCGACGCTGGTGAACCATTCGTGCCAGAGATAACCCCAGAGCTTGTATTTGGTGACCAGCGCAAGGACCGCGAGGCCACCGAGGGCAACAACGGCAAAGGTCACCACGAGGATCGGCTCGTGGTAGGGAATGGCCTCCCATGAGAGCCGCCCGAAGATGAATTGCGTCAGACTGGTATTGTCGAACATAGCACTGTCCAAATTCTCTTGAAATGCGACGTCAGGGGTTCGTTGAGCCACTGTTGTTCAATTGCGCAGGCGCCGGACCGTTTCCGGCATTGGGGTCCGCAGGTGCGGCATGGCCTTCATGCATGTGATGCATGTCGTGATCCATCGCCTGCGGATCTTGCGGCTCAGCGTCGATGCCTTCGGCCGGCTCTTCGCTGCGCGACGGATTTCCGGTCGCCGGGAAGGTCGCGCCGGGTGCCGCCTCGCCCGCATGGCCGGTTTCGCCGGCATGGCGGTTGTCATGTTCGAGCTTGGCCCGGTTCTCATGGCTTTCCACGCCGGCGCCACCCATCATGTCGATATGCATCATCTCATTCATGCACATCTGGCCTGGGCGCACACACATGTTGAGCACCGCCTGGTAGAGCCCGTCCTCGACGCTGGCAAAGAAGCGCACCGGATCCTTGACGCTCGGCTTTTCGAGCTTCAAGTAGGTGTCACGATTGAGCATGGTGCCGTTCTGCTTGACCCCGGCGACCCAGTCATCAAAGCCAGCCTGATCCAGGCCACGGAACTTGAAGCGCATATGGGAAAAGCCGTCACCGCTGTAATTCGACGACAGGCCCTCATAGTCGCCCGCCTTGTTCATCACGGCGTGCAATCTCGTCTGCATGCCGGGCATGGCATAAATCATGCCGGCAAGCGCCGGGACATAGAAGGAGTTCATCACCGAAGATGCCGTGATCTTGAAGTTGATCGGCACATCCACAGGCGCTGCCATCTCGTTGACGGTGGCGATACCGTAGTCGGGATAGAAAAACAGCCATTTCCAATCCAGCGCAACAACTTCGACTGTCAAAGGCTTGGTCTCCGCCGGTATCGGGCGCTCGGCATCCAGGCGATCGAGCGGCCGATACGGATCGAGCTTGTGCGTGCTGATCCAGGTCACGGCGCCGAGCGCGATGATGATTGCCAGCGGCGCCGACCAGATGATCACCTCGAGACCTGTCGAGTGATGCCATTCCGGATCATATTTGGCGGTCGTGTTGGACTGACGGTAGTGCCAGGCGAAATACAGCGTCAGGCACAGCACCGGCACAATGATGATCAGCATCAGGATGGTCGAGATGACGATCAGATCCCTTTGCTGTGCGGCGATATCACCCGAGGGCGACATGACCACCATGTTGCATCCGGCAAGTGCCAGAGCCATGGACAGGAAAACAATCAATCGTCCGGCGATCTTAAGGTGACTGTGCATTTCGATGCTCAACTTGCGTTTTGTCTAGTTGGCAATAATCGCGGAATGGCGTCAAAGGGAATGGGGCCGTTCGTCGCAGCGCAGCATAATGTCGCAGTGCAGGATTTCGATGGAAGCGATAAAGGCTGAAACCTACAAAGCTGAATTGATTATTGCCAATTGGGCGCAATTTGCCAATCCACGGCAGAAGAAAGCTCGATTGGCGGAGATATCGATGGTTTGCAGGTTTTTTTCTGCGCTTGCTTGATCTTGCCCGTTGATTGATCAACATTTGCAGGAGAGCGCACATCGCCGGGAGGTAGTCATGAGCACGGTAGTCAACCCCACGTCATCTGGCCTTGAGCAGGACGCGCGCCGCATGCATCACGACGACAAGCCGCTGTCGCCCGGCAATATCGCCATCGGCGTCGTGATCGGCCGCATGTCGGAATTCTTCGACTTTTTCGTCTACGGCCTCGGCTCCATCCTGGTATTTCCCAAGCTTATCTTTCCGTTCGCATCGAGCCCGGTCGCGGCGACCTTGATGTCATTCGCGATCTTCCCGCTGGCTTTTCTCGCGCGCCCCGTCGGCTCGTTCGCATTCATGTGGATCGACCGCAACTATGGACGTGGGACGAAGCTGACGATCGCCCTCGTGCTTCTCGGCGGTTCCACGGCATCGATCGCCTTCCTGCCGGGCTATGCGACGATCGGTTACTGGGCCGTGGCCCTTCTGGCCCTATTCCGGCTGGGTCAAGGATTTGCCCTGGGCGGCGCCTGGGATGGGCTGGCGTCCCTTCTGAACCTCAATGCGCCACCCGAGCACCGCGGCTGGTATGCGATGATCCCGCAACTTGGTGCGCCGATCGGCTTTGCCATTGCCAGCATCCTGTTTTTCTACCTGATCACCAATCTTTCGGAAGCCGACTTCCTCGAATGGGGCTGGCGCTACCCCTTCTTTGTCGCCTTTGCGATCAATGTCGTCGCGCTGTTTGCCCGCCTTCGCATCGTTGCCAGCAAGGAATTCGGAGCGGCAATGGCGGCACAGGAACTTCAGGCTCGCCCGGTTTTCGAAATGCTGAGCAAACACGGTCATGATGTCGTGATCGGGGCCTTTGTACCCCTGGCAAGCTTTGCCATGTTCCATCTGGTGACGATCTTCCCGCTGAGTTGGGTGATCCTGAACGGTGGCCAGTCGGCGGCCGAATTCCTTCTGGTGCAGGTTGCTGGCGCCGCCGTCTGCACGATCGGCATCGTCCTGTCCGGTGTGATCGCCGATCGCATCGGCCGGCGTCGGCAATTGATGATCGGTGCGAGCCTGATCGCGATCTTCAGCTTTTCGGCACCATTTCTGCTCGATGCCGGCGGCAAGGGGCAGGACGCCTTCATCCTGATCGGCTTTGCCATCCTCGGCCTCACTTTCGGCCAGGCGTCGGGCGCGGTTTCATCCCGCTTCACGCAGTATTATCGCTATACCGGTGCGGCGTTGACATCGGATCTGGCCTGGCTGGTCGGCGCAGCTTTCGCGCCGCTGGTGGCACTTGGCCTTGCCACGAATTTCGGCATCATCTTCATTGGCGGCTACCTGATTTCCGGTGCGATCTGCACGCTGGCGGCACTGAGCCTCACCCGCGTTCTCGACCAGAACGAACCAGGAGGCGCCGCATAAGCGACCTTTCGGGGCACCGCGGCTCGCAACGGCGGAGATGCATCAGTTTGCGGAGGCAGTGTCAGCCGCCCTCACCTCGCCAAAAGCCATTCACACGGATGTCTCACCCGATTGATCGCGCAATAGGCTGATGATGCCGGAGAAATCCCGCTCTCCATTGCCAAGCTGGTTGAACAGGTCGTAGAGCTCAGACGCCCTGGCGCCAAGCGGCGTCATCGCACCTGTCGCTTGTGCCGCAGCCTGCGACAATTTCAGATCCTTCAGCATCAAGGCGGCGGCAAATCCGGGATTATAGTCGGCATTGGCCGGTGATGTCGGCACGGGGCCGGGCACGGGACAATAGGTGGTCAGCGACCAGCATTGCCCTGAAGACACTGACGCGACATCAAAGAGTGCCTGATGCGAAAGTCCGAGTTTTTCGCCGAGCACAAAGGCTTCGCAGACAGCGATCATGCTGATGCCAAGGATCATGTTGTTGCAGATCTTGGCGGCCTGCCCCGAGCTCGCACCACCGCAGAGAATGATCCGCTTGCCCATCGCCTCGAAGATGGGCTGGGCCGTCGAAAACACTTCCGGATCCCCTCCGACCATGAAGGTCAGCGTGCCCGCAACAGCGCCACCCGTTCCGCCGGAGACCGGCGCATCCAGCGATGGGCATGCGGCATCAGCCGCCAGGGCATGGACCTTGCGCGCGCTGTCGATGTCGATGGTCGAGCAATCGATCAGCACCGTACCGGCCGGCACGGCCGTCATGAGTTCCTGCCAGACAGAAAGCACATGTTTGCCGGCAGGCAACATGGTGATTACCACTTCCGCCCCGCCGACCGCTTCGGCCAGCGATGTGCAGGGGATGACACCTGCACCCTGCGCCTCGCTGACAAGTGCTGGCGACAGATCAAAGCCTCTGACCGAAAACCCATTTTTGACCAGATTGGCCGCCATGGGGCCGCCCATGTGCCCAAGACCGATAAAGGCAATGTTTGTCATGTCCGTCATGCTCCTCGTTCTGGCCCGAGACTCAGGTATTGCGATCAGGCTCCGTTGCGCTTTGAATAGAATGTGACATCGGCTCAGATATGCAGAGCATGGCCTAGTGCCTTCATGGCGGCTTCCTGGAAGCCTTCGCTGCGCGTCGGATGCGCATGGATCGTCGCTGCGATATCTTCCAGCCGCGCGCCCATTTCGATCGCCAGTGAAAATGCAGCCGACAGTTCCGAGACAGCAATACCGACGGCCTGCACACCGAGAACAAGATTGGTGTCTGACCGCGCCACCACGCGGACAAAGCCATCGTCGCGGCCAACCGTCATGGCCCGGCCATTGGCACTGAACGGAAACTGCCCGACACGGATATCATAGCCTTGAGCACGCGCTTCGCCCGGCGAAAGCCCCACCGCGACGATCTCCGGGTCGGTAAAGCAGACCGCCGCAATGCAGCGTTTGTCCCATGTGCGCCTCTTTCCCGCGACGATCTCCGCCACCAGTTCACCCTGTGCCATCGCGCGGTGTGCAAGCATGGGCTCGCCAGTCAGATCGCCAATGGCATAGACGCCACGCATCGATGTCCGGCAATGCTCGTCGATACGCAGGAACGGGCCGACATGATCCAGGTCGAGTTCGTCCAGCCCCAGACCTTTGCTGCGGGGCCGACGCCCGACAGCGACGAGAACCTTGTCGGTAGCCAGGCGCTGCTCGGATCCCGCGGCATCCTCGACCAAAAGCCCATCATCCGACAGACCCTTAGCCCTGGCGCTGGTCAGTACCCGCACATCCAGCGCCGTCAATCGCCTGGCAACCGGCGCGACGAGATCGGCATCATATTGCGGCAGGATCTGCGCCTTTTCCTCGACGAACGTCACCTTCGAGCCGATCTTGGCAAAAGCCGTTCCGAGTTCCATTCCGATATAACCGGCGCCGACGACGACGAGTTTGCCGGGTACGGTCGCCAGTGACAGCGCCTCGGTCGAGGAGATGACCGAACCGCCAAAGGCAAGCCCCGGCAATTCGATCGGCTCGGAGCCCGTTGCGATCACCACCGCTTGCGCGCGGATGACCTGAATACCGGTTTCCGTCTCGACCTCGACCGTCTTTCCATCCCGGAACCGCGCCCTGCCATGCACGATCTTGACCTTGGCCTTTGCCAGGAGCGCCAGCACACCGCTGTTCAACCGGGCAACGATACCGTCCTTCCAGGCGACGGCCCTGGCGAGATCAAGCTTTGGACTTTCAATGCTGATACCGAGCGGATTTCTGAGCCCCACCATGTGGCTGAGGTTGTCATATTCCTCGGCAGCGTGGATCAGTGCCTTGGACGGGATACAGCCGATATTGAGGCAGGTGCCACCGGCCGTTTCTGCCTCGACAATGACCGTGTCGACTCCCAACTGTCCGGCCCGGATGGCGCAGGTATAGCCACCCGGTCCGGCGCCGATGACGAGAAGTTTGCACGTGATCTCTTTCATGGCTCAGCCCTCGATAAACAGTAGCGCGGGGGTCTCAAGCAAGGTCTTGATGCGCTGGATAAAACTTGCCGCATCAAAGCCGTCCACGACGCGATGATCGAAGCTGGAGGAAAGGTTCATCATCTTGCGGGCAATGAACTGGCGGCCATCCCAGACCGGCCGCATCACGATCTTGTTGACACCAACAATCGCGACTTCCGGGTGGTTGATGATCGGCGTTGTCGCAATCCCACCCAGCGCACCGAGCGACGTGATAGTGATCGTTGAACCCGACAGCTCTTCACGCAGCGCGGAGCCAGATCTTGCGGCCTCTGCGACACGCATCAGTTCGGTGGCACAGTCCCAGATGCTGCGGGCTTCGGCATGACGCACCACCGGAACGGTCAGGCCGGCGGACGTCTGCGTCGCCACGCCGATATGCACGCCTCCATGCCTGGTGATGATCCCGGCATCGTCATCGAAGGTGGCATTGATACCAGGCTGCTCAGCGCAGGCCTTTACCATCGCCCGCATCAGGAACGGTAGAAGCGTCAGCTTCGGCTGATCCTGCTTGCGGTTGCTATTCATCGTCTCGCGCAAGAGTTCCAGATCTGTGACGTCGATCTCTTCGACATAGGTGATATGGGGAATACGGGTTGCAGCCCGCGTCATTTTCTCCGAGATACGCCGGCGCAGGCCGGTCATCTTGATCTCCTCGAATGTCGTATTCCTGGCCAAGGCCTTCGCCGACACAGGCAAATCAGCACCACGCGCGACAAACCGGTCGAGATCGTCATGGGTGATGCGGCCGGCAGGCCCTGTGCCTGAAACCTGGCGCAAATCAATGCCGCCTTCCTGTGCCCTCAGGCGGACAGCGGGCGACGCGACCGGTTTCGCAGGTGCAGGATGAGTTTCATCCGGCACTGTCCGTCGCTGATTTTTCGCAGCCGACGGGACCAGGGGGGCCTTCACCACAGCATCGGGCTGATTTTCGACCGTACCAATCGCCGACGCCTCAACGCCTGCCAGCGGGGATGCATCGGTTCCGCCGTCCGCCGCGTCTCCATCACCATTGCCATCACCTGCGACCTCAATGCGCAGCAACGGCGCCTTGACGGCAACCGTGTCGCCGACCTCGGCGCCGAGCCAACGTACGATACCATTCACCGGAGAGGGGATTTCGACCGTTGCCTTGTCCGTCATGACGGCCGCAAGCACCATGTCCTCACGGACGGGATCGCCGGGTTTGACATGCCATTCGACAAGTTCCGCCTCGGCGACGCCCTCGCCCACATCCGGCATCTTGATGATGAATTCTGCCATGCTCACGCCTCCATCACGTCAACAAGCGCGCGCCCGACCCGGGCGGGACCCGGAAAATAATCCCATTCCTGGGCATGCGGATAAGGGGTATCCCAGCCGGTCACCCGAACGATCGGCGCTTCCAGGTGATAGAAGCAGTGCTGCTGGACCAGAGCCGCCACCTCGGCGCCGAAGCCCGATGTCAAGGTTGCCTCGTGCACGACAACGCAGCGGCCGGTCTTGTTTACCGATTGAACAATGGTGTCCAGATCAAGCGGCAAAAGGCTGCGCAGGTCGATCACCTCTGCATCGACACCGGTTTCTTCTGCCGCCGCCAAAGCGACATGAACCATGGTGCCATAGGCGATGACTGTTACAGCGCTGCCCGGCTTGCGAATTTCCGCCTTGCCGATCGGAATGCTGTAATGACCCTCGGGCACCTCGCCGAGCGCGTGTTTCGACCAGGCTGTCACCGGCTTTTCATGATGACCATCGAAAGGGCCATTGTACAGCCGCTTCGGCTCCAGAAAGATGACCGGATCGGGATCCTCGATCGCGGCGATCAACAGGCCCTTGGCATCATAGGGGTTGGAGGGAACGACAACCTTGAGGCCGCAGACATGGGTAAACAGCGCTTCCGGGCTCTGACTGTGTGTCTGTCCGCCAAAGATACCCCCGCCTGTGGGCATGCGCAGCACGATCGGGCAGGTAAAATCGCCATTCGAACGGTAGCGGATGCGGGCGGCTTCCTGGGTGATCTGGTCATAGGCCGGATACATGTAATCGGCGAACTGGATCTCGACGCAGGGCTTCAGCCCGTAAGCCGCCATGCCGATCGCGGTGCCGACGATGCCGCTTTCACTGATCGGAGCATCGAAGCAGCGCGTCTTGCCGTATTTTGCCTGCAGGCCTTGCGTGCAGCGAAAGACACCACCGAAATAGCCGACATCCTCGCCAAACACCACGACATCGTCATCGCGTTCCATCGAGACATCCATGGCGCTGCGCACAGCCTCGATCATCGTCATTCTGGCCATTTTAGTAACCTGCCTCCTGCCTTTGGCGTCGAATATGAGCCGGCATATCGGCATAGACCCCGTCAAAGATATCGCGCACCGATGGTTTCCCCCCGGCATGCAACGTGCCATGTGCCTCGGCGCGCTTCTGCGCATCGATCACTTCGTCGAGGATTTCCGCTTCCGCCTGCACATGCCGGCTTTCCGACCATGCACCTTTGACAATCAGGTGTTTCTTCAGGCGCAGCACCGGATCTCCCAAAGGCCAGGCTTCGGATTCCGTCTTCGGTCGGTAGGCACTCGGATCATCCGAGGTCGAATGGGCACCGACCCGGTAGGTCACATATTCGATCAATGTCGGCCCGAGATTGCGCCGGGCGCGCTCTGCCGCCCAAAGCGAAACGGCATGCACGGCCAGATAGTCATTGCCGTCGACCCTGAGCGCCGGAATACCGAAGCCGAGGCCGCGGGCCGCAAAGGTCCCCGAACCGCCCCTGGCAATGCCCTGGAATGTCGAGATCGCCCATTGATTGTTGACGATATTGAGAATGACCGGCGCCTTATAGGTCGAGGCAAAGACCAGCGCAGAATGAAAGTCGGATTCGGCCGTCGACCCGTCGCCAATCCAGGCGGCCGCGATCTTCGTGTCATTCTTGATGGCCGATGCCATCGCCCAGCCAACGGCCTGAACATATTGGGTGGAGAGATTGCCAGAAATGGTGAAGAAGTCGTGCTCCCTCGACGAATACATGACCGGAAGTTGTCGACCACGCAGCGGGTCATTTTCATTGGAGAAGATCTGGTTCATCATCTCTTCCATCGGGTAATCATCGGCGATCAGCAGACCGGCCTGACGGTAGGTCGGAAAGTTCATGTCGCCTTTCCTCAGCGCCTTGCGAAAGGCACAGCTGACGGCTTCCTCGCCCAGATGCTGCATGTAGAACGAGGTCTTACCCTGACGCTGCGCCATCAGCATGCGCGCATCAAAAGCGCGCAGCTTCATCATGTGGCGAAGGCCAGACAAAAGTTCGTCGTCTGAGAGCGTGCCCGCCCAGGGACCGACCGCCTCGCCCTCACGGTTGAGAACGCGAATGATCGAATAGGCAAGATCGCGAATATCTTCGGGCGCTGCGTCGACTTCGGGACGCGCAACGGCACCAGCCTTTGCAATCGTGACATTGGAAAAATCCGGCGCACCACCCGGCCGCACCGCCGGCTCCGGAACATGCAGACTCAATCGCTGGAACTCGGTCATGCCGTGTTCTTCCTCCCATTTTCAGACCCAAACCCTCCCGTCTCCTCCCGGAAGGCTTTTCGCCTGGTTCCTACAGATTACGCGCAATGACGATGCGCTGCACGTCACTTGTTCCTTCATAGATCTGGCAGATGCGAACATCACGGTAGATCCGTTCGACCGGATAGTCGGACATGTAGCCATAACCTCCATGGATCTGGATCGCATCCGAGCAGACCTTCTCGGCCATTTCGGAGGCAAACAGCTTGGCCATCGAGGCTTCGGTCAGGCAGGGCGCACCGCTTTCCTTCAGGGCCGCTGCATGCAGAACCATCTGCCGCGCCACCTCGATGCTGGTTGCCATGTCGGCAAGGCGAAAAGCGATCGCCTGATGGCCGATGATTGCTTGGCCAAATGCCGTGCGCTCGCGCGCATAATCGCGCGCCGCCTCAAATGCCGCCCGCGCCATGCCGACCGATTGCGCCGCGATGCCGATGCGACCACCTTCCAGGTTGGCAAGCGCGATCGCATACCCTTGGCCCTCACTGCCAAGACGCCATTCAACCGGGATCCTCATGCTGTTGAACACGATCTGACAGGTATCGGATGCATGCAGTCCGAGCTTCTGTTCAACGCGGATGACTTCGTAGCCTGGGGTATCGGTCGGCACGACAAAGGCCGAGATGCCTTTCTTTCCCGCTGCAGGGTCGGTCACGGCAAAGACGATGATCACCTGGCCGTTGCGGCCCGATGTGATGAACTGCTTGGAGCCGTCGATGATGTAATGGTTGCCATCCAGAACAGCGCGGGTCCGAAGGTTGGATGCATCTGAACCCGCCTGCGGTTCCGTCAGCGCGAAGCCGCCAATCCACGCTCCGGAGGCAAGATTCGGCAGAAAATACTGCTTCTGCGCCTCGGTGCCGAACTTCAGGATCGGCCCACAGCCAACCGAATTGTGCACGCTCATGATGGTTGAACAGGATCCATCACCAGCGGCAATTTCTTCCAGGGCAACCGCATAGGCCACAGTGCCGGTATCCGATCCGCCATAGTCCTCCGGGACCAGCATGCCGAGAAAACCAAGCTCGCCCATCTGCCGCAATTCATCCTTGGGAAAGTCGTGCGAAACGTCACGCGCGCCGGCACCCGGAAAAAGACACTCTTGCGCGAAGTCTCGTGCCATATCGCGGATCTGGCTTTGTTGTTCAGACAGGATCATGCACCGATCTCCTCCCCCAGAAAATTCAAATCCGCTCAATCGCGATCGCCGTCGCCTCGCCGCCGCCGATACACAACGTGGCCATGCCGCGCTTCAGGTCATAGCGCTGAAGTGCTGCCAGAAGCGTGACGATGATGCGCGCACCGGAGGCGCCGATCGGATGACCGAGCGCGCAGGCGCCGCCATGGACGTTCACCTTGTCATGCGGCAGATCCAGATCGACCATTGTCGCCATTGTCACGACGGCAAAGGCCTCGTTGATCTCGAACAGGTCGACATCCTTCAACTGCCAACCGGTCCGTTCACACAGCTTTCCAAGTGCACCGATCGGCGCTGTTGCGAACAGGTTCGGTGCCTGTGCATGGGTCGAATGACCGACGATCGTGGCGAGCGGCGTCAGACCACGACGCTCCGCCTCCTGACGACGCATCAGCACCAAAGCCGCCGCACCATCGGAAATCGAGCTGGAATTGGCGGCCGTGACCGTGCCATTGTCGCGGAAGGCAGGCTTCAGGGCCGCGATCTTTTCAAGCCTTGCCTTACCGGGTTGCTCATCGCGATCAACGATCCTTTCGACCTTCGCGGCATTCGTATGCACCGGGACGACTTCGGCCGCGAAAGCTCCCGTCTCAATCGCCTTTTGTGCACGCGTCAGGGAGGCAATGGCAAAGTCATCCTGCGCGGATCGGGTAAACTGATAGGCCTGCGCGCAATCTTCGGCAAACGTGCCCATAAGCCGGCCTTTGTCATAGGCATCCTCAAGGCCGTCGAGAAACATATGGTCGATCACGCGGCCATGTCCGAGCCGATAACCCGCGCGAGCACGATCGAGCAGATAGGGCGCATTGCTCATGCTTTCCATGCCACCAGCGACCA
>ERZ1034375.321-NODE-321-length-11981-cov-14.207493_pt1 | contig 11981 bp, 9 predicted proteins | sample MGYA00520585_ERZ1034375 | MGnify/ENA primary metagenome ERZ1034375 (study PRJEB33736, sample SAMEA104288463) | Azolla filiculoides | biome: Urban; feature: water surface; material: ditch water | place: Netherlands | collected 2014 ... | reverse complement strand
CATACATGTGTTAAACCGTTCGTACCATTGACGTGGGGATTGTTTTAGTCCATATAGGGATTTGTGAACTTTACAGACATAGTTGGGGTAATCTTTAGATATGTAGCCAGGTGGTTGCTCCATATAGATCTCTTCATGTATGTTTTCATGCAGAAAGGTGGTCTGAACATCCATTTGATGGACGATGAGGTGAAGTTGCGGGGCAGTGGCGAGTAATGTTGGAATGAGGTCATCCGAAGGACGCGAGAGAAGGTCTCATTCTAGTCCATCCGGCTACTTGTGAAAAGCCTTGTGCCACAAGTCGAGCTTTGTAACACGAGATTGTGCCATCAACATGAAACTTCTTCCGGAGTAGCCACTTGCAAGATACCAATTTCCGGTTCGTTGGTTGTGGTACTAGTTGCCATGTACCATTCTCCATGAGATATTGGTATCCCCATGAAGTGGCTTCAGTTCCTGAGAGTGCTTCTTGTAAATTAAAATCATCAAAAGGTTCAAGGTTTAACAATTATTGAAGGTCATGATCGGAAGACGGAAATTGAATCATTTTTTGGTAGAATATATCCAAGGGATCAAATGTAGTGGAGTCTAGTGATGGATGGATAGGGTTTTCTAGTATACTAGAGGTGAAATTTGTTTTTCCATAGATCTCCTTCAAAGATCATACTTTGGAAGCTTTGGGAGGCGAGTTTTAGGGATTGGTCCTAGTAAAGAAGGTTGATTGATTGATTCTACTGGTATAATGGCGAGTAGTGGTCTACTAGAGGTCCGTTGTTTGGTTGTAGTGGTATTTTTAGATGAGTTACATTATCTTTCAACCGAGGTGGGAACGGCTTCATTAGGAGATATCGAATTTGTAGATTTAGGGAATAGGAGAGATTTGGTTTACTGTCCAAGGGACCATCGAGGGGATTTTGGTGGTGTAGAGGTGGGTGTATATGTTATTGGTTGTGTTGAGGTTGTTGTTGGGGCATTTGGAGTGGAAGTATATGGTAGGAATGGGGTGAATTGTAAGGATTCTTCCCATTCAACTTGAGGGTTTATTTTTGCAGTAGAAAATAGAATAGTTGGTGTGGTGGATGATGGGGTTGATGATGTTATGGGGTTGCGTCTTTAATGTTCATTTGTTTAGACGTGCTTATTTGGGGGCTATCATACTGTAATATCTGAGTCGTCGGCTTTATTGGACTAACCTAATGTGTGTCATAGGGTACCCCGCACATGATTGGTCAGGTAGATGTCATTACATGGCCTAGGTCCTATAAATAGGGGAGACTCTCCTTAGTTGAGGGGGAGCCCCATGAGTGGTTCAGACGAAGCTCTCTTTAATGTGGACTAGTCATCTACCAAGGTCCTGACGTGGAGATCCTGGCTGGTATGGGACAGATCGGGATTCCTCGTCTGCGCTGTCGACTCTGGCGCGGGGGCGGATGGGTGGTAACGCGTATTCTCAGTATGATTGTGTCATTTCATATCTTTATCTTAGGATTAATGATCTTGGTTATTACATATGGTATCAGAGCGGTTTTAATCCTAAAAAAATAATGTTTGATTGGATTCGCGTTGTGTGCTATAGAATGGGAAAATATGATTTTTTTTACGGATGAATGTATGTTAATACATGGATTGCGGGAGTGTCGAAAATGCCACGGAGAGACCATTTGCGGTGATGTGTTGATGTGCGGTGTATTGTATGGGGTTATGTATAATAAATATATTAAGGTTTTGAAATGGATCCTATCACAACAAGAATTGTGTGATGGGTTGGTTAGTAGAATCTTGTTATAACCTTAGAAAAAAAGGCTTTGAGTTCGATCCACTGATGCACAAAAAAATCAAGGGGTTAAAAATAATAATAAAGTTTTAGAGAATTAATGCTATTATTATTGTATATTTGTTTTACGTTTAGTAAACTAAAAGCATCATAATTATTCTTTTCTTTTAATTTCGTACACCCCTCGTGATCAAGATGGCCATGCCCTAGAGGTGGCCTTACGTGTGGAGATTGCATTAGTAGAGGTCAACCACCTAATATACTATAGGTGATGCTTGATCATCTAATTTTCGATGGATTAATTGATGATCATGATATATATTATGTATAGTAATCATTGATAATCAATATTAATCAAGTTGGCCAATAGAATTAGGGCGATAATCGTTGAATGTCAACAATCAATTGATCATCGACCCTATGATTACATCAAAGGGCCACAATCATCCATTACCATGGGTGCGTGTTAATTATACGTAGGATTATATGGATGATTATAATGATGATCATATGATTATATGGATACCATCATCATCGATTATTAATCGATGTGAAGGAGAGAGATAAGGGGAAAAAATATTTTTTGAGAGGAGATCATGAGTGTGAGATAGATGGGAAGACTATGGGATGATGATTGAAGGGATGTTTTGATCATCAACCCTGTTTGTTAGTAGTGATTCTCAAGAAAATCACAAACTATCCCCACCGACTTCCAAAAAGGGGATGTTGAGCCCTAAAAGCTAAACTAGGAATTCCTATATATTAAAAAGGGAGAATTTCCTAGTTTGGTAGAAGTCAATGATTATCTTTAGAGGGGTGGTGACAGACTACTCATCACCGACTTCCTAAAAGGGAGGTCTTATTTCCTAAAGTTCTAAACTAGGAATTCTCTTTAACTAAAAAGGGAGAATTCCCTAGCTTGGAAGATTTCAAGGGATTATCCTTGAGTGACTATTCATCACCGACTTCTTAAAAAGGGAGGTACTATTTCCTAATGTCTAATCTAGGAAATTCAATTAGATAAAAAGGAGATAAATTCCTAAATTGGATTTATCATAAGGGGAATTTTTATACTAACCGACTTAAGCATATAGGGTATATAAATATTCCCACTCTCTCATTATCTATCACTCTCATCCAAATTCTAAAGTCTTATATAACACTTTAGTACTTTAGACTTTAGTACATTTCTTCCTTTACTCTCTTAGCTCTCTTTGTTTGAGTTCATATGGCTTCCTCCTCTCGCAATTCCGCACATCACACATCTCCCAACCATCGCAGTTTTTCGACACATCCCCCATCTCCCGCCCGTCAAGGTCATCCAATTTCTCCTATGCGAGATGAGGATGACCGACCAATATCTCCGGTCCGTGACGAGGATATTAATGATGATATCGAATTCGTCACGAGGGATGATTTCCGCAAAACGCAAGACGATATTGTCAAATCAATGACAATGGTCACAACTGCGTTCTCCTCCAAACTTGAAGGACTTCTTGATGCCAATAGGCATCAATTTGAAAACCTTCAACAACAAATCTTGGAGTTAAAGGCACACGCTTCCACATCAAGCAATACGAAGAAGCCTTCATTTACTCCTCAACAGTTCTCAGGAAGGGATAAGCAACGCAACCACGAGTTTGTGAGTAGTTGGATAAACCGATGGAATGCTCACTTTCGCCTCGAGAATATTCAGAATGACTCTGAAAAGATCGATATGGCGGTTCGTGAGATGATCGGTGCCGCAAACTCTTGGTGGGAGCGGTTAGATAGAAAACCGGGAACGTGGGAGGCATTTGAAAAGGCTCTTAGGATGGAATTTGTTCGTCCCAAGACAACTTCCCAGGTGATACAAGATATGTGTCACTTAACAGACAAGGGCAGAACTATTGACCAATTCAATCAGTATTTCCGCGACTTGATAACGAAGCATGGACTATTATCTGCTTCAAATGAGGAAATATTGATAGGATTGTATATTAATAGTTTCCATAATAAAGATTTTCATTATGAGATCCACGCTCATCAACCCAAGACTTTGGGAGAAGCGATGGAACGTGCCCGCATTCTATTTGACACAAAAGCTCGTTACCAACCAAAAGAGTCGGTTCAAGGAGAAAGCGGTAAACGTAGATACCAACCTTCTCCGATAGGTCAAGGCGATAATGCTAAAAGGCGGGTAATAATCTGCAACTTTTGCAAGAAGCCTGGGCATAAAGCCAACGAGTGTAGGCGGAGAAAGGAGAGCGGTAACTCCAACAATCCGCAAACAAAGCCATCAACTTCCAATAATCCAAGTATGTTCTTGAATTATTTGAATTCCGTTAATTCTATTGCATTACAAAAAAATGTTCTTGGACCGCACGATTTACTTAAAACTTATGGGACTATCCACAATCAAGGTGTAACTATACTATTTGACTGTGGTAGCACTCATAATTTTCTTGACTCTAATATGGTGCAGATGCTACGAATAAAAACAACCAAAAGTGACCACGACTACAAAGTCCTTACTGCGGGAGGCCATGTCCAAAGGCATTCATTAATTGCACATGGTGTACCCCTAGTAATAAATAACTACACTGAAAAGTTGTCTTTTCATGTAATGCGTTTACGAACGGTAGATGTAGTTCTTGGTTACATATGGTTTTATAATAGACATAGTCTTGATATCGATTGGTCGAATCATACTATTTCTTTTGAAGGGAATAACAACCAACAAGTTTTTATTCATGGGACTGCGATAAACAATTTAATGTCTGTTAATCATCTTTATACTTATGATCGAAATGACGATGCACAATTTTATGCATGTATATTACAGCCCAATGATCCCCTATATGAATTTATAGATAAGAGTTCATTGGATGATTTTGAGAAAGATGCTCTACGTGACATCTTGTCGCATTTTAAGGAGATATTCCCCGATAAGTTACCTCAAGGATTACCTCCTTCTCGGTCTATAGATCATAAGATAAACTTGGTTCCAGGCGCTAAACCTGTGAGCATACCCCCTTATCGGTTGAGTTGAGCCGAAGAGGATGAAATTGCTCGACAAATCAAGGAATATTTGAGGATGGGACACATCCGATACAGCAAATCGCCTTGGGGCGCTCCTGTCATCTTGGCCAAGAAGAAGGATGGAACTTGGCGAATGTGTGTAAATTACAAGGGTTTGAATAAACTCACCATTCGCAATTCCTACCCTTTGCCTCGTTCTGATGACTTGATAGATAGACTCCAAAGTGCAAGATATTTTACTAAAATAGATTTGCGCACTGGCTATCATCAAATAAGGGTTTCGGAAGAAGATGTTTCCAAAACAGCTTTCCGAACTCGTTATGGTCATTATGAGTTTCGGGTTCTACCATTTGGGTTGACTGATGCTCCAGCCACATTCCAACAATTGATGAATGATATATTCAGAGATCAGTTAGGCGATTTCGTCGTAGTATTCCTTGATGACATCATGGTATATAGTAACACATTTGAGGATCATGTGCGTCATGTCCAAATAGTTTTGGACAAGCTTCGTGAATACAAGCTATTTGCCAAACTATCGAAATGCGATTTTTTTCAAAAGGAAATTACGTATCTAGGACACCACATATCTAGGTCGGGTGTTTCTATCGATAAATCTAAGATAGAAGCAGTATTAAATTGGCCACGACCTTCAAATGTTAAGGATGTACGATCTTTCTTAGGATTTGTTGGATTCCTAAGAAGATCTCTTCAAAACTATTCATCCTACACTGCACCATTTACGGACCTATTGAAGGGTATTACAAGAAAGTCCACTAAACCTATTGAGTGGAATGCCTCTCTTGAAGAAACCTTCAATAAGTTGAAGTCATTAATTGTGAATGCACCTACTTTGGCTATACCTGATCCTAATCAAACATTCGAAGTTGAGACGGATGCAAGTGATTATGCTATTGGGGCTGCATTATTTCAAATTGGGAGACCAATTGCTTTTGAAAGCAAAAAATTGGATTCGGCCCAAAGAAATTACTCGGTTCAAGAAAAAGAATTATTTGCTATCATTTATGCCTTGAAAAAATGGCGACATTATTTGTATGGTAGTAAATTTACTGTTTTAACGGACCACAAATCCTTGCAATACTTCCTCTCTCAAAAGAATTTTGAGGGTCGAAAGGCAAGATGGGCGGAGTTGATGCAAGATTTTGATTTCGAAATTAGATATCGAAAAGGGGCTTTGAATTCTGTTGCAGATGCCCTGAGTCGTATTCCAGAAATTAATGCCCTAAGTTTCGTGGAATTTAACAATGACTTATTTGATTTGATCCGGGGTAAACAAAAATACCTTGATGACAGAACATTTTCCAAGTTCTGGAAGAGAGCTGAAACAGGTATTGACGTCGATTATGGAACCACATCTACCCCGAAGAACCTTTACTATGTTGCGAATGGACTATTGTACCGCAATAGTAAGGTTTGTATACCGCACATAAAGGACATCAAGAATAAAATTCTTTATGAATGTCATGATGCCCCTTCTGCTGGACATCCAGGTGTGCAAAGAACATTGGCTTTGATTAAAGCTAGGTTTTTTTGGCCAAAAATGAAACCTGAGGTAGAGGCTTATGTTATACGTTGTCCACAATGTCAGGTCATTAAGGCCGAGCGACAGAAAAAAGCTGGCTTATTGCAACCTCTCGATATTCCAGCTGAAAAGTGGCAAAGTATATCCATGGATTTCATAGTTGGATTACCTCGTTCCGCTGAGGGAAATAATGCCATTTGGGTGGTTGTTGATCGGCTTACCAAGATGGCAAGATTCATTCCAACAAAATCCACAATTACCGCAAAGCAATTGGCTATTAAGTTTATTAAACATCTTTATAGCTTATATGGTCTACCGATGGAGATTGTAAGTGATCGAGACTCCAAGTTTACAAGTACATTTTGGTCAGAAGTTATGCAGAAACTGCAAACAACCTTGAGTCTCAGTTCTTCTGATCATCCTCAGTCAGATGGGCAGACTGAGAGAGTGAATCAGATATTAGAGGATATGTTGAGAGCATATGTAGCGCAAAAACCCTCATTGTGGGAGACTTACCTTCCTATGGTGGAATTTGCCTACAACAGCGCTAAGCATACATCAACAAAATACAGTCCGTTCATGTTGATGTATGGTTATACACCACGTCCTCCTATTGATGTTTCATTTGATTCGCATACTTTGGATAGTACAAAGGATTTTCTTTCTGATATGCTTGAAGCACGTAAATTAGCAGAAGAAAACCTTAGGATGGCACAAGACAGAAATGTCTTTTATGCGAATCATGATAGAAAACCAAGGGACTTCCACGTAGGACAACAGGTTTTTCTACGGGTTCCTAAGGACTCAGAAACATTGAGAACAGGACCGTGTGCAAAATTAGCCCCACGGTATTGTGGACCATATAAAGTTTTAAAACGTATAGGTCCCAATGCTTATCGTTTGGATTTGCCTTCCAATGTTATGGTGCATCCCGTATTCCATGTGAGTCGATTAAAAGAGGCGATTGGTTATGATGATAATGTTGTACCACCGTCTAATTTATCGACATTGGAGGATGATCATTTTTCTCCACATGAACCTGAGAAAATCCTCGACCATAGGGCTAGAAACCTAAGGTCAAAGGTTGTTCATCGCTATAAGGTTAAGTGGAAGGATAGATTGGAAGAAGACAACACGTGGGAAACTGAAGACACATTACGTAAACATTTTCCTACCTTCCCATTGCAAGAGTGCAATTAAATGGAGGGGGGGAGTATGTAATGTTCATTTGTTTAGACGTGCTTGGGGGCTATCATACTGTAATATCTGAGTCGTCGGCTTTATTGGATTGACCTAATGTGTGTCCTTGGGTATCCCACACATTATTGGTCAGGTAGATGTCATGACATGGCCTAGGTCCTATAAGTAGGGGATATTCTCCTCGGTTAGGAGAGGGGGGGGGGGCATGAGTGGTTCCGACGAAGCTCTCTTTGGTGAGGAGTAGTCATCTATCAAGGTCCTGATGTGGAGATCTTGGCTAATATTGGACAGATCAGGATTCCTCGTCTGCGTTGTCGACTCTAGTGCGGGGGCGGATGGGTGGTAACGCGTATATTTCAGTATGATTGTGTAACTTATGTCTTTATTTGAGGATTAATGATCTTGGTTATTACAGTGAGTATGGTGGTAGTGATGACTATCAACAACGTCAATACCTTAGATGTAGATGTAGTGGCTAGCAATAGAGGAGCGGATTGTGGCAGCAAGTGATCGAAAGTGGCTATTTAGAAGCAACAAGTGGCTAACAACAATATTGCTAGATGTAGAAGCTATCAATGATGAACAATGTAGCAAACAATGGCAACAATGGAGGAGCTAACAATGGCGGAAACTATACGAAAAGTGACGACAATGGAGGAGCGAATAGTGGCAATGGCAATGACGGATCGAACTAAGTAGCAATTGACCCTAGACTGGTAGCTAAGGTTATGTGAGGGAATAATGATAGTGGATCGAACAACGGCAGAGCGTTTGCATTAGAAGTTCATGCAGAGTCGATTGCAAGGAAGTTGCAAGAACTGCTCAGACCAATTGTTCGCGGTTGCAAAGGAATGAAAGCCTGAATCGTATCCAACATGTTCCCAATGTAATGTAACAATGGATCATGCATAATGGAGCATTGAATCCACCTAGGAATTTGGTATATAATTAAACCATTCTAATGTTTCCAATTATGTGCACATTTTATTAAATATCTTTATTTGAGATCACGTTTTCATAATCCCTATAATTGCAAAACAACTAAATCACATTCAGCTTTTTGCATAACTAATTAGTCATGTCAAGGACACAACTAATTGTTCCCATTACCATGCTTTCACCCATACAAAATCCTATTTAAGGTTTTATAGTCAACATACCAACTAGATTCAATTTATGTAGCTACTAAGTTACATTCCCGTTGAAAAAATGAGTAAAACTAGTTGAGCTTGATATCTTAACAATAGATGACCCTATAGCTTGATTACAAGAATGTACATCAACTCATGTTTTGGAGGAGCATCCAAATATGATGGGCCACAAACTGGTATGGGATCCGCAACCTCATCAATCTCTGCCTTTGCCACCTCCATGTTGTTTTCAACCTCAATGTTGGCGGATAGTTTCGTTATGGTACCCCTTCTTACAAAAACCCTATACCCAAAACCAAACTTAGTACACATTGTTGAATATTGAATCGTGCCATACCTCCCTTCACTCAATGTTCTTTCATCCCAATCAACATCAAACTCCATGAACTCTTTGGACCTGGTAGCCATCCATACAAGCAAGGCAGAATACAAATAATTATGAGCTTCAAAAACTACAACAATCCAAACCCTAATACTAGATTCAGAAACATGTATCCATATTTTGAAACATTTGGATTTCTAAATATCACAGTGCCGGTATATTCTAGAATCATGTAAGTTTTCAAAATGCAACATGGAAGCATATTCAGAAATAATCCAATGTATGAGATCATTTTCAAGAACATATTCAAAACTCATCCAATGCGCATGCATCCAACAAGAATGTAGCCTAATACCATTTTCAAGGACATTGTAACATTTTAACCATCCATTTCCAAACACTAAAAACTTTCACAAAACCAATTTCAAGTAGCAAACAAAAGTAGATACCAATAAAATACATGTCTCCCAACTTAGCATGTGGCCTTGTAGGTACAAGTATAGGTTGGTAGCAGGTGCAATTGGTGATGGCTTCTTCCCTCCTAAAACCTTGGTCATCGTCTAAAACAAGCAAGAAAATTGATAGACATCGGGGTTTTAGTTTACTACAATTATAAGTCGGCTCCCCCAATTAGTTGGACTCCCTCAATTAGTAGGGCTCCTATGAATCGGGCTCACTTATTTAGTCACTCCACCATGAGTCAGGCTCCCTTTATGAGTCGAGAGATGTCCTAAGATAGTAGGGCTCATGCCTTTGAATCAGGCAATTGCAGAGTGTCAAGTCCGTCCAACTAAGATTTAGACGATTAGGCTACTCATGTTCCCAAAAGTAAGTTTTTTTGATAATGGACTTGTTTTGGATAAAGATCTGACAGTACAAATCACACGCACCCTACACCATCCGTGGCCATAATTCCCTCATCGGGCCTCATTATGATTTTCGGGCAAAGTCATGTCGGTGTATATGTGTGTGCATGTATGTATGCATTTATGTATGCCTTGGAACTCCTTATCCCATATATGATGAAATGTAGAATTTCGACCCAACTATATCTTAATTGTGACCGAGTTTATCTCACATCGGACTATTGTGGCTCATTACACAACCATCTAATATGGTTTACAAGACTGGTGGATAATAAGAGTGTGAAAGATGGCACGCCCCCGAACAAAACCAATATATTAACAAACGAAAGTTTGCGGATTACTTTTGTTATCAATTGCGCATCGAAGAAAATAATGAGCTTTAAAAATTACATTTGTTTGGTTGTTAGGTAGTGTTGACAAGAAGTAGTAACATATTGGTTGTCAATTAATTTACTAATTTGATATTCATGACTTTTGGATAAAGAAATCATTTGAATCATTTTAAAAAATGTTATGCTTTTATGATGATTTCCCATGATTATATATATTTCCCATTTTATTTGCAATGTCAACAAGAATAGGTTGAGGTTTTGTTATGGAGATACAAAAGAATGACCAAGAATTACATTATTGCATGCGAAAAAGACGCTACAAACTATCAATGCATAAAAGCATGCATGCGAGGGGATTCTTTGTCTAGCTCAAGTGAATCACTTTCTTAATGTGGCCTCGGGAAATGGAATTGGATTGATGTGCATGCGATAGGGGGGTTCATGTATTGATATTACCAACCCACACATCTCGTAAGCACCACCATCTTGATACTTTATGTTTCCGAGTCTTGAAAGGACTATTTTAGTATGGAGAAATATCAAGAACTAGTGATAAGCTAATAAATAAACATTATTTGGTTACAATTTCAAGGTATTATGATTAATGTGTTTGATAATTGATATACGAGTTGGATTTCAAAGTGCATGTTGATATTGGTCAAGTTGACTTCACTAACGTATGTGCTACAAATAATATGTTCATAACTAGTGTTTGCTTTGGTATTAATGTGCTATGTTTAGGCATGTAAGGTTGGCCATTTTGGATTGTAAGCACATGTATGTAATATATCTTGAACAACATGCAACTAAAGGATTATAATAACCTTACCCAATTTGCATGAATAATATGTTCCAAGTGTAATATACAAATTACATACCATAGACTTGTAATGTGCTCAAGGTATAATCTTGACGAAATGAGAGGAGAATCGTATAAAATTTCCTTAACCTCATGCTTCGCGAGAAATGAATTCAAAGCAACCCCCACGAAAATGGAATATGTCAAAGTTTTACTTTATTGAGTGTCTGGAGTTCAAAGTACGATAATAAATAGCAACATACTTATGTTCGAGGTTAAGTGTAATTTGGAAGTCTTCTACCATGGAATTTCTCATGAAGTTTCCACGATATATCCTAGATTTAGTTATATGGCACAAATTACTTACTTGTCCCCATCGAGAAAAATGAAAGTAGAATCATGTCACTTAGTCATGGCATTTGTGCCAACAAACCTAGAAAATGTAGAGAAATAACTTTGCAATTTGCAACTAAAGAAATCGTAAGGATGTGTACCATGAGTTTCAAGACTTTGGGAAAGAAATTGTATGTTGACAAGCAATAAATCAAACCACGACTAAATAAGATTCATCGGCGATTTTGAAAAAAAGGAAGCAATTCAGAACAATAGGATATTAAGTACTAGTTTACAATATTTATCAGTTTTAGGTGTTGAAATTTATAAGCCAATTTATAGAAAGGATTGTTTAGCTCAAGCATCGTGTACCACATCGTGTGTGAGTGTATGATTTACGCTATACATACCAAGAATCAACTCAAAAAGTATGCTTATGAGAACGTATCAACTAACTCAAATGCAAAAATAAGCATTGTTTTTAATAAAGGCTAGTAAGGTAAAAAAAACTACGCTTAGGCATTTTTAATTATTTGATGTCCTTTTCTCTTGTTGTTGCACACAAAAAATCTTCATGCATCGTTATCATGGTGTTATATATTTTTCTATTCCTTAAAATGAAAGGAGTGGTCATCCTCTA
>ERZ1034375.320-NODE-320-length-12037-cov-15.389130_pt1 | contig 12037 bp, 15 predicted proteins | sample MGYA00520585_ERZ1034375 | MGnify/ENA primary metagenome ERZ1034375 (study PRJEB33736, sample SAMEA104288463) | Azolla filiculoides | biome: Urban; feature: water surface; material: ditch water | place: Netherlands | collected 2014 ... | reverse complement strand
TCAGCATCTACCCCAACCCCTTCCTCTTCCCAACCATATGTCCTCGAACCTAACGTCAGCCTACCTGACAAATTCAACGGCTCGAGGGCGCATCTTCGTGGCTTCATCAATCAAATTCGGCTTATCATCCGCTTACAACCCCAACGTTATGCTAGTGATTTCTCTCGGGTCGGCCTCGTTGGCACCCTTCTCTCGGGGCCGGCACAAGCGTGGTTTGCACCATTGATGGAGACATCATCCCCACTCTTAGACAACTTTCCTGCCTTCCTTGCGGAGCTTGAAGCCACATTCGGAGAGACAGATCGGCGGCGAACGGCTCTCACAAAACTCTATTCCTTACAACAAGGCTCTCGTCCAGCTTCCGTCTATGCTTCAGAGTTTCGTCAGATTGCGTGCGATGTCAGTTGGGATGACCAAGCTTTATGCGACCAGTTTCGTCGAGGCCTCAGAAATGATGTCAAGACTCTTCTCCTAAATTTTCCGGAGCCCACATCATTGTCCCAGGTAATCTCCCAAGCCGTTCAATGTGATAATCGTCTTTTTGAGCTTCGACAAGAGGAACGGGGGACTCGAGGCTTTCCGTCTTCTTCCCGCAATGCTCCACTCACAAGGCCATACATATCCGTTTCGCCAAGCACGCCACGGTTGCCGTCCTCCAATGATACTCTTACCCCGATGGAGGTCGACTCTCGTACCCCAATGGAGATCGACCATGCTCGGTTCCAACCATTAACCGATGTCCAACGGCAACATCGACGTGACAATGGCCTTTGCCTCTATTGTGGTGCCCCCGGCCATGTCATCCGCCACTGCCCGATGCGCGGCCCGAGACATCAATCCCACCGTGCACGTCTCACAGAGGTTTCTCGACAACAAGAAACCGATCGTGCACGTCCTACGGTGGTTTCTGGACAACAGGAAAACGAGCAAGTCCGGCTGCAGTAGGAGCCATGCCGCTGGACACATCCCGTCGCCCTACTTCTCTGTGCTCCTACAAGTCAGTCACGCCCGCAGGAGGTTTTACGTTGCAAGTAAGTCTTAGTTTTGGGTCTATTTCAATAAACTCCCATGCCTTGCTCGACTCTGGTGCATCTACTTGTTTCATCGATATCGCATTCGTCCGAGCACATAAAATTCCCACCATCCGCACAACACAACCTATATCCGTTGAAGCTATCGACGGACGGGTTCTCTCATCGGGGGCGGTTACCGAGGCCACTGTCCCGTTGGTATTTCAAGTCGGGTTCCACCAAGAGGTATTAACATTCTACCTCATTGCAACCCCTCGTCATCCGATTGTTTTAGGGCTCTCTTGGTTGGAAACACACAATCCGATGGTGGATTGGTGTACCCGCTCCATCACTTTTCCACAAGCACCAGCGCAGGTCCTTTCCACAAACACCGTTACTTGTGTGGGGGCTGCTTTCAGCTTGGGTGCACATTCTTCTGTTTTCAACTCAGTCTCCGACATTGCCGATCCTGATTCTAGCATGGTCGTTTCCGTGCCCGTTGGATATATTACTGGAAATGGATTATTTGCACAGATGTCACCACTTGCATGGATACATTTGAGCATATTTGCTGCGATATCATTTGGTTGTGCACATCGCAGCAGTGATTTTGGTTAAGTGACCAATTATCATGTCATACCAACGAGGCCAACTTTTGTGTCTGATTTTAACTGCTTTGAATTTGCAGTACTCGATCATTATTTGGTGTTTTTGGAACTTATGAAGAGAAGAATGAAGACATCCGGACATATCAAAGGAAAAGGCAGGTTTTTTATTGTCTGGTTCCTAAAACTGGTAGGGTTTGCCACGAGAAAAACTGTTTAATTATTATCTTACTGCATTGCAGTGACAATGGAGGAAGGAGGGGCCATACCAGTAAGCATGAGAAATTCAAAGAAAGTCCTGACTGGCAATCAGATATTGTCAAAACAAAGGGAAAAGAGAAACAAGAGCAACATGAATCAAAGGAAATTCTGGATTGTAAGCGACTTGGAGCTGATATTGATTCCGATATTCATTCCAAACAAAAGGTTAGCATTTCCAAACCAGAAATTGACATTAATGGTTCGAAGCAAGAAGAGCTTGTTCAACATCAACAGCAGCAAGACGATGAACCTGGTCAATTACGTGCCAAGAGACAGCGAAGAGTTCTAATAACTAACGGACAAGTATTGGAGCAGTCAAGGAGGTAATTTTCTTTTGATTTTTCTTTATTTTATGGCTCCTCTGTTGAGAGGATTGGGTCTATGGATTTCTCTGTAAGTGTTTGATTATGGGCTGCATGTAATTGAGGATCCTTCAGAGGTCACAATGATGATGTCACTGATCATTGAAAACCATTTGTACAGATCCACAGCTTGTGAGACCAATGATGGTATGGACCACTCTTATACAAGAGCCTCAAAAAGGTCTAGCCGGATATTGGCAAAGAAGTTGGGTACATCAGTTACTAGGGAATCACCACCTCTACCTATGAAGCTTCCAAAGCTTCAAGTTGTTCTGAATCGTAAAGAGATACAGGATGATTGGTTCAAGATAACTGGACATAAATACACTGGAAAGCCAAAGAAGTCAGGGCTCAGTCAATGGGTATGTTTTAGTTTTTCTCTGCAATATTATAATGAAACTTGGCATGTTTAACGGTCTGATTCTTTGTATAAATTTTTGCAGGGTCTGGGTCTATGCACATCATTGTCATGCCCTTCCTCCATACGATATCTTAATGGTCCCTAACATAAGTTGTTACTTGTGACAAGAACAGATTCTAATCAGTGTACTTATGCAGTTAATAACTTGTTACTTTCTGTTAATGCCCAACGCTGAAAGATTCTTTCTTGAATTCAACTTGTTAATGAAGGAAATGATTACATCCACAAAAGATGAAACTGAATCGTTAAGCTGAAAGGTATGATTGAGGTTACACACTAAAAGCTCACAGGTGATATGAACACAGTCAAAGACCGTGCTCTGTTCATTGACTTCAATGGAGTCTTTCAAAATCCAATTAATGGATGGAATTCGACTCTTTGCTCACAAATCAAAAGGTGGTCTGTGAATATCCGACAAATTATTTTTCTTTGGTTCATTCAGCTTCCTCACTTTATTACTGATAATTTTAAAGACAATTGTGGCCACCAGAGAGGTTTTGAAGTACAAGAAGGCTATGTGGTGATGCCTTATGTAATCCATATTCAAAGATGACAAAGATCATGATGTAATTAATTGTTGTGAGTTCTCTAGTTTCATAGGCTTTGAGCCTATTGCTTGCATTCTAAGCTTGTTATTTGCAAAGTTTCTCATGTGAATTAATGTAAGAACTGGCCTTGCTAGAAGGGAAGAGTATTTGGCAAGATTAGAGGTTGAATGTATAATGCATGCACGGTTGAAATTCCGTTAAATGGTTCAACATATACTCTAATATAGAATGTACATATATAGAGTACAAACATCTTGAATAGGCTGAAATGCAATAAAATGGAATTACATGAGTTTTGTGGGAAAGGAAATATGTAAGCAACATCCAGAAGAATGTAAAAAATTTGGGGATTTGTACTTTAGAACACACTATGACAGGCCATTAGACTCGAGTGATTCTGCCAAGATGATGAGGCCAAATCAAATTGCTAAAATTCTTCAACATTCAGGTGAAGACTGTCCATTACTGTGATATTTGGTTTATAAAACCTGGAATGCATGCAAAAAAGTTTCCATATTGAGTATATATAGTCTAGTTTTGATTTCCTCATGTTGACTTGTGATGTAAGATTCCTTGTTGCATGCTCCTTCTCTCGTGTACTTCTGTGTCGTCCTTTATCATTGTGTATCAGGTGGGCATTGATTGTACGTCTATGCTCATATATCAGGTAAGTATCCATGTTAATATCTATGAATTATGATTTTTTTATGCTTGCAAAGAACTGCAATGTTTTTGCATATAAGTATAATATCATTGATATGCTCTATGATACCAATCAATATATGCTCATAACCTTTTGGATTTTAGGGATATTCAAGGGCCAAACTTTTCACTTGTCCATAGATTAGAGCTTTTGTACATAATTTGTCAAATTGTTTGTGCATTCATGCAATCTGATAAGAAAATACAATTTGATACAGAATTTCGAGTTAAAAACTGGTGGGCAAGGCAGGCCTAAATGCACTGCATGTGTATGATCCATTATATGTGTGTAATTTAGGAATCTTCAGATCATGATTCCTGTGCAGAAGCAAGAAAGACTCACTCAATGATTCCTGTCATTGGAACCAGAAGAACAATCTTAACTGCATTGGATATGCAGGGCCAACTTTGCAGGAATATGTCTCACTCAATGCTTTCTTGCCTTTCAAGTGTTTGAATGGGACATGGACGAACTGCAGGTAGTAGTAGAAGATGAAGTCAACAATAGTGATGATTTATGTAAGGTTGAGAATGATCGGATTCATAGAGGGGAAAAGTACTCTGAGATGAATCATGAAGCTAATGATAAGAATGGTATTGAAATATACGATATATGATGCGTTAATGACTATGTTTATGATGCCCATGATATTCCTTTTAATAATGTCAATTCTGCATTGGTGACCATGTTTAGAAAGATGTTTTAAATGGGATGGAGAGAGAGATGCTAATGATATATTTGGTTATGGCAATGTTTTGAACAACTGGTTCATGATGATGCTTGGAATGTAGATGGCTGGTGAAATGATGGGATGATAGTGTTCTCGTTGATATATTGTCTTATGATGCTTTTCCCTGATAGATTTTATCATTGTTGTTCGAGGTCAAAGGTGATAAGTAAGATGGTGATGGTGACCTGTTTGCAGATTAGGATGATGATGGCCACAATGTTAATTCTTTGGGTTGCAGCAAGGTCTTGCAAAATGATGGGAATACTTCTGCTGTTGATATACATATCAAATATTGGTCATTGTCTGGATGTTTCTGTGATAAATGGTTAGGTCAGCTTTGGTAGTTTTAAATGCGAAAATGCGATTACAAAAATGAGCATGAAAGGCATATCGATTGCATATGCAAAAAATGCCCATACTGATGATATTGATGAGCATGGACATGCTTGTGACACATCAAAAATTTGAGGCTGCTGGTGCTTTTGGGATCTTTGTAGCCATAATCTGTGGACACTGAATGTTAATAATCATATGGGTGATGATATTTTCAAAACAATATGGTGGTGTTGTCACTTGTGACTGATGAACATTGTTTTTGTGCTAATGTGGATATTGAGCTTGTTGATTAGTTTTATATGAAGATGATGCTCTCTTCTATAATGCTACTGGTATATATCATATGATTCTGTAAAACAATGTGATGTTGATGTGACCGATGTATTGAGCTTGGTGATCACTTTTATATGAAGATGTGCCGTCTTTGATAATACTACCACTGGTATATATCATATGATTTTGTAAAGCAAGCTCTTTCATGGGTCAAAAAACAGCTTTTACGAAATTCCTTCATTGGGTTTTATTTGAGATTACACATTTAAGGCATCATGAAAAATACGTAATTAGAAGTGAACATCAGGATTGAACTACTGCGAAATGAAGGTCTGAGTTTAGCTCACCAGCCCAGAAAAGAGTAATTCCTTTTGCTTTCGGTTTACTAAAAGATTGGAGATCTTGTTGTAGACGGATATAGAACCTTTTGGTAGAAAGTAAGCCTACATATGAGCACTTACCAAGAGAAAGTGTGGTAGTAGAAAGACGAGTAATATTTGAATGATTGGATTCCCCTCAACTTACACTGTGGGTTCTCATCCATTATTTAATATGATATCTACAACAATTTTGCATATGAAGTTTAGTGTACAATATTTGACGAAGTGCTTGGTGCATGAATACACTATTTCTCATGAGTTTTCAAATATACATTTTCTAGGAGGCGATTGATGTAATTCTTAGACGTTTCTTACATATTTCCTTTTCCAGAAAACTCATGTAATGCCATTTTATTGCAATGAGAAACACTCCTACAATAACTACACCATCGAAGACCTGTTTCCAAATCCTGTTGAAGCCACATGACTTTACTAGGCCAATCTTCTTGAAATATTTGTTTGGCCTAGCTAACTATCTTCATCTCATGAAGTAACTCATGAGAGTGGACTTGGAACACAAAATCAATATCATGGTCTTTTACAAGCTCTTCTAAAGCCACATTTTCGTTGGAAGATGGCAATTTTCTACTAAAACTAGGGATTGTAAAAAGTTTGACTTAGTTTATTTTGCCTTCGTATTTTTTATGTGAGAACACTGTACCAATTATATAGAGTATGTTGAATTGACATAATCCCTGTGTTCCAAATATGAGAAGGAGAAACATATATACACAATCTATGTATTCTAAATAAAATAAGGAGATTAAAATACCTAAGATACATGGAAGTTTATGAGGCAAGAATGGATGCCACTTTCCACTATGGATTTTCAAATCTATGAAAAAAGAAAGAAGAAAGAGGAAGGCGAGTACTCCAAACAACTTATCTTAGTATTATCTAGATTAACTCGTCTTTTGCATCAAATGCAATGAGAGCAATTTCTAAACAAGAAGAAACTTTCTAAAACGTTGAGGTGAATGATGACATAGAAAGACATATAGACTAAGCATCACTAGTTATTCAACGTGGTCTCTATAGTAATAAATGAATCCAAATAATTCATGTCATCAAACATTATGGATTTTTTTTGGAGCCACGATCTCCCAAAATGTGACACAAATAATTGTATATGTGGCATGGATGGTCATGCAACTCTGTTGAATTCTCTCAAAATGAAAATATTAAAAAACTCGCGAACCATATGTTCACCAAAAGCAATATTATGTTTGAAAGGTTTGTTAAGTTTGTGGAGAATGTGTACCCCGTGCTCAAAAGTGCATGCCTAAAATATGATAATCATGTAAAAGTTAACAATATGGTAGTGTACAAAAAATGACACGTGCAAGCATTGCAAATTTGTAATTATACATCATATAAGAAAGAGACTTCAGATGTCATCACTAATTCAAGCTTGTGCTCGTCTTAAGGTGGTGGATTAAAATTGCCTATAATATACATTCATTGCATAGGACTTCAAAACATGGAATACATTTAAAAAAAGTTCAAATGCTAAGCTTGAGATCATGCTCAATAAACAACTTAAGAATTCCAAGTTCGGATCACTATACAAATTTAGAGAACCTATTAGATGGGTGACCTAAAACAATTTAAGAATTCCAAGTTTGGATTACTATACAAATTTGGAGAACCTACTAGATGGGTGACCACTTACACTGTTAGCGGTAGGAACTGGCAACAGTTTTGTGATGTGGGCGTGCCGAAGGTAGGAACGTGGTATAGAATGGGGGAAACGAACGGTGGAAGAGTGTGAAGAGAGAGGAGAGAGGAAATGTGTAAAAAACGTGAGAAAAGGGAGGGGGAGAAAAAGGATGTATACAGTATGTATATATTGTGGTGTGCATGATAGTTACGTAAAATAAAATAATGAAGAAAAGTGAATGGCCTAGTGGTTATTGGTTAATGCCATTCACTGAGTTGTAGAGTTCAAATCATTGACAAGAGAGTGTGAATAATGGAGTATTTATTCAAAGAGAAAAGAAATTAATGCATTTAATGTAAATTAGATGCCCTGTTTATAAAATTAGAATTAGAATTAGAATTAGAATTCTTATTGTCCATAAAGAGGCTAGTTTTGACCTTTGGGACCAAAGTATACATGTGTTCTTGATATGTGTCTCCTTCCTAAAAAGGGGTATTCATACATTGAAGCACAAAGTCTCTATGTGTGAATAAGGCATACACATATGAGCTCAACCTTCTAGGTGGTGTCTTAAGTATGGCACTTAAGTTATCACTCCCTCTTAATATGTCATCATATCTTGCACGATGTCCACTGTATGCCAAGCATGTGAAAGCATAAATGAGAGAAAAGTCTGATGCCATGCTGCCACGATCACTTACAGGGTACAATCAAGCACATAAAAACATTAATAAAAGGCTAAAGTCTTATGTAGCTTTAGCTATAGTTTTGATGTGGATATTAATGAAGCTTTGATGCTGCCATCAAGAGAAAAGAAAGGTGTACTAATTTCCAAAATAGACCCTGAGACCCTACAAATGATTACAATTGAAACTGTTGTCGCAGTCATCAAAGAGAGAGAGAGAGAGAGAGAGAGCAATGCAGATACACAATCCAAACGGGTGTAGCTCAGATGGTAAGATTGTACAGCACATACCAAATGATCATGCTTGAACCCCTACATTTCAGTGGTATTCAGTAAATGGGAGAAGTTAGTAAGATTTCAATGGTGCATGGATTTACAAAAACACAAACTACCACTCAGATATGAGACAGAAAAACAATTAAGATACACAAAATACAGCACTTTGTACTAATCTTAGTGAAAAACCCTAATGCCAGGTAGAAACGAACAAAGGCTAATGTAGTAGAGGTCTATTCACACATGAAGAAAAATGTGCTTCAACATACTTGTAAACCTGAAACTCGAAAGCCAAGGACCTGGGAACTGCTCTCTGCATCCTTATCTCTTGATCATTCACAGCGTAGAACCCTTTAGATTTTTTATTTCTTCTACTTGTTTTCCCCAAGGTAAGAAGACACTAAATTATACATATCATCCTCTCAAATGCATCACAGATCAATCATACGCCGTACATCTTGAGCCTAGACCCTCATCATAGTGAAGGAAAGAAACACCACATACGACCGATTCAAGTTTAGCACTGGGGGCAGCTGGCAGCAGATCCACATCAAGGATCTCTGAATATAATGGTGAGAGCACCCTAGTTAGTTAAAGTGATTGTTTACAACAAGCCCCAGGAGGAAATGATAGTGATATTGTTATGTTTGTTCAGTCATAGAATGATCAATAAAACTATTAGTAGGATTCTGGATATTTAGAAATTTAAAACTACTTTCAAATTCTAGGATTTTGTGGTTGTAATCTAGCTATTACGTCTTAATGTTTGATTTATTTTTATGCACCTGAAAATGCAGCACATTGGGTGTCATTTTGGCATGAAGACCATAAGGACTTTCTTGCAGTCAGGATTAGCACAAGAGTAATCTATGGTGTGTCTAGCATTGATTTAACATTGATTTTAAACCCTAAAGCCCGCTATTTTCTTGGCTTCGACATTTATCAATGCCTCAGACAAACTGAGAAGGCTCTTGTTTTCTCATCAGAAGTAATGCATGGGAAATCTTGCAACTCGAAAGGTGTTGTTGAACTATCCATATTCCAACAGATCCAGGGATGAATCATTCAATTATCCCTAATGTTCATAATGCCACTTACTGCCCCATGTAGTAGTAACCTACCCTCATGAATTGTTCGGACATCTATTTTCTGTCAGTTTGTCCAATTCCTTCTGCTCGGAGACCAACAAAGGAGATGTATAAGCTTAGGTTCTAATCCCATTTCTTGGAGAGAAAAGCAGAACCAAAGAAATTCTTTCTTAATGACAAAACTGAGTGCAAAGCTGTCTGGAGCTGTGTAAATGCATTGTGGAGCTATATGGCATAGTTAATGCATGATATCTGACAGTCATTGGTCTCTTTCTTTGCCTGTGTTAGAAAATCCACGTTGGAGTTTATATAGTTTGTCATTACAAAATAGCAATGGACTAGAAACAAGAAAACTTACAAGCATTTCGCAACATACGCATCACTCGCTCCAGGGTACCATGTCTTCTCTCCCATCTGCTATAGAGAAGGCATTTATTTTCTCTATTATATTTTGAAATGATAATCGTTAGAATCTATCTAATAAAAACCAAATAGAAGATTGAGAGAAAAACAATGGTGACCTTGATATCCATGACAGATGGATGCTGATATTTGTAAGTTAAATCTTCAAGGATGACATGATGTTCTTCTAATATTAAGGAGCCAATAGAGAAATGGACAGACAAAAAAACTATTATGTAGTTTCAAAGAGACTTTTCTAGGGCAAAAAAATACTACAGAGGGTCATGAATCTACTTTGAAGTACCCAAGAAATATCACAAATATTTTAGATCATCTAGGATATCAATGAGCCCACTTCCATCGGAAGCTTCAATCTGTGAGGTTCCATAGTAACAAGGAAAAACAGACTTCACAGAGACAGGTATACTCTCATCGGTCCAAAAACACTCATAGAATTTTTTCTCTCTTGATCCTCTCTCACCATCCTGCAAAGGTTTGTAAAATCTTCCCGAACCATCCACAAGAGGTCCAAGTTTCCCAGCTGCAAAAAAAAGCAAATGTTTTTTGTGATCTTAACATATACAGGAGGAAAAAATAACATCCGATTCAAACTCATTTTTTGCTTTCTTTGAACCTTACCTTCTGCAGCATGACCAGCAACTTGATGCGCCGCAGGTTTTAACATATTTCTGCAGGATTAATTTAAATGTCATGAGAGAAATCAATCTGTCAATTATAAAATCTTCATCTTTGTGATATGCGCAAAAGATCTCGTATTGTTCTCATTGTTTATCACACAAATCCTAACTGTTTATCGCAGATCCTCATTGGTTACCCCTACGAAAACACTGCATACTATGAAAACAGAAACAACGAGGCAAGAAAACAGAGAACACAACTCTTCTTCGTATATAGATAGATACGACATCTCCGATTCCTTCTATACCAGGGATAGCATACCAACAGGCGCATAAAATTAACAAGCACTCACACATATACAGCGGCTTTAAGATTGAAAATAGGCACTTGCAGCAGAACAGGGGAATTCGCCCACAATACCTTCTCATGCAGATCTGAATTAGTTGGTATTTCTTCTGTCATTCATTCAATCTTCGTTGATTGATCCAGGTATATGAGCTTCTTTAGTGACTTGTATTTTGATGAATTGTCTCCTTCCAATGTCCATGGCACCCAAAAGACAATACAATTTGTCTCCCTCTATGACTTCATTTTGAGGGTATTATTGTTATTGTCCGCAGACATACCCCTTTCAGTTGTTGGAGCCTCTAACAACTGTTGGCATACGTATGTAGATGAAGGTTTCGGGTTGACCGCAAACTGGCAACAATTATGTGTCTCGAGGTTTCTCTTTTGTGCCTCCTTCGGTTGCGTCTTCACACCCCTCATATAGTCAATCAGCTGACCGTGTGGTTATGTGTGCAGCTCGTGTGGCTTTGCTCTCTTGTGTTCTCTCTAGGATAGTGGGTACCGATCTGAGGATGTGCTTGTGCATGTTCTCGAAACCATCTTTGGTGTTTATCCTTAATACTCTTATCCAACAAGGTATGTGATGCACGACAGTGTTTCCACGATGTAGCGATCGAACTTCTTAGTCAAGGGCGAGCAACCCATTTGTTGATTCGTCTTCTCGCTTGTGGTTTCTTTCTCTCTTCTTGTCAGCTTCTTCCCTTCTTCACAACACGCAAATAATAGTGGTCTCCTTCCACACATAACCTATGTAGCCATACTATGATGGCAAGATTCACCCGATTCAACGTGATGAGTCAATTCCTATCATTGAATGATGACCTAATGAGCACCATACACAATCATGTTGATGGCCTTGGACCTACATTAGTGGGCTACCCTTGCAGCTTAGCATCGTCTAAAGAGATAGACTTCAGATGACGTTCTTGCATAATAAAAGAATATATGTGGAATAATGTTTGTGCATGTGTAAGAGAGAGATTCTTATTGTCCCTTAATATAAATGATAACAATATGTACGGGTGTCAACTCATCCCTTAGCTTGTTGGTGTTGGTTTTCATCACAGAGGTAAGCTTCACATAAACACTCTTACACTCACCAATACTCGATACACGCTTGTCTTGATTAAATAAAGTAAAGGATGAGCAAATCCACATGCTTCATTATTGTCAATGCAATCAAGAGGTTCAAGTATTCGAGAAATGTTACTTGATAGTTAGACACTTAGTTGGCAAGGATTAGGGACAAAAAAGTTGATTGAAGCACTGATGGCTCATGAAATGATGACGATGCATAAGGAGAAGAAAAT
>ERZ1034375.318-NODE-318-length-12080-cov-4.098392_pt1 | contig 12080 bp, 9 predicted proteins | sample MGYA00520585_ERZ1034375 | MGnify/ENA primary metagenome ERZ1034375 (study PRJEB33736, sample SAMEA104288463) | Azolla filiculoides | biome: Urban; feature: water surface; material: ditch water | place: Netherlands | collected 2014 ... | reverse complement strand
TATAGGTACTAATGTGTAAGTCCTATATTAAATGTACTTAGGAGTGGAGGATCTAGAATATCCCACTTAAGTACAAGATCCTATTTAAGACGTTATAGTCAACACTTGTAACTAGATTCGATCTATGTAACTACTAAGTTACGTGGTTTACGAACTAGCTAAACTTAGTTGAGGTTGATATCTCAACAGACATGAAGTTGGATTTTGTACAAGGATGCACATATGGTTGTAGCTTAGTTGGTAGAGTTGCCCAACGGAGTCCATGAGGTCTTGGGTTCAGTCTCTGCCTTCCACTGTGGCTTATGTCTATGACACTGGCAATATGACATTAGGTTATTGTGATCATACTACAAATTTGATTTGATGGGGAGAACCTTCCAAAAAATGGTGCCAATGCTCAAAAGAGTCTAGGATAGCCAAAATTACATTGTTGTCAATCTCATAATTAATTTCCATAAATGGAAAGAAATTAATGTAGCTAGCCATTGTCTTTGGGTTGTGAGAGGACACTATCGAATGCGCAATTTGATGCATGAGCTTCCAAAATAAAAGGCTTGTCTTTGTCAACACATGGATCAAAAGAAGCGCAGACGTGAATGCATGTTTAAGCTTTCAAATGCCTCAGTTCCACTAAAATTCCATATGAATAGTTGGTTTTTCTGTGTTAATTGTGTAAGAGGGAGAACCGTCTTTGACTAATTCTTGATCAATTTGCTGTAAAAATTTGCAAATTCCAAGGAACATTGGACATCACATAAATATTGTAGTGTTTGTCACTCTAGAATTGTTTGCACCTCCATGGATCCATAGAGTTTCCTCACGATAAGACTATGTACCCAAGGAATTGCACTTGGTTGATATCAAAACTACATTTCTCGAGTTTTGAATAGAGACCATATTCTTGTAATTGTAGTAGAACTTGGCGTACATAGTTATCATGCTCTTCTTAAGTCCTAGAAAATATCAAGATGTCATGCAAATAAAATATGGTTAATATATCCAACAAATCTTGGAAATATCATTGGCCATATGTCGGAAATATCATTTGGCCATATGTATACTCAAAATTTGCATATTGAGTGCAAAATGTGGTTTTCCATTCAACACCCGAATGAATTTGAACAGATTATAAGAACTTGGACGAATTTGAACTAGATTATAGGATTAGGTTTGGCGATCTCGTTGTCGTAGCCTTCGAATCTTATTGATAGAAGTTCTCACACTATTTGTAACTCCAAATCAAGCGTGAAACTCTTCAATAAACTCTTTAATGGCACGAACCAAGCTAGCACTATGCCGAAAAATAAAGTTTTGACCCGCCCTACTCATGCCAAATCCGTTAGACCTGGTTTAGAAATCCTCAAAATTGTGACCGAGTACCATTTAACTTCGATGTGAAACTTACCTTGGTATTTTTTGGCAAATATGGTGCTTACAAAGCTTCTTGTCACAAAATTACTAATGCCATTTCAAGTTGGTGAACCTTTTGGGCTCATTCTTGATGTTGTTGAGCTTTGTCCACATTCACTTATTGAAAATCCCTGAGAAGTCTTTGATTCTCTTGCTACAAAGCCATGAACTTGGTGGTTAAGCATTCAAGATCACCTAGAACGCAGTTATAATCTTGTTCACTTATTGTTGCCATGGTTACGAGAAGATAGGATGAAAGGTTCCTCGAAAAAAAGAACAAATAAAAAAGATAGCAATGAAGAAAGGTAGTATTCCGCTTCAAATTGTCAGGGTTGTAGCCAAGGACAACTTTTAAAGTGAAGAAGATAATGAAAATAGGAAAATAAGAGAGAAATTGAAGAGAGGATATACGAGGAAGTTGACAATATATTAACAATAAGAACAAGGGTTATAAAAATATGCCGAGACTACGTTGGACCATATTGGTTTATCAATACTCGGATGCATGCTTATATACATGCTTTCCACCTCCTAGGCACGCGTGATTGCCACTTGACATTTATGCAAGCATGACACTTGGTGATCATGCGTTAGCCCATGCGAGGTGTCGAAATTTTATAATATTTTATATGTATCCTAATGATCTAATGAAAGTTATTAAATATAATATGTTTAATATAATTTATCCTAGTAGTTGAGGTTACACATTTCTTTGAAGAGATCATGGGTTTAAATTTCTATTACGTATTTGGAGTTTTGGTATATCTTCATAACGGTTGCAATGTCTATGCTTAGTCGGGTAGTCATTGACCGTATGTGGGCCTTGGTAATGGAAACATTGAAGGTTGGGTTGTCTTGGGCCTCCATTGTGGCCCATCTAGGGCTCTCGTTGCTCACTTCTTAGGGTATAAACTGGGATTTGTTTGTCTTAGAAATCAATGAAGTGAGATAAGACTTTGTCATTAACCTCATAATTGGATGTTTTAGACCTAGATTCCAACCACTAAGCAAGAAATTGTTTTAGAGCCTTTGTTACAACTTTCGTGGTTTCACCTAGTCAAGCATGGATTCGGAGCTCTTAGCCACAACAATGCACGGGCTTAGAGTGTGTCTGTAGATATGATCAGAGAGAAAAGAAAAGAGAATTCTTTTTCTTTTTAGAAATGCTGAAGTTCACGCTCCAATTGTTAGTAGATGAAGAGTATAGGTTACCTTATGTTATACCTTAAAATTTGTAGTCCCCTTGACATAGTGGAACTCCTTAGGATTCCATTTGTCATAAGCCCTTCTAGATTTGTTCCAAGTCGTATGATATCTAGCTTCCCACTTATCTATGCTTAACCACTAAAATTCACGGTGTCTATAACAACAATCTGTCCTTTTTCATAAATTTGATGTTTTCACTTGTTGCATCCACACATTATATGCTCCTAAAACCAATGTCGTGATCCCCCTTGAAGTGCATTTTAATCACAATATCCAATACTAGCCTTATTCTTGACAAAAACGACACAGAATAAGCTCTCCTCAACAAAAAATGTTTATTTGTAATGTTTCATGACAGAAAACTTATGCATCAACAAAAAAGGGACATCTATAAAAACACAAACGGTCAAATTTTGGAAATGTGCTAGAAATTATTGGCATGTTTGCAAAAAACTCCTCTACCTCCAACATTTATGTATGTGCTAGTACGATCAACTTTCATTCATTGGAGAAATGGAAACATACATGCTAATTCTAACACTTCTACTAAACTGCTTGCATTTCTAGTACTTTCTTTTTGGAATATGCACAACTACCTATATATTTTTACATTCTCATAATGTTGCTAGTTTTTCTAGCATTTGAATGCATTACTGACATAAACAAATGTTGGCAAACTAGTATTTTTGCAAGATTGTTTTGGTTTCACACACTTTTCCAACAATGTTTATATTACTGACACTAACCTAATTGTGAAATAATACTATCAATAAGGAAATGTTAGTATTTCTAGCACTTTTGAAAAATTAATACGATGGATTTAGGATCTCAACAGTCTTTCCTACCATTCTATCAAAATGGCAGAATGTTTAGGAAATCTTAGTATTTCTAGCACTTTTGCAAAAATTAATATGATGGATTTGGAACCACAATAGTATTTCCTAGCATTTTATCAAAATGGAAGAGTGTTTTGGGTTGAAAGTTTCGTTAGTACATCATTTTGTACTTGTGAAATACTCTTGACCCAAGAATGATGTCGCTAAATTCCATTTTGTAGTTCCATATGCAATGAAATTATAATTTTTGTGAAGTTTCTACATTGGAAAGAATTGCATAAGAATTGTTCAAAAACTTCTATAATTTCCACTTCACTTGTTTAGCTATATAAAAACATCTTGCAAAAACATAAAAATTTACATAGCAAAGTTACATTGTGAGCCATAACATTGAGACAAACTCAAATTACTTGGTGCAAAAATCGTGGGAGCTCAATTGTGCACAACTTTACATTCACCAAGTAGAAATGAACAACGTTAAACTCATGAACTAGTTTGTCAGAGAAATATGACATTGAAAGCAACCCATTGTTGAATAAAATACTCAATTAGGCAATGTCATTCGTCCTTTCCTAAATTAATCGACCAATATTGACAGAATAATGAGATTTCATAATTCGCAAGTAATCTTATCATGCCAACATATTCGACCATGTTTTAATCGACTCTTTGAAAGTAGTCAATCGCGATCCAATTTCATAAATGGATTGTTTTTTTTGTATTTAGAAAAATACTCTGTTTTAGGCTTAAATATCCATGAGCAACTTAATCCCAAAAGTAGGCATTTTCTAGTGCCATGGGAAAAGTAAATTGTTTTGGCTTCCAAGTATAAACCATTATTGAGTATTGCCTATGTCGTAATGTCTTAAGAGTGCATTCCGAATTCCAGAGCACGAATAGAGCAAATAATACATTTTTTGACAGATTCATTTTGGATAAAGGTGTCTATCAAATTACTTTATGCATGCAAAGAGAGAGCACATCGAATCACCTTTCGTTGACCTACAATAAACCTTTTATATGTGAAACTGACATTCATAGTTGGTAGAGTTGGGTCAGGAATGATGATTGTTTATTGTTAATGGGCTCAATATTAAACAAGGCAATAACCGCATTTGTCAACTCCAAAGCCTTTGTGAATGCCAAAATAATTTGAATATTAAATAGCCTATTATTATATCATCGAATATGGGCTACATACCAAGCATGTTCATACACAAACTTTCTAATTCAAAAATGTTGATCTCAGATGTATCTCTTCATATTCACAAATAGGAAAATCATCCTAGGATACTTATATTTTTCCAATTTTTCATGGGGTCTTATAAAAGGGCCATCAAATACTTGAGTTAGATGGTGTTAAGGCTTAATCAACTTGACTAAACTGGTTCTAAACCAATTAAGGCTTAACCGGTTTGGCCAAATCGGTTAGCCTTAACCGGTTTAGGAATCGGTTCAGTTCAAGTTTGGAAACTCCCAAACAGGAACCCGTAAAGTCGAAACTTAACAATTGTCGATTCCTATTTGCTATCACAAACGGAACATGGCAAATAACAAAGGGGAAATATTTGTTGACGAAGAGTTTTTATTCATTTTGAATATTTTGGCGTACATTTTGTGTTTTCTCTAATATTTATGTCATTTGGAGTTTTCTTACATGTATGATACATATTGTTTACACTAGCACGATAAGTGTGGCATTTGAAAAAATAGAAAGTTAGTGGAGTAACATTATGATATAGCAACAAGCATGAGATATGCATTACCCAAATGTTAAATACGCATATGAAATCAATCTTGGAGCTGGGTACTGTGAAGGTTTTCTTTACAAACAATGTTGTGTTATAAACCCAAAGTATGGTTTCAATGTGCTTAGAAAATACTACTTGAGTGCAGATGAAATACCCTTCCATGGTTTCAATGGGCTTATAAAATATTTCTTGAATGCAAATGAAATGCACTTCTTATTTAATAATATAAGCGAAATTACGCTCACATGTAGCACAGATCTGAGTAATAAAACAGTGAAATTTCTCAGATCCATTCAACGTTTAGTTTGCTCAGTTGTTGTTGTGGACACAAACCATGCATTGGTCATCATACAATACGTTAAATGATATGATCGGTCCACTTGTGTAATCACATCATGGGACCCATACATTTTTTTGTTTTGATTTACATGGCATAAGGACACCAACACATGAACCATTGCAAGAAAAATAAATTATTGGTATGAGGAAAATATTTGTGAAAAGAGAAAGAAAATTATAGGAAGAATCATTGCAATTCGTTACCCATCTAGTTTGAATGCCAAATCAATGGATTCCTTATTGTTACAATCTCTAAATTTGATCCATAGAACGCAAAGAAAATCAAGGTTTACATTGATTGTATTTGAATAAAAAAAAGAATAGATCATTTTTAATTTTCAATAGTGGCCTTTGGTTAAGCAGTAAACTACAAGGGCCATAAGCTTGAAATAATAGATCATATCCAAAAGCATACTACATGATAAACGCTTTTGCTCAAAATGTGGCTTTACAATATGACATTTCACAACCTATGGGTTGCAGATGTTCATCGTCATCGATTTTCTTAGGCATCAGAGGATTAACTGATGTTTATTACCTAGATTTTGCATTTTGGGATTGAACTAGAGTTTGTTTTATCTTTAAGTAGCTCATAGTGCATGCAATAAGGAAACTAGACAGATTTTTAGGAGTAAGAGAAGTTTATGAAGAGGTGTGAACAAGAAACGGAAAAGAACCAACTAAGGGTAAAAGCTATATGAAGGAGCATTAGGATGTAGTGCACATTCAATCTAAATTTCGAATTATTATTGGAGGTTCTATAATGATCAATGGAGAGCATATTTTACACCTATGTCTTTTCTGTTGATCGTCGTGTTACATTTGTAACAGTTCATTAATCACACCTAGAAAGTGTGAATCACAAGTACCTTAAGTGTGTTCTTTTATAGCTCATGTGTGTGCATCGATGGTTTTTGTAATATCGTTCTAAAATTGTCATATGATTTATTCTCCATCTTCTTAACCTGTGTCTTGATCCTAGGATTCAGGTCCCTAATTGGCAAATTATATTTGCCTACAATTGCTGCGTTTGTTGGGGATTAATGTGGTTATACTCCCTATATATACTTCATGAATGGGTAGTATACCAAACAATGGTACATACAAGAATGTTATCAAGATATGATGTAATGTAATACAAAACAATGGCACACATTTGTTGGTATTAGTATGTGGGACCCAAAAGATTAGGTACTTAGGTTTCAAGGGTTGCCATTTCAATTGGATGGAAACCATCGAATCAAGTATAGTATAATAACTAAGAAATTTAATTTTTAGGCATTTTATTAGTAGTATTTCCAAATGTCCCACAGACCAATTGATGCCACAATTGACCATGCTTCTTGAAGATTCCGTGATCCCGAAATTTAGATAATTAGGTTTCAAGGGTTGCCATCTCAATTGGATGGAAACTATCGAATCAAGTATAGTATAATAACTAAGAAATTTAATTTTTAGGCCTTTTATTAGTAGTACCATTTGAGACATTTGTATTTCCAAATGTCTCACAGACCAATTGATGCCACAATTGACCATGCTTCTTGAAGATTCCGTAATCCCGAAATTTACGTGCATCCAACCGTTGTCCACGTCTAGTGGGTTCCATGCACTATGAGGGCTAAGGAGGAGTCCTGCACTCTACACATCCATGCATTCTATTACAAAGACCACCATATAACATAACCAAATGAAATTGAGCCTTCCATGTAGTATGCTGCCAGAATGAGTATAACTCTCTCCCAAATCATAGTTGCGTACATGTAGGACCACAAGCAATATTCAATCGAATCTGAATCGTAATTGCACCTCCTACGGTCGTTATTGGATCTTTTAATAAACTTTTTTAGTAAACTTTTTATTTTTGGTAGTCAAGGGCAACATTGATTATGTTTATTAGTTTTTGAGTAGACTTTTGAGATTCTTTGTGACACATACTAAGTGGGCTAGTAGTACAATGATTGATAGAACGTGTTGCACACATTGTCTCTCTTGATTTTATATTTGATGATTGGGTAGTACACATCCCGTTGCACACACACTCTCTCTTTATTTTTTATATTTGATGATTGGGTAGTGCACATCTCGTTCCGGTATCATTTGTCTAATGGGCCAAATTTGGTCTTAGGAGACCTAATATATCTTTCTTTCTTTCTTTTTCTTTTCATGTACTTAAATGCAGAGCCATTCACTAACAATACCAAAGAGAGAGTGAGAGGGACAAGATGGCTTCATCCCTCACCCGCACACTGTTTGTTTCTTTCCTCTACATCTTTATCCTTGGAGCATTGCCCTTGTCCCTTGCTCATGGAGGATCAACTAGTGATGGCCATGAAACTTCATCCAAAAGTTTGATTCTTGTTAAAATATATTGTCTCATCATCATTTTTTTCGCAGCCTTCCTTGGTGGTATTTCCCCATGCTTTATTAAATGGAATGACGGTCTTCTTGTTTTGGGCACCCAATTTGGAGGAGGGGTCTTCTTGGGCACTGCCTTAATACACTTCCTCAATGATGCCAATGTCACTTTTCAAAGCAAAACAGATAAAGCGTACCCTTTTGCATTCATGTTAGCGTGTGCTGGTTACCTACTTACCATGCTTGCAGATTGTGTTGTTCAATGGGTATTTCTCAAACAAGCTAAACGTTTGCCTCCTCAAGTTGATGTTGAAATTCCCCCTAAAGGTAAATACAAAATATGAGAGTATAAAAACTTGGCCTTGTGTTTTTCCTTTAGCTTTTATAACCATGATTGACATACTTTTATATCATAAAAAACTTTAGGAGTTCGTACAATTAAAGGCGAAGGTGATGAAACATGCAAGGTAATGATCGAAATGCTTATAATGTTTTACAATCTAAGTAAGTAGAGTTGTTTAACGAGGCTAATTTTTTGTATCATTTTGATTCGTAGTGCGATGATGATGCTACAATCATTCCTGAAGCCAAGAATTTTGTGAAAGCTACCGTTGTAAGCACAGGATCAATCACAGATACAATCCTCCTCATCTTAGCACTTTGCTTTCATTCCATTTTCGAGGGGATGGCCATTGGTGTAGCGGAAAATGCCAATGATGCATGGAGAGCATTGTGGACCATTTCTCTTCATAAAGTTTTTGCTGCCATAGCAATGGGAATTGCATTGCTTCGAATGCTTCCTGCTCGCCCTCTTCGTCAATGCACAATCTATTCATTTCTATTTGGTATATCGAGTCCTATTGGAGTTGCTATTGGTCTAACCATAAATACAACAACAGAGGGTGCTATTGCAGACTGGATCTATGCCATATCCATGGGAATTGCTTGTGGTGTCTTCATCTATGTTGCCATTAACCATTTGCTTGTCAAAGGGTACGTCCCACACTGTAAAGTCAAAGTGGACACTCCATTCTATAAATTTCTAGCATCATCACTTGGAGTTGGTATCCTAGCTGTTGTCATGATATGGGATTAATATCCATGAATGTGTTTATTTCTATTAAGCATTCATCTCTTTACTTTGATATGGGTCAATGTTAGGATAAAGGCTATTTAATCCTTACTCCAATGCCCTCACTAAAAATAATATAACCAAAACTGTACCTTTGGGCCTATTTGACACCATTCATGACTATATGGCAATACTTTATATGTGTATCAAATGTATCGTAAACCCAATGGCACTTCTTAAAAGTAACGTCAATGTTTCTATAATGAGACGATTCCAACAAGCCTATTACATATGGACAACGAAGACTCATATGTTGCACATCTTTCTTGGGTGTTATTTTCATTAAAGATTTTATAATTAATTGATAGTTGATTTCTTTTCATGTTGACAACCAATTTTTAACGAAATATTTGGAAAGATAAAATATGCAAGAACCTTATGGGCATGAGCATGGAAAGTTAGTCTTTTATAGAGAGTACCAAATATGTATGCAATGTAAGTGTGTAATCTAGAGTGAGTAAATGTTATGAAGCCTAGATTTTAAGATGAAAAGGTCTCTTGTAATTTCCTTTAAATGAAAATCACGTGGCCATTGTTGTACACATAGTTTGATTGTTTGCTTACGATTATATATACATTTTGATAGACTTAAGGCTTAATCAAATACAACATGCTTGTGGAAACTATGTCCTGCATATAAGGTGTACTGTTGGTAGGTTCATCCATATGTTTCTAAATATGAGGCAATGCATCACACTGTCATGTTCATGTAATGTCTTGGTTTTATCATCAACCATTCATCATTTACTACACATTTGGCTAACTTGTTACATTATTGCCTTTCTCAAGTATTGACGTCAAATCTCAACTTCAATGACTTCTATTGCCTCATTTGATCGTGGTACCTTGTAGTTATATTTGATTTATTGACTATTGTTGGTTTGTTTAATTATATTTCATATTAAAACCAGGAGAAAGATTTACAAGACCTCACATGGTTGTCGAAGAAGAAAACATTAAAAAATCATGGAACTCATTTTAAACATAAGGTACGAAGGAACCATTATAAGAAAGAAGAGAAAGGGAGAGTTTCTTTGAGAAAAGCCAAAAAGAATATTTCTGTTTCATGCCAAAACTTGATACCATTGTATAAATTTGCATCGAAATAAAGGAGAAAGAAAATATATTGAGATTGGACATGCTCATTGCTACCCTAGACAAATGTTTATATGTGGCTGATGTTCTTAACAATTAATTCATGTAAAACTAGTCTACAAAACAAAACCACAATGATATTTAACTTATGTTTTAAAGACAAGAAAAGTGAATGCATCATAAGCCATGAAAAATGAGGGTTGAGAAAAATCGATAAAGGTTATTGATTTTAAGTTACGAGTTTATTCACATTTTACCCCAACACATAATTACTTGCTTCATTGGATGTTAATAAAGGGTCAAATGTTTTTCCAAATGATCTACTAAGTTTGAGCTTCATCAAATCGTAAATTTCGAAATCGTTAGAATAAGAATGGTAGAGTTTATAGAATCCACATGGTCGTGATCATAGAACGTAATAACCATGTTTATGCAAGCATCCAAATGTTTGAAAATAAACACGTTTGAAAAGGGAAAATTGCATGTTCCTTTTTTGTATTTTAATTTCAAGGATCTCTTTTTTTTTTCGTAAATCGATGTTTGTTATAAAAAAAGATAATAATACAACCCTTGTTGGCGGCCGAGCAAGAACAGGGACAGTGGAGCAGGCTTTGAAGTGCGTCCATGTGAGAGGTGCAGTGGGAACGAAGGAGCACGACTGAATCACGCCCACCTACCAGTGCAGAGCGGAGGTCTACAGATGTGGGGCACACATATCCCCCCTTCCACCACACCCTCTCTACAGGTCCTGCCACTTCCTACCGACGACAAGATGGTTGGACAAACCTAACGAAGGTTTTCACGACAAGCACAATGGACGGGAAGTTGCAGCTCCGGGAAGAGCTCAACAATGTCTGACAGAGAGATATGTTTGTGGCCGATTATACAACCCCGATTATACAACTCGTGACCGTTGAGGAGTACGAAATGGTGCAGGTCTGTCTCGGTGGGTTGGTGTATAAGTTCGTATCATTCTGAACGACAGTCTGCACGACAGTGAAGTCTCGGACAACAGTTCTGAACCCTCTAGAAGTAGAGGGAGTCAAGCTGGTGCCGCAAACCGGCAAGGAAAGCCCGGATTGCTGGTACTGTGGCCGGAAGGGCCATCAAGAGAGCAAGTGCTAGAAGAAGCACTCCGATTCGAACCAATCCGGATCGAGCCGGGGTGAGGCAGACTAGCGTCAAAGGTTGCACTATGCCGATGTTCAAGAGGAAGAAATGGAACGGGCCCAGGTTTCGTGATGAACCATAAAGACAACTCGATGAAGGTGAACACCTTGAATCTGAACAAGATGTGGTATGTTGACTCCGGAGTGTCGAATCATATGACGAGCCATGAAGAGTGGTTCTCACATATGGAGAAGCTGAAATAGTCGGGGGTCATTGAAACCGGTGATGACACCTCACATACCATCGAGCATGTCGGTGACGTCCCCCTAAACCATGTCAGACAGGAAGGGAAGCTTATGAACATCTTGCACATCCTGACAATCACGAAGAACTTGGTGTCGGTCGGACAGATTGTTGACCAAGGGATGTAGGTCTGGTTCACACACCTTGGATGCTTCATAGAAGAAGAGGGCAAAGTCATCGTGCAAGGGCACCGATAAGGGAGGATGTTTATCCCCGAATCGAACGAAGACGTTGTCGCGTTGCTACACGCGTGCGTGTAGAAGGGCGGGACCACGGGGGTCTTGGACTAAGGAGTAGAGGAGAAGGAATCGGACATGGAATGGAAGCTTTGCTCAAGAAGAAGAAGAATGAACAAGAGATTAGATCGAACAAGAGGAAGATGGAGACAAGATGATCAACAAGATATATTAAAACGAAATGAGTGATTACAAAATGGTGGCCGCGTAGGCCGCACCAAACGACTACTCGAAACCCTAACCGACGAAGAAGAAAAGAAAACCCTAAACCTAAGTGGTATACCTCGCACTCTCAAAATAGGCAACC
>ERZ1034375.313-NODE-313-length-12285-cov-3.375655_pt1 | contig 12285 bp, 10 predicted proteins | sample MGYA00520585_ERZ1034375 | MGnify/ENA primary metagenome ERZ1034375 (study PRJEB33736, sample SAMEA104288463) | Azolla filiculoides | biome: Urban; feature: water surface; material: ditch water | place: Netherlands | collected 2014 ... | reverse complement strand
CGACCCCGACACTTCGAATGCCGTCGTTGCCAATATACCATGCATCCATGGGCGACCGTTGCAAGCCGATCTCGAACAGTGCCTTGGCCTGCCCGTGATAATTGCCAATGACGCCGATTGTTTTGTCCTCGCCGAGGCCAGCATCGGTGCGGCCAAGGGGCATCGCGTCGTTTTCGGCATCATTCTCGGCACCGGCGTCGGTGGCGGTCTGGTTATCGATGGCAAGCTGATCAACAGCGACGGCGGTTTTGCCGGCGAGTGGGGCCATGGCCCCATTTCCGCAACCGAAGCAGGTGATCCGCCAGCCCGCATTCCACGGTTCCAGTGCGGCTGCGGACAGAAGGGGTGCATTGATGCGATCTGCAGCGCGCGCGGACTGGAGAAACTGCACCAGCATCTGCATGGCGAGGCGCTGACCAGCGAGGAAATCCTGTCGGACTGGCAAAAGGGCGATCCGCTGGCCGAACGCACCATCGACGTCTATGTCGACATCATCGCCGATCCGCTGGCGCTGGTCATCAACTTGACGGGGACGACGATCCTGCCGGTCGGTGGTGGGCTGTCGAACGTTCCGGCTCTGATTTCCGCCATCGACACCACCGTGCGAACCCGCATCCTGCGGCGTTTCGAAAAACCGATCGTCATTCCAGCCGAATGCCGCGTCGAGCCCGGCCTGATCGGCGCTGCCGTGCTCGGCCTGAGTGCGGCCAGGGACATGGGTTCACGCCTGAGGACCATTTGATGGACATGCTGGTCAAGCTCTACGATTTGCAGCCCGATGCCGGTCTCGATCGACGAATGGCCAATCAGGATATCAGGCTACGCCGAGCGCTGGTCCCGGAACTGAAGTCGATCTGCGACTGGATCGAACCACGTTTTGGTTCCGGCTGGGCAGCCGAGGCGACAGCCGCCATCATGCGCCAGCCGGTCACCTGTTTCATCGCACACCAGGGGCCCGTGCTGCTCGGTTTCGCCTGTCATGATGCGACGATGAAGGGCTTCTTCGGCCCGACCGGCGTCGACGAGGCAGCACGCGGCAAGGGCGTCGGGCATGCTCTGTTGATCACCACGCTGCTCGACATGCATGCCCAGGGCTATGCCTATGCGATCATCGGCGGTGCCGGACCGATGGAATTTTATCAGAAGAGCGTCGGCGCGGTGCCGATCGAGGGCTCTAAGCCCGGCATCTATCGCGGCATGATCCCGACCGCAGCCCCGAGCGGCGTCTCGGGTTAGGTTTCAGCCGAGCTCAAGCGTCGTGATCGCAAACACGCCATCCGCTTCCACAGCCGGCGGTGCTCCGCGATACATGCGCGCCGTCATGAAGCCGCGCTTGAACCCGCAGGCCGCCAGATGCACACTGAACGCCTGCTGGTATTCCGGTACATCGACATGCACAGCGGCGCCGGCAAGGCGGTCAAGGCAGGCATCGAGCAGTGCGATGGCAACGGTCTCGCTGGACGCAAACAATGGCCCGATCTTGTAGCCATCGACACAAGGCCGCAGAACCGCGTAGCCATCAACATCCCCCACGTGGTGCCCATCCTTGCGGCTGATCATCACCTCCCGTGGCGCGCCGAGCCATGCCTGCAAGAAACTGCCGCGTGCAACCGGGAAAAACCGCCGATCAAAGGCAACGATTTCAGCCGCATCGTTCGGTCCAGCACGACTCACATTCGTCTCGACACCGCTGTTGGCACCCGTGCCGGCCCCCGACCAACGGCCGGACCAACGGCCCGACCAACGGAATGTCCGATAATGCGGAATAAAGCCCATGCGACCATAATTTTCCTGTTGCTCTACCACGCCGTCGAGCCCGATCACCGCATCGCCGAGATGCTCCATGCCAGCATCCCAGACCTGGCGACCAAGGCCCCGTCCGCGAAAATCCGGATGGCAGATATAGAGGCCGATGAAGCCGAAACCGCCATAGGAGACAGCCGAGATACCAGCTGCCAAACGGCCATCGACCAGACAGCCGATAAATCCCTGCGGATCAACCGCCCGAAAAGCGGCAGCATCCTCCGAGCCCGGATTCCAGCCCTCGTCTGCCGCCCAGTCGACCAGCTTCTCGACTTCGCCCAAGGTCAATACGCGGATTTCGGCAGAAGCCATGCTGCCCTCACCCAGCCATGACGGCTGGCGAGAAACGCTCGAGCACGCCCAGATAGGGCTTGTCGATCGGCGTCGCATAGGCGCCGGATTTTGCGGTCGAAAGCCCAAGCGCAACCAGCGCTTCGGCCTGCTTCACTGCTGCGGCCACACCATCGACCACCGGCACGCCGAATTCGTGGCGCAGTTCAAGCGTGAGGTCGGCCATGCCCGCACAGCCGAGCACGATCGCCTCGGCGCGGTCGTCGCGAAGCGCCGCCGCGATCTCGCGGCGCAACCTGTCGCGCGCGTTGGAATTCGGATCTTCCAGCGACAGCACAGGCACGTCGGCGGCCCGCACCTTGCAGCGTCCGCTCATGCCATAGCGATGCACCAGATGTTCAACCGGCAGCCGCGACCGCTCCATCGTGGTGACGATGGAAAAACGCTGTGCAATAAACGATGTCGCGGCCACCGCCGCCTCGCAAATGCCGATGACCGGGATCGAGGCCAGTGCGCGTGCCGCATCGAGCCCCGTATCGTCGAAACAGGCGATAACGATTGCCTGCGCCCCTGCCCGTTCCGCCTTGGCGATTTCGACCAGAAGCCCCGGAATAGCAAAGACCTCGTCGTAATAGCCTTCGATCGACACAGGCCCCATCGACGAGGTGATCGCCTCGATCTCGGTGCCGGCATTGGCCACGCGACGCGCTGCATCTGCGATCGTCGCCGTCATGCTGGCGGTCGTATTCGGATTGATGACTGCTATTTTCATGCGTTCAACCCTGGTTCCTGCGGCGGCTCATGCCGACAATCAGGCCCAGTGTTCCGGCAATCACGAGGAAGGAAAAGACCGTCGTCACGGTGCCGAGCGCATACAGCACCGGCGTCGTCACATTGGTCGTCATGCCGTAGATCTCCAGCGGCAGCGTGTTGTATGTGCCGGCCGTCATCAGGGTACGAGCAAATTCGTCATAGGACAATGTAAAGCCGAACAGGCCGACACCGATCAGGCTCGGTGCGATGATTGGCAGCACGACATGGGCAAAGGTCTGCCACGGCGTGGCGCCGAGATCGCGCGCCGCCTCTTCATAGGCCGGCGAGAAGCGGTTGAAGATGGCAAACATGATCAAGACGCCGAACGGCAGTGTCCAGGTCAGATGTGCGCCGAAGCCGGACGAATACCAGGCCGGCTGCAGGCCAATCTGCTGGAAGAGCACGCCGATACCGAGAGAAATAACGATCGACGGCACCACGAGACTGGCGACCGACAGATAGAATAGCGCCGTGGCACCTGCAAATTTGCGCCGGAACGCAAGACCGGCAAGCAGCGACACAACCACCGTCACCACCATGACCATCAGCCCGAGCATCAACGAACGCCGGAACGAACCGCCGAAATCGCCGACCGCCTGGGTCTGGAACAGGTTGATGAACCAGTGGACGGAGACACCGTTCAGCGGGAAGGTCAGGCCGCCATTCGGACCCTGGAAAGACAGGATCAGGATCGCCGATAGTGGTCCATAGAGGAAGAGGACAAACAGGGCGAAGAAGATCGCCAGGACGTAGAATTCGCGGGAGCGGGTTTCGCTGTTCATGCTCAGAGTTCCTTGCGGATATCGACGACGCGCAGGATGGCCGCAACCATCATCAGCACGATGATCAGGAGAACCACGGCATTGGCGGCCGCCGCCGGATATTGTAGCAGCGACATCTGGTTCTTCATCATCAACGCAACAGAAGCGCTCTGGCCGCCGGACATCACCTGCACGGTGGAGAAATCGGCCATGACAAGCGTCACGACGAAGATCGTTCCGATCGCCATGCCGGGCTTGGCCAGCGGGATGATGACATTGGTGAGCGTCTGCCAGCCGGATGCGCCGGCATCACGCGCAGCCTCCATCAGCGACTTGTCGATGCGCATCATCGTGTTGAAGATCGGCGTCACCATGAACAGTGTGTAGAGATGCACCATCGCAAGCACCACGGCGAAATCGGAATAGAGCAGCCACTCGATCGGCTGAGGAATGATGCCGGCGCCGACGAGCGTATTGTTGATCAGCCCGTTGCGGCCCAGCACCGGGATCCAGGAGATCATCCGGATGATGTTCGACGTCAGGAATGGCACGGTACAGACGAGAAACAGCACCATCTGCATCGACGAGGTGCGGATATGGAAGGCGAGAAAATAGGCGACCCAGAAACCGATGAACAATGTGATCGCCCAGACGATGAAGGCGAATTTCAATGTGTTGAGATAGGTCTTCCAGGTGACCCAGGAGCCCAGCGTCTCGGTATAATTGAAGGTGACGAAATCCGGGTACATCTGGGCAAAGTCGTAGTCCCAGAAACTGACCACGCTGATCATCAGGATCGGCAGCAGCAGGAACCCGCCGAGGATGAGGGTCAAAGGCAGTGCCTGCAGATAGGCAGGCAGCCACGACGGCAGTTTGATGACACGCTTCGGCTTCGGCTCGCCGACGCCTAGGAACCGCACTGTCGCCATGGTTTCCGTCTCCTGTTATCAGTCCAAGTCTGCCCCTCATCCGGCTGCCGCCACCTTCTCCCCGTAAACGGGGAGAAGGTTCGTTGCGGTTGCCGTTTTGCCCCTTAGCCCCGCCTGCGGGGAGAAGGTCCCGGCAGGGGGATGAGGGGCGATGTTGTATGCATCAGGCCGCGATGAATTCGTTCCAGCGGCGAACCATGTAGCGGTCTTCGTCCATCACGGAGTTCCAGCACGCCACCTTGCCCATGCGCTCTTCGAACGAGCCGCCATCGCGGACTGCACCGGCCTTTTCCATGACCTTGCCGTCCGGTGCGACGATATCGCCCTGGGCGGCCTTGCCCTCGATCCAGTAGCCCCATTCGTCAGCCGACATGTGTTCCTTGGCGGTTTCCATGGCAGCGGAGTAGTAGCCCTGACGGTTGAGATAAGCGCCGACCCAACCGGACGTGTACCAGTTGATGTATTCATAGGCGGCGTCGAGCTGCGCGCCCTGCAGATGCGAGGCCAGACCCAGACCGCCGCCCCACGAACGATAGCCTTCCTTGAGCGGCTGATACTTGCAGGCGATGCCCTTGCCGCGCACGGCAGCAACAGCCGGTGACCACATCGACTGGATAACGACTTCGCCCGAGGCCATCAGGTTGACGCTCTCGTCGAACGACTTCCAGAAGGCGCGGAACTGACCGTCCTGCTTGGCCTTGATCAGGAATTCGATCGTCGCATCGATTTCCGCCTTGGTCATGTTGCCCTTGTCGGCATAGGTGATGTTGCCCATGGCTTCCATGATCATCGCGGCATCCATGATGCCGATCGACGGGATATTCAGGATCGAGGTCTTACCCTTGAAGGCCGGGTCCATGATATCGGCCCAGGTGGTGATTTCGCGACCGACGAGGTCGGGGCGGATGCCGAGCGTATCGGCATTGTAGATGGTCGGAACCATCGTGAACAATTCCGTTTCGCTCTTGGCGAACGTCTTGTCGCCGGCCTTTTCGACATAACCGACGGTGTGCGGAGCCGTGCCCTGCGCGATGACGCTGTCCGGCGTCAGCTTGCCGTTTTTGAACAGCGGCACGATCTTGTCGTAATATTTCAGCTTCTTCACATCCATCGGCTGGATGACGCCGGCCGGGAAGACCTTCTTCAGGATCCAGTATTCGATGTCGGCGATGTCATAGGAGTTCGGCTGGGTCACGGCGCGCTGGGCAGCGGCGTCGCTGTCCGTTGCCGTCATTTCCAGCGTGATGCCGAGGTCGGCCTTGCACTTTTCGGCGATCGCATTGAGGTTCGACACACCGGTGCCGAACTGGCGCAGCGTGATCGGGTTCTGCGCCCAGATGGTCGGGAAACCGGTGATCACGCCAGAACCGGCAGCAAGGCCGGCAGCAGCAGATGCCGTTTTCAGAAGCGAGCGGCGGCTAATGCCCTTGGTTGGTTTGGTTGTCTCTGACATGCGCTGTTCTCCTTGTTATGATGGTATTGTTTCAGTGGCCGATACGTCCCAGAACGATCGAATCCGTGTCATCCCATGACAGGGTGACGACCTCGCCAACCTTGACGGGGGCAGCAAAGAAGGCCGCGTCGGTGAGGACTGCGGTGAACTCGTCGGTAAAGGCGGTGGTGATCGTCAGCTTCACCTTGGCACCGAGATATTCGAGATTGGAAATGATCCCGTCGAAACCGAGCCCGGTAGCCGGTGCAGCGCCCAGACGGACATGGTCCGTGCGGATGGCGATATCGGCGGTTTCGTCTTCGACCGGCGCCTGCCCTTTGGCAAAGAAGCGACCGCCACCGCTAACCTCGATGAAAAGACCGTTTTCGGTGCGCTCGACGATCCGGCCCGACAGCACATTGTGATCGCCCATGAAGCGCGCGACAAAAGCAGTCGCCGGTGCCTCGAACACGACGCGCGGATGGGCCGCTTGCTCGATGCGCCCTTCGTTCATCACCACGATCAGGTCGGCGAGCGCCATGGCTTCTTCCTGGCTATGGGTGACATGCACGAAGGTGATGCCGAGCGAGGTCTGCAGCTTCTTCAGTTCCGCCCGCATGCGGATCTTGAGAAACGGATCGAGTGCAGACAGCGGCTCGTCGAGCAACAGCGCCTCGGGATTGGTGATCAAGGCGCGGGCCAGCGCCACGCGCTGCTGCTGCCCACCGGAAAGCTGGGCCGGCCGCCGCGTCGCATAGGGCTCGAGCTGCATCAGCTTCAGCATGTCCATCGCCTTGCGACGGCGCTCTTCCTTTTCGACGCCCTTCATCTTCAAACTGAAGGCGACATTGTCGACAAGATCGAGATGCGGAAACAGCGCATAGGACTGGAACATCATCGCCGTGCCACGCTTGGCCGGCGGCAGGTCTGTCACCACCGCATTGCCGAGACGCACATCGCCGGAGGAGACGCTTTCATGGCCAGCAATCATGCGGAGCGTCGACGTCTTGCCGCAACCGGACGGGCCGAGCAGGCAGCAATAGGTGCCGGACGGTATTTTCAGACTGATGGCATGCACCGCAGTGGTATTGCCGTAAACCTTGGAGACGGCGGCGATATCGATCTCTGCTGCTTTGCTCATGATAACTCCCTCATCTGCAATAAGGGAATGCATATGCCGTGCCAGTTTCAGGCGATCCGGCTAAGTGCTTGGATTCTCGAATGCCATTGTGCACTGCGCAAAAGACATAAGCATCCGGCAAACCTGTATGCACAAAAATTAATCGATTGCGATCAATCTATACACAAGATTGTATGCAATCTGAAAAAGCGATCATAGACAATGCGGGTTTCAATTTTCCGTAGCTGCCGCTAAATAGAGGCAACACCGGATTGAACCATGTCTCTCAAAGTCACGTCTCACCGCCAGCTCGACCAGAACCAGGAAGATCGCGCCCGCGCCATCCGCGATGCGCTGCGCGATGCCATCGTCGATCGACGCCTTGCGCCCGGCACCAAGCTGTCGGAAGCCGAGGTCGGCACCCTGTTTGATGTCAGCCGGACGGTGGTGCGCGATGCACTGCAGATGCTTGCCTTCGAAGGCCTGGTGCGCACCGAGCGCAACCGCGGCGCCTTCGTCTCCAACCCGAGCACCGAGGAAGCCCGCCAGGTCTTTGCATCACGTCGCCTGATCGAAGCCGGTATCATTGCAGCTGCCGCCGAACGACTGACGCCAGCCGATATCGCTCTGTTTCGCGAGCAGTTGCATGAAGAAGAACGCCATCGCAACGAACGCGGCGCCAGCGCGCGCCGCGCCGAGATCAAGGCCTCGGGTGACTTCCACCTGCTGCTTGCAAGGGTCGCAGGCAATGCGGTGCTGGGAAAGTTCATGGACGAACTCGTGGCCCGCTCCTCGCTGGTCATTGCGCTGTACGGTCGAACCGGCGTTTCAAGCTGCGGCCATGACGAACATGGCGACATTCTCGACGCTCTGGAAAAAGGCGACATTGCCCGCGCCACGCATCTGATGATGCACCATATCGACCACATCGAGGCCGACCTCGACCTGGCGCTGAGCGAGACCCGGACACTGAAGGATGCCCTGGCGCTCTGAAGGTGTGAGTTGGACGGCTCAGTTCAGCCACAGATGGATAAGTGCCGCCTCCGGCGTTTCGGCCCCGCCGTTTTCCACACCAGCAGCCCATAGACCAGCCCCGGCAGCATAGGCACCAGGCTGCAGCCCGCCAGCCTCGCACTGGCTGACCGCACGAACTGGCTTGCCGCCAGAGACTGCCTTTGCAAGGGCAGCAAGCACCGCCTGATCCGCCATCGCCGTCCCTGAACCGAAGACCCGCAGCACCGCGCCGTCAAGCACATCCAGCGCGGCCGCAAGGAACACCCCGTCAATGCCGGGTGACAGAGACAGAATGGCCAGGCGCTTGTCGGAGAACAGGCGCGATTGCGCCGGCTGCAGCGGTGGTTGGGGCTGGGAGCAGAACGCATCCTCAGCCTGGCTGTCGTGTTTGACGAGTCCGGCCGCAGGCAGAAGCTTGCCGGCGAAGGCCAGAAACACGCCAGCGCCTGGGGCAAGGGCAGTGCCGATCGCCAGAGCAAGATTGCCCTCGGCATCGGCATTTTGACCGAGCGGCTTCATCGAGCCGCAAAGGACCACGCGACGCGCCTCTCCCGCCAAAGCCTGCGACAGGGCGGCACCGGTGAAGGACATAGTGTCGGAGCCATGCGTCACAATCACCGGCATGTCAGGATGCGACCGGATCACCGTCAGCATGATATTCCAGTGGCTGGGGCCAACATCGGCACTGTCGAGCAGCGGGTCGAAGATGTGGCGAACGAGCGTTATCCCCGCCGGCAGCATCGCCTCCAGCGCGGCTTCCACCATGCCGGCCTGCGGCGCAAGGCCGTCCGGTGTCGGCACCATGCCGATCGTGCCCCCGGTGTGGATGAGCAACAGTTTCATTCGTGTCTCCCTGCCCTTGTCGGCACCTGAGACGCCGTCTTAGGCGAGCACATGGCCAAGATCAATGCAGGGGTGAAAGCGAGAAATATCGCCATGACCCGATGATATGAAACAGCCGGGTCATGGAGGGCAGTAGAGTTATGCCTTGCTGCGCGACGCGATATAGGCACGCCAGCCACCAAGTTCGGTCACTTCCTGCGCGCCCTTTATCGCGTACGGTTCGCAAAGGAAGCCGGACACCTGGCTCGCGTCATCCAGCGTCACCTTGCCGATCCCCAGTGGCGCCGGAATGTTCTGCACGAAACGTCCGAAGGCGGCAGGCGTCACCTTCCACACCTCGACCTCCAGCCCCTTGCCTGCGAAGCCCGGCTCACGGATCAGACCGGGCTTCGGCGGCACGGTATTCGGCAGGACAAAGAGGCGATAATCGGCCGCCGTGCGGCAGGTCTTCACCAACCGCCCACCGGGACCAGTCAGTTCGTGGTTGAGCGGCATGCCGGTGAGATGCGCACCGACCACCACGATCGTGACGAGACCATCGTCCGGTTCCCCGACGCGACTGGCATCCGGAATGACAGCCGACTTGTCCTTGCCCATGCCGGCGGCAAGCGTCCGGTGCATGGCATCGGCAAATGGAGCCAGCGCATCGTCGGAAAAGGACGGGCCAAACAGCGTCACGCCGGCTGGCAGATGATCGTCGGAATCAAAACCGGCAGGAATGGCGATCGCCGCATAGCCGAACAGATTGGCGAAATTGGTGTAGCGGCCGAAATGACCGTTGTGCACGATCGGATCGGCCAGCATGTCCTCGACCGTGTAGGTCGTCGGCGAGGTCGGCAGCATCAGCACATCGAGCTTCTCCCACTCGACCAGCGTCTTTTGCCTGAGTGCGCCGAGCTTGTACTGCCCCTCGAATGCGGCAACCGCATCATAAGCCTTGGCGCCCTCGATGATGGTCCGCACAGTCGGATCGAAATCATCGGCATTGGTGCCGATGAAATCCTTGACCGCCGCCAGGCGCTCGGCCACCCATGGGCCATTGTAGAGCAGTTCGGCCGCTTGGCGGAACGGCGCGTAATCGAAGGGCACGATGGTGGCGCCCAGCGACTTTGCTCGCTCGATCGCCGCGTCGTATAGTACCTCCACCTGACGATTACCGAAGAATTCGCGCTCAGTGCCATCCAGCACTCCGATCCGAAGCCCCGCGACCGGCAGGCTGGCGGGAACCGCCTTGCGGGAATAAGGATCGCCTGCATCATAGCCGTCCACGACCTTGCGGATCGCGACCCCATCGCCGACGGTCGCGGCGAAGACCGTGACAACATCGACGCTGCGGCAGGCCGGCACAACGCCGACATTCGGCACCAGACCTGGCGTCGGCTTAATGCCGACGAGGTTGTTGAACGCGGCAGGCACGCGGCCGGAACCGGCGGTATCGGTGCCCAGCGCAAAACTTGCGAGGCCCGAAGCGACGGTCACGGCGGAACCGGAAGACGACCCCCCCGAAACATAGGCCTTGTCGAAGACCGAGCGCGGCGCGCCATAGGGTGAGCGCGTACCGTTCAGGCCTGTGGCAAACTGGTCGAGATTGGTCTTGCCGATCACCAGCGCCCCGGCGGCTTTCAACCGGGCAACGACGGTGGAATCTGTCGCCGGATCATAGGCAAAGGCCGGGCAGGCTGCAGTCGTCGGCAGGCCCGCCGCGTCGATATTGTCCTTGACGGCAAACGGCACGCCCCAGAGCGGCAGGCTGTTCGGTTCCGGCGCCCGCGCCATAAGTTCCCCGGCAGCCGTTCGCAGAACATCATCCGGTGTCTCGGTGATGAAAATTGCCGGATCGTCGGATGCCCTGCGACGGGCAATCACCTCTTCGACCAGCGCGAGAGGTGTCAGACCAGCGGCATAGGCGGTCTTGAGCGACGAAAGATCGAGAATGGTGGGGAGCATCAGATTTCCTCCAGCACGACCAGCACATCGCCGGCCTTGACGTTGCGCCCCGGACCGGCGCGAAGATCGCGAACCGTGCCTGCGGCGTGAGCGGTGACGTTGATTTCCATTTTCATGGATTCGATGATGGCAAGCGTATCGCCGGACGCGACCGTCTGTCCCTGTTCGACAAGCACTTTCCAGATGTTTCCCGGCACCGCACTTTCGACCCCGAAGCACCCCTCGGGAATATCGCCACCAAGACCGGGACCCACACCTTCATTGACGATGAAGCTGTCGAGCCCCTGTTCCTTCCAGCGCAGGCGTTCGGTTTCGAACGCCGCCTGCTGCTTCTGCTTGAATGCGCCGATGCTCGCGGCATTGGCGGCAAGCTCCGCCTCATAGGCAGCGTAGGAAAACTCCCCCTCTTCGATCCTGAGCGGATAGCCGCCATGCGGGAAGGCAGCCCGCGCTTCGGTCAGCTCTTCATGGCTGACGGGGAAGAAACGGATCTGGTCGAAGAAATCGAGCAGCCAGGGTTTTTCCTTGTGGAAGACCGGTGTCTGGCGCCAGGTATTCCACACCTGGATTGTGCGGCCGAACAGCTGATAGCCGCCAGGCCCCTCCATACCGTAGATGCACATATAGGCGCCACCGATCCCGACGGCGTTTTCCGGTGTCCACGTGCGCGCCGGATTATACTTGGTGGTCACCAGCCGATGACGGGGATCAAGCGGCGTTGCGACAGGGGCGCCGAGATAGACATCGCCAAGCCCCATGACCAGGTAGGAGGCGTTAAAGATCGTGTCCTTCACCGCCTGCTCGTCGGCAAGGCCATTGATGCGACGGATGAACTCGATGTTCGACGGGCACCAGGGCGCGTTCGGACGCACCAGTTCCTGATATTTCCGCATCGCGAGTTCCGCCTGCGGATCGTTCCACGACAGCGGCAGATAGACGGTACGGCTCGGCACCGTCACCGCCTGCGCTGGCGGCAGGCCAGCCTCGATCTCCTTCAACAGACCGAGCAGGCGGCTGCGGGCCAGCGTCGTTCCGTCATAATGGATCTGCAGCGAGCGGATGCCGGGCGTCAGATCGATCAGCCCCGGCAGCTTTGCCGCCGTCACCGCCTGCATCAGCAGATGAACGCGCAGGCGCAGCGCAATATCGAGCTGCATCTCGCCATATTCGACGAGAAGATTGTCATCGCCTTGGCGGCGGTAAACTACATGAACGGGGCCGCTGTCGTTGGTGGCCAGAATGGGGGAGCCGATGGCGAGTGCCAGACGGGAGGCTGACGCCACGGCTTCGTGAACACCCCCCTCTGCCCTGCCGGGCATCTCCCCCACACGG
>ERZ1034375.312-NODE-312-length-12311-cov-74.048635_pt1 | contig 12311 bp, 13 predicted proteins | sample MGYA00520585_ERZ1034375 | MGnify/ENA primary metagenome ERZ1034375 (study PRJEB33736, sample SAMEA104288463) | Azolla filiculoides | biome: Urban; feature: water surface; material: ditch water | place: Netherlands | collected 2014 ... | reverse complement strand
ACTGGAGGATTAAGACCAAGGTGGGCTAAGAAACCTTTGAATACTTTTACTGCAGCTTTAGAAGGGTTGAGAACAGCTATATCTTTTCTATTTATTGATTGGTTCAACTGGAATCCGGACGTTTTTCCTTCTGATCAAGCCAGTTTGGGCTACATTCGGGCTTTATTTTTGTTTACGTCCCGTTAAGAAATTCTTGGGTCAAAGATTGCTTTTTTTGCCAAAATTAAAAAGAAAACCTCCGGTGGGTGTTAACCTACCAGAGGAGTTGAAGATCAAGGTGCATCTACCAATAAAGTGTTCTAGTTAGAAGTAATCCAATCCGGATAAAGTTGTATAAGCTGAAAAAGGCGAAACAACCCCCAATCAGAAACATTCCTCACAAATATCCATCTAAAGTATCAATAAGAGGAAAAACTACTAGAAACTTTTACGGTGAAAACCGAATTTAGGAGGCAAATAGGAGAAGTTGTGACCCAGGAATTTCACATTTCCGTAACCCCAGTAGGGCAGAATGACTACTTGGTGCGGACGGAACAAGTCGCACCTGGGGTGCCTTTGGCAGAAGAACTGGTAACTTGGCCTGTGGCTGAGTGGTTAGCAGCAGCAGGACATTTGATGAATGACCCTTTACAGTTGGTGCTACAGGGGGATGCGATTGCCAGAAACTCTGTAAACTTGGTGGCACTGGGTCAGCAATTATACAATGCACTGTTTCAAGGCACTCTGAGAGATAGTTGGATTACTGCCCAAGGTATTGCCCAGAATCAGCAACAGGTATTGCGCTTACGTTTGGGACTCAAAGATACTAAGTTAGCGCGGTTGCCGTGGGAAGTGATGCACGCAGGCGATCGCCCTTTGGCAACGGGTCCTTATATCGCTTTTTCCCGCTACCAAAGTGGAATTCCTTCCACATCAAGACTACCAACTCGCAATCTTCCTACACAACAGGAAGATTACGGGGTAAAAGTGTTGATGATCATCTCTTCCCCTACTGATCAAGTGCATCTTGATTTGCTCAAACAAGAAGCTATTAACCTGCAAACAGAACTACATCGCCAAAATCCCCGTGGAGAAAATGATCATTATCTGCCAGAAATTGACCTGACAGTTCTTGATCAACCAGGAAGGGAAGAGTTAACCCAAGCTTTAGAACAAGGACGATATCAAGTTCTTCATTACTCTGGTCATAGTAATGTGGGTGCGAACGGGGGAGAAATTTATTTAGTTAGTAGAAGAACTGGTTTAACAGAAACGCTTAGCGGTGATGACTTAGCAGGGTTGCTGATTAATAATAATATTCAAATGGCGGTGTTTAACTCCTGTTTGGGCGCATATAGGGCAAAATCTGAGACATCTGGGGATACAGGAGAACGCAACTTAACTGAAAGCTTGGTAAAAAGGGGTCTTAAAAGCGTTTTGGCAATGTCAGAGCGCATTCCTGATGAAGTGGCGCTGACGCTAACACAATTGTTCTACCGCAACTTAAGTCAGGGCTATCCTTTGGATTTGTGTGTCAGTCGGGTGCGTCAGGGCTTAATTTCTGCCTATGGTTCTCACCAGATGTACTGGGCGTTACCGATACTGTATCTGCATCGAGAATTTGAAGGTTTTCTATCTCCGCAAATTAGTTTCTCTGGCAATGGGGAGTTGCTAAATGAATATCAGTCACCAATGGGAACATCTGCTAATTCAATGTATGCTTCAGCAGATGATTTAGAAATACCTTTAAATTTCGAGGATATTATGCCTTCGGATTTGTCTAGGGAGTCTTCTGAATTGGATTGGCTGGGGGATGATACTTGGGGGGATCTTTTAGATGAAGTGGATTATGAGCACCCTGATTATGATGAGGATTCGGCGATAGTTGCGGATTTATTCCGGCAGTTAGGTAATCCACAAGTCCTCACTGAAGAAACTTCCATGAAGGCGGAATTAGAATCATCTGTACGAGAGAATCATCGTCAGGAAATACAGGCTTCAGAGAAGCAAGAGGACATAGATTTTTGGGGAGATAAATCAACTTCAAGAACTCCAAATTTGTCGGATACTGAAGGTAATCAGGTCGTTTCTCCACAGATTGCATTACTACCAATTCGCCAACCACGTCGCCTTCGTCGGCGATGGCCGATGGCTGGGATTATTGGTGTAAGTGTGTTAGCTGCCATTATTGGTTTAATTTGGTGGTCTAATCATCGCCAGTCGAGGGGTGTCAAAATTCCACCTATTCCTGTCCAGAATGGGCCTCAAAACAAAGCAGTAGCTGTTGACTTCAAAAAATCATCAACAGGTATTGTTACTGCTACGGCAACAGAACAATTGAGTCAAGGTAATTTACAGCCAGGGTTAGAAGCTGTGGAGGAATTGCTGAATCGTGGGGCTTTAGCCTCAGCAGATACGGCTTTAGCTTTAATTCCCACCAAGCAAACGGAAGATCCTGCTGTTAACTTTATGCGGGGAAGATTGGCTTGGCAGTTTGCCCAGACGAGAGAGACAAAATACAGTATTAATGATGCCCGTCGTTATTGGGAAATTGCTGTGCGGGATCAACCTAATTCTGTTTTGTATAATAACGCAGTGGGATTTGCCTATTATGCTGAAGGAAATCTGAATCGGGCTAATGATGCGTGGTTCAAAGCTGTGAATTTAGCACTGAAAAACCAGAATACAAACTTCCCATTAACACCAAATGCTAATAGTATTATGCCACCAGAGGCTTTAACTGCCTATGCAGGGTTAGCTTTGGGTTTATATAAATCTGTAAATAATCAACCTTCTGCTAAACAAGCGCAATATATGAATGAGGCGATTAAGCTGCGTCAACTGGTAATTCAGAATGATCCGGTAAGTTTTACAGTAGATAAGTTAGCTCAAAATTGGCTGTGGACAGAAAAGGCGATCGCAGATTGGCGATCGCTCCTTCAGCAACAAAAAAAGAGGTGATATAAAATACATAACACTCATGTTAAATAAGTAAAGCTATAGTTACAGCTTTAGACGACTAATCTGGTTAGATATATAAACAACGTTCTTAGAAGTTAGGGATTGAAAAAAATGAGAAAAGTAGAAGCTATTATCCGCCCATTTAAGCTAGATGAAGTCAAAATTGCCTTAGTTAATGCAGGAATTGTGGGCATGACCATTTCTGAAGTCCGTGGTTTCGGACGGCAAAAAGGTCAAACTGAACGCTATCGTGGTTCGGAATACACCGTGGAGTTTTTGCAAAAACTCAAAGTAGAAATAGTGGTTGAAGATGCCCAGGTAGATATGGTGGTTGATAAAATTATCGGTGCTGCCCGGACTGGTGAAATTGGTGATGGTAAAATATTTATCTCCCCTGTTGAGCAAGTTATACGGATTCGTACCGGAGAAAAGAATACGGAAGCTGTGTAAGTGTTGAATATCTAGATAGTAGGCGTTGTTGAATGAGGGGGTGAGAAGTTTTTAAGATTTTTCTTCATCTTTCATACTAACAGCGCCTTCTGTGGTTTGATTGTGCTCAAGCAAAAAATTTATAGGTTACGTAACGCATAACATCTAGGCCAATGGTTTGGTACGAGTGCTGAATCTTGGATGAATTGGCAGAAAAATTATGAACTCAGACTTGCTGAACAAAAAATTGGTAAAGAAATGAAAGCAAGCATTTCTCCTTGGATCTCAACTGGGAATATGGAAATTACAATCTAAAACTAGACTAATAGAAGTTGACAATTTAGATGGACATTAGATGGAGATAAACTAATAACTAAAGTATTTAGCATACACCAACCCATTCTTGCATTTAAAGCAGGAGTCAGGAGTCAGGAGTCAGGAGTAAAACTCTCTTGCTGTCTAGGTTTCAATTTAGATTCTGTACCTCATTGATCTGCTATCTGCTGTAGTGATTTATCGACAGAAACTTTAGGTAACGAACAGCCTGGTTTGATGATGATCCTACAGGGATTTGTAAAAGGAGTGCGTAACGTACTTGCACATATTCATGGACAGCAAGAAGAAGTCAAAAAACCTTATGAATATTTATTGCATCTCTTTTTTGCCTACGCATTGATGAGACTACCAAAACAAAACCATAAAATAGCAAACTTCTTCTTCTTCTCCTATTCCTTCGCGCTCTTCGTGGTTCGTTAAACTTAATCTCAACAAAAAACAATTAGCCCCCAAAAACCTCTTCACCCCAACACCTTCACCAACTGAGGAACTAAATTTTTTAAAGCATTACCACGATGACTAATTGACTTTTTCAATTCCGGTGACATTTCGGCAAAAGTCAATTGGTTTTCTGGGACATAAAAAATGGGATCATAACCAAAACCACCTTCACCACTAGTTGCATAAAGAATTTCACCACGACAAATACCTTCAGATTGCAAAACTATTTCCCCCGTAGGATTTGCAACCGCTACCGCACAGACAAACTGTGCTTGACGATTTTCTGTATCGCCTAATTCCCGTAATAACCGAGAAATACGTTCTGCATCTGTTTTGCCATAACGGGCAGAATATACACCGGGTGAAGCATTGAGGGCATCTACAGCTAAACCAGAATCATCTGCGATCGCCCAATTCCCTGTAGCTTTAGCAACTTCTGATGCTTTTAAACAAGCATTGGCTAGAAAAGTTTCTCCAGTTTCATCAACGTCTAAATCTTCTGGTTTGAGGGTTAATTCCCAACCAGAATCAGCTAAATAAGCTTGCATTTCCCGTAATTTACCGGGATTTCCTGTAGCTACTACGAGTGTTTTAGTCATTAAAAATAGGTGATAGATAACAGGTGATAGTAAGAAAGGAATAGGGAATAGATAGAAAGCTATTCTCCCCCCTATCTCTTCTAATTAGATTCTGCCCAATTTTTTGCCCAAGCTAGGGTTTGATGGACTTGTTCTATTGTGGGTGCTTCGCAATAAAGGCGTAAAACTGGTTCAGTGCCACTAAAGCGAATCATTAACCAACTTTGATCAGCAAGACTGAATTTATAACCGTCAATTGTGTTGCAATCAATTACTTTTTTTCCGGCAATTTCTGTTAAAGGTTGGGTTTGTAGTTGTTGTAATAACTTTCCTCTAAGTTCCATGTTGGCTAGGGGTAAATCTATACGGTCGTAGGCTGATGTAAAATTGGTTTTTTGCTGCAATTCATGATAATAATCGCCTAAATCTAAGCCTGATTCTACAACTGCTTCTAATACATACAATGCTGAGAGTAGGGCATCTCGTTCGGGAATATGGCTACCATAACCAATTCCACCGGATTCTTCACCACCTAGTAATACTTCTGTGGCTAACATTCTATTGGCAATGTATTTATAACCGACTGCGGTTTCAAATACAGATAAGTTCAGTAATTTAGCGACTAGGGGAATTAAATCAGAACTGCTAACTGTTTTGACGATTTCGCCTGTGAAGTTGCGTCTGCGGGTAAGGTGGTCAATTAAGATGGGGATTAAGATTTGGGAACTGAGGAAATTAGGGTTCTTATCCACTGCAGCAATGCGATCGCAATCTCCATCAAATACTAAACCCACCGTTAAACCTGAGTTATTACTTTCCCCATGAGTTTTGATTTCTGCAAATAGTCGGGAAAGGTATTTTGGTAAGGGTTCGGGCGCACCACCTTCAAACAAGGGATCACGGTTGCTGTTAATTTCTTGAACTTTTTCGCCTAATAACCTACCCAAGCCACTAGCGGCTGCACCGTGCATAACATCAACAAATAATGTTAATTTGCTAGTTGCGATCGCTTGGCGAATTTTGTCAATATCAACTTTACCTTGTAAGGCTCCACAATAACTAGGCCAAGGATCAAATTTCTCTTCCTTACCAGGAATAGGTGCGGTTGGGACTTCTACTGTTAACAAACCTTCTATTTCTTTGGTAACTTCTGGTGGTACAGATCCGCCAAAAGCACTTTTGACTTTTAAGCCTAAATATGTGCCAGGGTTATGACTAGCGGTAATAACTAGGGCCCCCAAAGCATTGAGTTCTTTAGCCGCCCAACTAAATGCTGGTGTTGGGGCATAGCTTTCGCTAAATAACACATCAAAACCAACTGCGGTGACAGCATCAGCCACGACACGGGCAAATTCTTCCGCCATAAAACGGCGATCGTAACCGACAATAATGGTGCGGCTACTTACATGAGAATAATAAGTATTATATAATACTTTTGCTGCAACTGGGGCTACTAAGGCTAGGCGTTCAAAGGTAAATTCATCACCTATTACGCCCCGCCAGCCATCCGTACCAAACTTGATTGGGTTAGTTACAACGGGCATGGAGATATCCTCAATTTCTAACTGAGGATTGTAGCATTGATACAGGGGATTCGGGACTGGGGATTGAGGAGTGGGGTGAAAGTTCTGTGCCTGTTTCCTGTTCACTGATTCCCTCTTGCGCCAAGATAAGCAATGCCTTCGGCGAGGGATGCGATCGCTAATGGTAAAATTCGGTGTTCCTGAATTTGGATTCTAGCATGTAGTGTTTCTGCTGTATCTTCTGGAAATACTGGTACTGCGGCTTGCATCAAAATTGGACCACTATCCATTTCTAAACGCAGGAGATGTACAGTACAACCTGTTATTTTTACCCCGGCTTCTAAGGCTTGTTCGACAGCCTGAACTCCTTTGAAACTAGGTAATAAACTCGGATGAATATTAATAATTTTGTCAGGAAAAGCATCAATTAATTTTTGTGTCACCAGGCGCATCCAGCCAGCCATAATCACCATATCTACATCATATTGACGCAATGTTTGGACAATTTTTTGATCAAGATCTTCACGCTTGTTGTAATCACGGTGATTTAATAATACTGCCTCTAAACCGTGATTTTTTGCCCTTAATGCTGCTTTAGCTGATGGATTGTTATAAATTAAAACTTGAATTTTAGCGTTGAGTTTCCTCTCTTCAATAGCTTGGGCGACTACTTCAAAATTGCTGCCATTTCCAGAAGCCATTATTCCTAATTTCAATGACTTCATTGACTGGAAATTTTCTTGGGAAATGTCGGGACAAATTAAGCTAGAGACTACCTCAGTCGGATAATATTGATTCATAAAATTATGAATATCGTCTGAATTACTAAGATTACCATAAGAAAACCTCGTTTGCCTTCAATGCAACTTCTAGATAATGATACAGCTGCTGCTTGCATCTTTCTGACTCCAGCACTAATTTTGTTAATCTTGTTTATAATTTTGCCAATTGTCTATTTGTTTTATCTCAGTTTCACGGCTGGTAGTTTCACTTCAACTGGTATTTATTTCGTAGGTTTCAAAAACTATTGGCGTTTTTTTTTGAACGCTGATGTTTGGCAAGTTTTTCTTAATAAAACTTATTTTCCCCTTGGTAGTCTTGTTCCCAGTTTAGTTATTCCCTTGGGATTAGCAGTATTATTAAATCGTTCTTTGGCTTTACGGGGTATTTTGAGAAGTGCTTATTTTCTACCTTCTATTATCTCCCTTGTTGCTGCTGGTTTAGGATTTCGTTGCCTGTTTCAAAATACGGGTCCTGTCAATGGATTGTTGAATTTTTTTGATATTCCTCCCATATCATGATTAGGTGATACTTTCTTGGCAATGTAAGTCATAATCTTATTTAGTATTTGGAAACAAATAGGTTTCAATGTGGTGCTTTTCTTGGCAGGTTTACAAGCAATTCCTCTCAATCACTATGAAACAGCAGAATTAGATGGTACAAATAGTTGGCAACAATTTCGGCACTTTAGTTTACCAGGATTAAGACCTTAAGACCTACTTTAATATTTACCATAGTCACTACCGCTATTTTTATATTGCGGAGTTTTGAAGCTGTTTATGTAATTAGCAGGTGGTGGTCCTGTGAATTCTACTAATTTGCTGGTTTATTACACTGATCAAGAAGCTTGTGGTCAATTTCATTTTGGTTATGCAGCAGCAGTAGCAACTTTTTTCTTAGCGGTGACGTTGGTATTAGTTTATTTCCAGTTAAAAACTTCGAGAGAAGTGTAAATCAGTTATCAGTTTTCAGTTATCACCTGTATCCTATTCCCTGTTCCCTGTTCCCTGTTTATTAAAATTCTCTTCTTAAGAAGATAAAAATAGTTATTGCTAACAGCATGAAGCTGTACAGTAAGCCGTAAGTTGCATTACCTATTAATGTAACTGGATCAGGTATTGCTTGCAGTCCATAAACGGCATCGTTTTTTAAATCTAAGCGAGATAAATTGGGGAGAATAAGATATAAGCCTTGGGTAATCCTTTCTACACCAGGGTTTTGACTAAGATGACCAAGTGCAACTAAATCTTGTGTAATATTCCCCATTAAATAGACTGCAAATGTTAAAGGGGTAGCTATGAGGGAACTGGTAAAAACTCCTAATGTAATAGCAACAGCACTAATTAATGTTAATTGTAAGAATAAAAAGAGTACAGCAATGAGAATGGTGGTTGTGGGATAGGGTATTTTACCAAGTTGTAAAAATACTAAATAAATTGCTGTCATTGCTGCTATAAGTACAGCTAATACACCTGATAATCCTAAGTATTTACTGGTGATAAATTCACTGCGACTGATGGGTTTAGCAATTAACATGAGAATGGTGCGCTTTTCAATTTCTTTGTTCACTAGTGCTGTACCAATAAAGACGACAACGATTAAGCCGATGATATTCATTCCTGCTAAACCAAAGTCTAAGAAGATTTTGTCTTGGGTTGTAGCTGCAAATTCAAAAATTGCGCGGTTACCAACTGCGAGGATAATTGCATAAAAACCGATGATGTACAGGATGCGATCGCGTATCACTTCCTGAAACACATTTTTGGCCATTACAAAAGTTCTGCTTGGATTCATATTGTTTGTTGTTTGAATTTTGAATTTTGAATTTTGAATTTTCATTGCTTCGGTGGTGGTGAGCCTATAAAAAATTTGTTGGTGCGATCGCATTCTATTTCTGCTACTGCGTTTTGATTTTCTGGTTTGTTGACGGCTGCAACTGGTTGAATTAAACAAGATTTCTGGAGATAAAATCCGCGTGTATTTGCACTTGGACCTGTCCAAATTGTCAGAATATCTAATCTATATCCTGATTTGACATTGACTACACGGGCTTCAATCCCCCATAGTCCCTGTTCATCGTATTTTTCTAGGTTTTTATAAATGACACCCTTACCTAAATTTCCCATTTGCTGGTTCGCTTCTATTAACCATTTCTCTACTTCTGACCAAGGTTTTTTAAATATTTGTTCTTCTATTAGTGGTTGCATTCTATTTAAAATAATATTACCGTTTTGAGGTGTTTTGGATTTTGGTTCTAGTCTAATTACAAAAGTGCTACGCAGAAAATTCTGTGCAGATAAGCTAGGATATTCTTTTAACCATTGATCTAGAACAAAGTAAAACTGAAGCCAGCAACTGATTAACATCGACCAAGCCAGCAAAATGATAACTTTTTGGCGTACTTCTAGTTTGGGAATGGCAGCTTTTGAAGTTGTACCTGTACCTGCAAAAAATTCTGGTATAGCTGTAATGATGGCTGCAATGGTTGGCCAGAAAACGATAGTTTTAGGTGTGACTACATTTACTTCATGTCCAAAGGCAAAAACACTGACTAAGAATCCGGTTATTAATGCTCCCACTGGCATGAAAGTACCAGGAACTCTTAAAGGATTGTCTGTAGTATACCAAGCTGTACCAGCTATCAAAAATAACCAACCCGAAAATGCAATTATATCTTTAATAAAACCTATGGCAAGATATGAAATTCCCCATGAGAAAACACTTAAATATATCAATGTCTGCCAAGAAAAAGCCTTGAGAGGCATGATCACTTTTTGAATTCCTAAGAATAGATCCTGAATAAATTTAAAGATCAGTATTACTTCTTTAAACAATGATGAATTCATAGTATCACCTTAAATTAATTGTATTTCATTAAGTTAGTTTAGTCCTATAGATAAATTGCGAATTAGTAAAATTAAAGTTATGGCTGTATAGCTCATAGAATTTGCTATTAATGTAGTAGTAATTAGGTTAGTATTTTGCAATTGCATTTTTTCAATTCTGTATAATTTTTGTTGTTGAGAGGTTTCAATTTTTTCTTTTTCCCCAATTTCACTTAAGGTAATAATTAGAACTTTGAGTAATAAAAACTTGATCAAAAAAGTACCAAGGAAGATTAAAGAAGCCAGAAAAATTATGGTACTCTGTGTTCCAGGATTCTTAAAGTTATTAAAAAATATATAGCTTATTAATTCTGATTTTAATTTAACGTCTAATCTTGGCTCAACTAGAAAAAATATATTCCATCCAAAGACGCTAGAAAAAACGTTTATGGCTAGGGCATAAAAAATACTGGTTTTTTTGTCAAATTTTAGCCATCTATGCAAAACATACCCTTCTATGGAAATGGCAACTAGTAAAAATAAAGTTTCAAACAACATTGCACCGATGGGCAAAATTCTGGGAAGTGACAATTCTTCAGGCATAAACTGTCAAAAGTAGGAGTTAATTTTTTTTAGAGTATAACGGATGATTGTGGAAATCATCTCATTCTTATTACCATTTTTTATCCTTTTTTGCCAGTATATTTTGATTAATATTATTAATACATCGGATTGCACCTTATACGGTTATGTTAGTTAAAATTAGCCTGCCTCATTGGTCAAAAGGTTGGGTAAAATAAGAAACCACCACGTTATAGCATTTCCAGAGATGACAAGAAATGGGATCGGTATTCGCACAGCGCAAGTGCGTTCTGAACGGCTCACTGGTCAAATTCACGTCTATGATGGCATTGGGAAAGGTAAGTCCCAAGCGGCTTTAGGGGTAGTTCTGCGCTCGATTGGTTTGGGAATAAATACACCAAGTGATTCTAATCGCGTCTTATTGTTGAGGTTTTTGAAGGGGCCAGAACGTGATTATGATGAAGATGGGGCGATCGCCGCTTTACAGCGTGGTTTTCCTCATTTGATTGATCAGGTTCGCACGGGGAGGGCGGAGTTTTTTGGACATGATGAGATTACTCCTTTTGATAGAACAGAAGCTGCGCGGGGTTGGGATGTGGCCAAGGGTGCGATCGCATCTGGGTTGTATTCAGTTGTGGTTTTAGACGAAATTAACCCGGTTCTAGATTTGGGTTTACTCGCTGTGAATGAGGTGGTACAAACTTTAAAATCTAAACCCCAGGAATTGGAAATCATTGCGACTGGACGGGGTGCACCCCAACAGCTACTAGATATTGCCGATTTACATTCGGAAATGAAACCTCAGCACCATCCCACGGCTGAAGCACTTTTCCTGGAAGGAATTGAAATTTATACTGGGTTAGGTAAGGGTAAATCTACTAGTGCTTTGGGTAAGGCCTTACAGGCTATTGGCAGAGGGATAAATCACCCTGGGTCTACGCGTGTATTAATTATGCAGTGGCTGAAGGGTGGCAGTGGTTATACGGAAGATGCGGCGATCGCAGCTTTGCAAAAGTCTTATCCTGAAGTGGTAGATCATCAACGTTGTGGACGGGATGCCATTGTTTGGCGGAATTCTCGGCAAGAATTAGACTATGTGGAAGCAGAGAGAGGTTGGGAAATTGCCAAAACTGCGATCGCATCTGGAATCTATAAAACCATCATTCTCGATGAACTTAACCCTACTGTTGATTTAGAACTACTTCCTGTTGACCCGATTGTTCAAGCTTTGCTGCGTAAACCCCGCGATACAGAAGTTATTATTACCGGTCGTTGTCAAAATCAACCTGCATATTTTGACTTAGCCAGCATTCATTCGGAGGTTTATTGTCATAAGCACTATGCTAATCAAGGGGTGGAATTAAAGCGAGGGGTAGATTTTTAACTTTATGGGCGGGGTTTTCCCGTCCTGATTCTATCTTATTCCGTATTCAGCATTATAGACTTAAAAACTACATAGTCTTCCATCAACCAGTAGCGCCGACAACTTTCTATATTCCAAACCTCTGTCAACATTCCAGATGTAACTAACCAATGAAATTTTTTGGCTGTGCATAGCCAACTAACATCAAATGCTAGTATTTTTTGCAAGACTTCTTTGCGCCGATCTGTCAGCTTCTCGAATACACGCTAAAACTCTTGTTGATTCATCTTTTGTTTTGATTGCATCAGTTAGAGATGATTTATAAAGTAAATGTTTAGGAGACAAGAGGAAGTAGCATAATTCTAGTCATAAGAGGATAGGATATATAGCCCCTTCCCTCATTTGTGTTAAACGCTCATAATCCTTGCTTAGACGATGATATTAGTTAAACCACCCAAATGTTCTTTCTACTACCCAGGGTTGTGGTAAAACTTTAAATTCTTGCTCAGTAGGT
>ERZ1034375.310-NODE-310-length-12322-cov-2.983340_pt1 | contig 12322 bp, 9 predicted proteins | sample MGYA00520585_ERZ1034375 | MGnify/ENA primary metagenome ERZ1034375 (study PRJEB33736, sample SAMEA104288463) | Azolla filiculoides | biome: Urban; feature: water surface; material: ditch water | place: Netherlands | collected 2014 ... | reverse complement strand
ACCTTCGGCGAGGCCGACGATATCGCATCCGCCGATCTCTCCCTTGACGACATAGCCGGCACGTTCGAGGAAAAGCTTGACGGGCGGGTAGAGCAAGGTTTCCAAAGGGCGGCCTTCATGACGGTCTGCGGACTTCCGTGAGGTGAACCCCATAGCAGAGGTCCAGGGCTTTTCTCAAAGAAGATTTGTCAGCGGCCATTCAAGCGTCACACACGTCGCCCCGATGACGTCACATGCACGTCACAAGGATAAAGACCTCGCATTCGTGGAGGGCTCACAGACGCCGTTGATGAATATCGAGAAGATCCGAATAGGCCCCGGGATTGCTCGCCAGGACGGGATGCCCTTCAAGCAGCGCATCTCCTTCTGCCGGAAAGGCAAGATATTGGCCGCCTGCTTCCTTGACCAGGCAAAAGCCGGCCATACAATCCCAGGCCCGCATATACGGCTCGTAGTAACCGACAAGCCGTCCCGCGGCGACATAGGCCAGCATCAGCGCGCCGGATCCATTGCGGATGAAATTGCCGCCCTGAGCGAGCAGATCGGTGACGATCCCGCCAACACATTCCGGGGTCACGTAGCTGTTGCTGCCGATGCCCGTCAGGGCGTTGCGGATCGTCCGGCTGGGATCAAGAACAAGTGTCTTGTCGTTGAGGCTGGCGCCCATGCCCGTGGCAGCCGCATAGGTTTCATCGGCACAGGGGACCTGGATCACGCCGACCACCGGCACGCCCTGATGCAGGACTGCAATCGAGACACACCATGTCGGCATTCCGTTGACGAAGGGCGCCGTGCCGTCAATCGGATCGACAACCCAGGTATAGCCGGAACTGCCAGGTTGCAGGCCAAACTCCTCGCCCAGGAAGCCATCCTCCGGAAGCGCCTTGGCCACGCGTTCGCTCAAAAGCGTCTCGACGTTACGGTCGGCGATGGACACGACATCCTGCAGATCGCGCTTGGTCTCGATCACCAGCGTCTCGCGCCTGTTGAAATAGTCGAGCGCCAGAGCGCCGGCTTCCTTGGCCAGGGTTTTTGCAAGAGCAAAACGTTGCTCGATATCGGCGTCATGCGCAGTCATGGTGGTTGTCCTTGAATTCATCTGTAGGTGTCGTGGTTGGGAGCAAGCAAAGGGTCTGGTGGATAAGAATCACGCGTCGATCAGGGCTATGCCACGGCTCTTGAACCCGAGTGTGACAGCGCTTTGCACCGGCAGACTTCTTTCAACCGCGTGATCGATGATGAACAAAGTCCCGACATCCGTCTCTACCTCGTATTCGACATGGCCTCCGAGATAGGCGCTGTGCAGGACAAGACCGGCAATGCCCTGCCCGCCCTGTGCCGCTATCGAGATGGCCCCCGGCCTCACCGCAAGTTTCGCCTTGCCGGGCTTTGCCAAACGCCCCGGCACACGGTGATCCACGCCCGCGACACGGATCAGCGCGTCAGGCCCTTCAAGACTGAGAACCTCGCAAGGGATGACATTGGCCTCCCCCATGAAGTCGGCAATGAAGGACGAGGCCGGCGCCTCATAGAGCTCGCGCGGTGCACCGGACTGGGCGATCTCGCCATCCTTCATCACGATGATGCGGTCAGACACCGCAAGCGCCTCGTCCTGGTCATGCGTGACATAGACGGCGGTGAAACCGAGGCGCTGTTGCAAATCGCGGATTTCGGTGCGCACCCGGCGGCGCAGGCGGGCATCGAGATTGGAGAGCGGCTCGTCGAGCAGAAGCACCTGCGGCTCCAGGACCAGGGCGCGGGCGACAGCGACGCGCTGTTGCTGGCCGCCCGAAAGCTCGGCGGGAAGACGGCTGCCCATGCCGCCAAGACCGACAAGCTTTAACCCTTCCTCAGCCCTTTCGCGCGCGTCTTTCTTGCCAAGGCCCGACGACTGAAGCCCGTAGGCGACATTGTCGAGCGCCGTCATATGCGGAAACAGCGCATAGGATTGAAACACCATAGATACGTCGCGCTCATTAGCCGGCAGCATGGTGACATCCTTGCCGCCGATCAGGATGCGGCCGGATGTCGGATGCTCAAGGCCGGCCAGCATGCGCAATGTTGTGGTCTTGCCACAACCCGAAGGGCCGAGAAGCGTCACCAGCGTGCCCGGCTCGATGGTAAGAGACAGATCCGGAATAGCGGTGAAGGCCCCGAAGGTCTTGCGTACATTCTGGAAAGTGACGGAACCAGGTTTCACGGTGATCATACGGTTTTCTCCTGACCAAGGGGAACAGAGGGAGCGGCGGTGACGCCGGCGACGCGGGTTTCACGGCGCAGACGCCGCTCACCGACGACAAGCTGAAAGCCGGCGATAATGACGAGCATCACCACGATCAGCATCGAGGAATAGGCGATCGCCACGCCATATTCGCCGTTTTCGACAAGACCGACGATGTAGGAGGTCGCCATGTTGTATTCGGCACTCACGAGGAAGATGACCGCACTGATCGAGGTGATCGCCCGGACGAAGGAATAGACCAGCGCTGCCGTGATCGCCGGACGCAACAGCGGCAGGATCACCTTGCGGATGGTGCGGAAACTGTCTGCACGCAGCGTCAGCGATGCCTCGTCCAGGCTCTTGTCAAGCTGGCTCATCGCCGCAATGCCGCCGCGCACGCCGACCGGCATGTTGCGAAAGACGAAGCAGGCAATCAGGATCAGGGCAGAGCCGGTCATCTCGATCGGCGGCAGGTTGAACGCCATGATATAGCTGACACCGATGACCGTGCCGGGGATGGCAAAACTCATCATCAGCGCAAACTCGAACAGGTTGCGCCCGGCAAATTTCTGCCTGACGATGATATAGGCTGTCAGCAGGCCGACGGCGGCAGTCAAGGGTGCCGAGATCAGCGCAATCTCCATTGTCGTCCAGATCGAGTTCCAGGCGACGCCTGTCCAGGCAATGCCGCCATTGCTGAAATCGACCGAGAAGGCACGAATATAGTGGTCGAGCGTGAGGGAATTATCGAGGCCCCAGGTTTTGACAAAACCACCGACCAGGATCATCCCATAGACCACCAGCGTGAAGATCATCCACGGAATGACCACCGCATGTACGCCGATCGACAATCCGCGCGGCAAGGCAATATGGGAACCGCTGTCACCCTTGCCGGTAACGGTGGCGAAATTCTTGCCCGATAGCCAGAAACGCTGGGCGAGGAAGGCCGAGAGGGTGAAGAACAGAAGCACGATGGCGAGCACGGCGGCGCGCGACGGATCATTCTGCGATCCGACGACGGCAAAGAAGATTTCGGTTGAAAGCACGCCGTGGCTGCCACCGAGAACGAGCGGATTGCCGAAGTCGGCCATGCTTTCGATGAAACCAATCAGGAAGGCATTGGCGAGGCCCGGCTTCATCAACGGCAGGGAAACGCGCCAGAAGGTACGCCAGCGATCGGCGCGCAGGGTCTGCGAGGCTTCTTCCATCGACGGGCTGACGCCTTCCACCACACCGATCAAAACCAGGAAAGAGATCGGGGTGAACGACAGAACCTGGGCGATCCAGATACCGGTCAAACCGTAGAGCCAGCGACCGGGTTCGATGCCGAAAAGATTGGACAGACCTTCCGTGATCACGCCGGCCCGTCCAAACAGCAGCGTCAGCGCCAGGCCGATGACAAAAGGTGGCGTGATGATCGGCAGCACTGTCAGAAGGCGAAGGCCTTTCTTGAACGGAAAGCGTGTGCGGGTCGCCACCAGCGCAAAGCCAAGCCCAAGCATGGTCGAGCCGAAGGCCGTCATGATGGCGAGGAAAAGGGTGCGCCATGCCACCCCGCAGCGTTCCTCACCCAGCACACAGCCGAGGCTCCAGATGCCTGGATCCTGCATGTTGGCGATAAAGCCGTCCGGATTGAACGAGCCGTCGAAATCCTGCACGGAGCCGATCAGCATGCTGCCGATCGGATAAAAGACAAAGACGGTCACGAGAAAGACAAGCACGGAGATCGAGGCGACGATGAAGGCGTCCCCCTTCATCACGCCGCGCTCGGCCAGACCGAAAGCAAAGAGAAGCACAAAGACCAAAGCCATCAGAACGGCGCCGGCGCCCATGGATGGTTGGCCGTCCGGGAGCATACCGAATAGGCTTTCGCTGATGGACCAGGTCCACCCGCCAAAGCCGATCGCCAGCCCCTGCAACGACAGGAAGACGAGACCGACAGCGCCGACCCAGGCCAGAAGCGTGCCGCGCTTCATCGGATCCCGAACACCGCGAGCCAGACAGCCAAGCACAAAGACTAGGACGATGCCGGCAAGCCAGACACGCCCATGCGAAAGGATCTGCAAGAGCCCCGGTGCGGTATCGGCGCTCGAGGGAAACCCGTCGATCCAGCCAAGCCCGAAGAAGCCGCCTTCGATACGGTACCAGGGAACCAGAGCCAGCGCCGCGCCACCAAGGGCGAGAGCAATATCCAGTCTGCGGTTGCCACGTCTCATGGCGGACCTCGCTATGTCATGTCGATGAAAGGAAGGAAGGACACGGCATGCTGGATATGCTCCGCAATGCCGTGCCCATGACTATGGACGATCAGTTGGCGACAGCGCCGACTTCACGGTCCCAGCGTTCGAGAAGCGCCTTGCGTCTGGCCGGATCGCCAAAAGTCTTGAAGTCGTAGTCGATCAGCTTGATGTCTTCGAACTTCGGAGCCTCTTTCGGCACCTCGGCCGTCTTGTTGGACGGCAGCTGGAAGGATTTCGCATCCTTCATGCGCGACTGGACATCGGGCTGGAGCGCCCAATCGTACCAGATCTTGGCATTGTCGAGATTGCGCGCGCCCTTGATGATCGACATCGAGCCGATTTCATAGCCGGTGCCTTCGCAGGGAGCGATGGACTTGACCGGGAAACCTTCGGCCGTCTGGGCAACGGCATCATGCATGAAAACGATGCCGAGGCCCGTCTCGCCGCGGGCTGCAGCCTTGACCGGTGCCGAGCCGGACTTGGTGTATTGCGAGATGTTGGTGTTCAGTTTCTTCAGGTAGTCGATCGCCTGATCCTCACCCATGATCTGCACCAGCGAAGCCAGCGCGGTATAGGCGGTGCCGGACGAATTCGGGTTGGCAATCTGGATCTCGCCCTTCAGTTCGGGTGCCAGAAGGTCGGCCCAGCAAACCGGCTCCTTGTAGCCCTTCGACTTGAAGATCTCGGTATTGTAGCCCCAGCCGAGCGCACCGGCATAAACGCCGACAGTCTTGAAGCCGGAGCTTTCCGCCTGTTTCTTTGCCCAGTCCTGCAACTGGTCCAGCATCGGCGACTTGTATTCCAGTGTCAGGTTCTCCGACGCTGCCTGCATGTGCGGATCGCCTGTGCCGGCCCACCACAGATCCGTTTTCGGATTGCGCGATTCCGCCCTAACCTTGGCATAGGTTTCGCCCGACGACAGGCGCACCATATTCACCTTGATGTCATGGGATTTTTCGAAATCGCCCTGCATCTGCTCGCAGATGACCACATCGGCCGAGCAGATGAGGTTGAGCTCGCCGGCTGCCTGCGCCGAGACCGCTGTCAGTGCGGTTCCGGCAAAAAGCACGGTGGAAAGAATGGTCAGTCGCATGGTGATCCTCCTGTTGCTTGCGTCTGAATGGATAAAGAGGGTGCTTCCAGACATGGCACTCCCTGCGGTGCAGCGATGGCTGCGCCGATTTCTGTTTCGGGTCTTCTCGGGTGGAGAGGTTTGGCCTGCCGGCCCTATTGGGTCGGGTGGATCTCGGTGTCGAAGCGCTTCAGCAGCCGACTTCGCTCATCCGGCGAACCGAAGGTGGCGAAATCATAATCGACCATCTTGATCATGGAGATGTCTGGCGCAGACGGTGGTAAATCCGCCCGTGCATTGGACGGAACCTGGTTTTGCCCAGCCGCAGCACCCGTCGCCTGGCCCTCGGGGCTCAGCGAAAAATCGACGAAATCGCGGGCAGCCTCAAGATTGCTGGCGCCCTTGATGATGCTGACTGCGCCAATCTCGTAGCCTGTGCCCTCACAGGGCGCGACGATGACGAGCGGCGATCCGGCCTGTTTCTGAGTGACGGCATCATGCATGAAGGAAATGCCGATCAGCGTCTCGCCGCGGGCGGCCGCCTTGACAGGCGCCGACCCCGCCTTGGTGTAGCGCGCGATGTTGCGATCAAGCGCACTCATGTAGCGAAAGGCTTCATCTTCACCAAAGAGCTGCACCAAAGTGGCAAGCTCGGTAAAGGCGGTTCCGGACGAATTCGGGTTTCCGGACTGGATATGGCCGCGGTAGGCAATATCGGTCAGGTCCTTCCAGCATGTCGGCGCCGGCAGTTTGTACCGCTTCAACAGATCGGCATTGTAGGCAAAGCCAAGCGCACCCGCATAGATGCCTGCGGACCGGCCACCCGACATGGAAAAGAAGTTCTGCGCCCAGGGCAACATTTCCCGCGCATGGGCCGGCTGATAAGGCTGCAGCAGATCCTCGGTTGCCGCCTGCAAATGGGTGTCGCCTGTGCCACCCCACCACACATCGACTGTCGGACGGTTTTTCTGGGCTCTGATCTGATCGAGGATCTCACCGGTGCTTTTGCGCTCCATGACGATCTCGACACCTGTGCGCGCCTCAAAGGCCTGTTTCATGGTCAAGCACCATGCCTCGTCAACGCCGCACAGGACGTTCAAACCCGGGGCTGCCTGGCTCTGACTTGCCCCGCACAGCCATGTCGCGACGCCGAAGCTTATGCCCACGGCCAAGCCGAAAGCGTTCAATGCTCGCACTGGTGAAACCTCCCTGACCGGAACCTCCTCGCTCCGATCTCTGGGCTCCGAACATGTCAGATCTGGCGGCGACCGCAATCCAAGAATGGTTACCGAATTTTCACTGCAGCGCCGAAGCACATTACATTCATTACAATTGTGACATCCGCCATAACCAGCAAGCCTTTGAACATTGGCGCCACCGTGCCTATGGTGATCATGGGAGGACTACATATTGCTGACAGACACAATTCGCATTCTGATCGTCGAGGACGACCCGGACATGGCGGAGCTGATTTCCGATCTCATCGAGGCGGAAGGCTGGATACCGGCTTGCGCAGGGTCGGCAGAAGAAGCCGCCGAAATGCTGGAGAAGGAGCCGATGCATCTGGTGCTGGTCGACCACAATCTCCCTGGCATTTCCGGTCGCGTTTTCGCCCAAAGACTGCGGGCCCAGGCCAATATCGGCATCGTCATGGTGACAGCCGCCGGCAGCGCCGCAGAACGCGTGCTCGGCCTGGAGACGGCGGCCGACGATTACGTCGTCAAACCGTTCGAGCCGATCGAGCTGACGGCCCGCATCAAGGCAGTCCTGCGTCGGACCATCCCGTCGTTGCGGCCGGACAAGGACCTGGAAAAGGAGCTGGACCGGCAGTTGGGCCGGGCGACAGACCGCGACCATTCCAGCTCCGCCCTCAGGCTCGGTGATTGGGCGATCGATATGAAGGGTCGGCGGGCCGTCTGCCTGTCCGACCAGAGCCGAACGCTGACAGCCGCTGAATTTGCCCTGCTTGAAATTCTCGCCCAGACGCCCAACCAGCCTGTCAGCCGGGCCCAGATTCTCGATCGCCTCGGCTCAGAAAGCGATCGCTATATCGACCGGAACGTCGATGTCCTGGTTCTGAGGCTGCGGCGCAAGATCGAACGCAATCCGGATCTGCCACGCCATATCAAGACGCGGCGTGGCAAGGGTTACGTCCTGCATATGGACGAGGTCGAGCTGTCATCGTGATCAACCGCCCGTTTCTGTCATCCATTGCCTTTCGTCTGCCGTTTGCCATTGTCTTCATCTGCTTTCTGGTCTTCAGCCTGTCGACCATCGCGATCTACGGACTGCAGAAGGCGCGCAACGAAATGGCAGCCTATGGCCTGCAGGCATTTTCCAGCCTGACCAAGGCCTCGCTGGTCTCGCGCCAGGTGTCGGATCTCGTCTCCAGTGCACCCTTCCTGATGAATGCCACCTCGCCCTACAGGGTATCGAGCGAAAGCCGCGCCGTCGTCGCCCAGGTCGACAGCCTCCTGCGCACGATCGAGCCGCAGAATTTTGACAGGCTGATCCAGGGCTTTGCCAGCGCGCAGATCATCGAACTGCTCGGCCATATCCGAACCCAGACGCTCACCCTGGCGAGCGATGCCGACTCCGCGCAGGCCCACAAGGCGCAAGCCGCAGCAGCTCTCAGCGAAATCGCAACGGGCCGCGGCGTTGCCGATGCCGATCTGCGCCGCCGGTTGAACGCCATCGTGCAATCAGCATCAACCTCGGACAGTCTTTTCCAGCTGGGAGAGCTGCAGCGTCGGTATGTGGCAGAAACCGCAGCCAGCGAAGACGCAAGGCCGCCGGCTCCGACTGGTCAGCCGACCGAGCTTAGCCCCTATGAGCAGGTCTTCGATGCCCAGACCCGTTACCTGCTCGAAATGTTTGCCATTCGCGCCTCCGTCGCGCGGCTGCATTCGGTATCGCGGGAACTATCGCTTGCCACGGAGATGCAAAACGACGCTGTCGCCCGCGCGCTGAACGAGGATCTGATCTCCACTTCCGATGCGCTGAGCCGGCTGCTGGTGATCGTCGCCCTGGCCTCCCTGCTCGTCTTCACCATGGCCACACTGTCGATCCGCTCGGTGATGCGGGTCTCACGCGGCATCAGCAACCTGTCAAACGGCATGAATGCGCTGGCAAAGGGCGATACCGATATCGGCCCACCCGACTACCGCGGCAACGAGACGGAGCTTTTGCGTCTGCTCGACGCGTTCAGGGCGTTCAAGGACAGCGTCGACCGTGTCTCGCGGCTGCGGCGCACGGCAGAAGCCGCTGCCCGCACCATCCGTTCAACCTTTCGCAACATGAACGAGGGCATTGCGCTGTTTGACCCGACGGGCCGGCCGATCACCATGAATCGGCGGATGATCGAACTGGTCGGCCGTTCAGGCTCATCGCGCAAGCTCCCGCTTCGACGCTTCGTCCTGCCCATTCCGGAAATCAATCCCGATCTCCTGCCGGATGAGGATAGGCCGGGAAACCTCTCGGAACGGGCAGTCATACGGCACCACGCAGAGGATGGCACAGTGATTGAGGTATCGCTGTCGCGCCAGCCCGATGGCGGGATTGTGCTCCTGGCGCGCGACGTCACGACGATCGACCGGCAGGAAGCGGAAGCCGCCAAGGCGCAGCGATTGGATGGCATCATGCGCATGACGCATCAGGTGAGCCATGAAGTCGGAAATATGATCGGCATCATCACGGGCAGCCTCGGGCTGCTGGAGCGGGAAGACGGGTTCAACGACCGGCAGCGGCGACACATTGCCCGCATCCGCAAAGCCGCCGATCGCGGACGCGACCTGGCCAGCAGCATGCTGTCCATCGGCAGCCAGCAACCGATCAATCCCAGCTGTGTCGATGTGCGGAGCCTGCTTCGCGGCATGGCCGACATCCTGGAAATCGCCATCGGCAGCAAAAGCCACCTGCAACTGGAACTCGATGCCGACCTGCCGGCAATTCCTCTCGATGCCGCCCTTTTCGAGCAGTCGGTTCTCAACCTTTGCCTGAACGCTTGTGCCGCAATGCCAGATGGCGGCGTGATCGCCATCAAGGCCGTCCTGACCGGGGGCGCCGTCATCGTCTCCGTCCGCGACACGGGGATTGGCATGACGGCCAAACAGGTGGACAAGGCGTTCGAGCCCTATTTCACCACGCGCGGAAAAAAAGGCGGCGCCGGTCTCGGACTGGCGATGGTCTACGGCTTCGTCCGCCAGAGCGGCGGCGACGCCACGATCCATTCGCGACAGGGACACGGAACGACCGTGGAACTCAGTTTTCCTATCGAGCAGATCTGAGCATCAGCGAATTTCGGCAGGTGATGCAACTGGCCGCATCGTTCGTATTCCCTGCGCACTGCCGCCGATCTTCCGTTCTAAGATCAATTTCTGATCAATGCGCAATGTTGGGAGCAATAATTCCCAGACCGCCAAGTCCACTAACGATCAATTGCACGGCAACGGCGGTCAGAAGAATGCCGAAAACCACCTCCGAGACCACCATCGTCGCCGGTTTCATGCGTTTGGCGAGCACGTCGATATTGGTAAACACCAGATAGTCAAAAGCCGCGACGAGCAAAATCAGCCCGATGACCATGGCTGCGCTGGCGACCGAGACGACTTCGCCGGACGCAATGATGACGACAGTGATACCAACGGGATTGAGCATATAGGGTACAGCAAGCGGAAACACCGCAAGCTTGTCCGGATCGACAGGTGCCGTCAGATCATCATGCGGCTTCTCCGTCGGCCCAGCCGCCATCTTGATCGCAATCAGCGCAAGGATAATGCCCCCAGCCACAGCGACTGCCCCGCCGGTGATGTGCAAGAGCCGCATGAGAAAAGCGCCCGAGGCAAACAGGATCAGGGCCGTGACCAGGGCGGTCAGAACCATTTTGCGACCGATGCGGACCTTGGTTTCCGCGTCGAAAGCGTGTGTCTTTTCCAGAAAAGGCACAAGCGCGATCTTCGGCCCCATCCCGATCAAAAGCATGAGAAGAAGTTTGCCCACCAGCGCAGCGTCGATAACGGTAAAATCCATGTAAAATCCCCCTGAGTTTGTGATCCTAAAAACAGTGCCTGTTCTTTGCCCCTCTGTTGCACGGCTCTCCCACCGGCCCTTGGCAAAGACACGCGTCAGACGTCCACCAGAAGTGCGGGCACTAGCGCCCGCATCCGCTTTGCCCCCTCTCGGCCCTGACGCCCGGCTCGCAGTCCGGCGCTTTGTTCTGCATGGTGCCCGAACCGAAAAGACCGCTGACATTTCCAGCGTAGTTGTCTCTTGTATTTGCGTCGATCACGGCAACCGGTGCAGCCAGGATCAGGCCAGCGACATTGCCGGCAGCCGCGGCCGTACCGGTCGTTGCGGCAAGAAGCGTGTCACCCAGCCCTATCTTGCTGTCGGTCAACGCCTGTCCATCCGAAATTCTCGCGCCGATCAGGCGCACGACTTCCGGCGATTCGGCGAACTTGCCATGGTGAAGCCGGTCGCCCGCCTTGACCTTGGTCAGGTCGATCACCGTGATCTTGTTGTCGGAAAGCTCCTGCTTGAAAGGCGGCTGCTCGGGATCGATCGCTCCCAGTCTTGCGACATCGCCCCAGACCCTGCGCGATAGCGCGAGCGCACGGTCGTCGCGCGAGACAAACAGCGTGAAATGGGGGCGCGGCTCCCCCATGTCAGTAATCTGCTGGCGGAAGACGTCGACATCCACGTCAGGTGCGGCCAGCATCACGTTTTCAAACTTGACCGGAAGGCGGCCATTACGGATCGCCATCTGGCGGAGCGCTTCCAGTGCCAGCCAATTGCCCATGGAATGGGCCAGAATGGAGACTTCCTTCACCTCCGGATCCCTGGCGAGATATTGGAAGAGCGTTTCCAGCGCATTGCGGGTATAGTTCGTGCTTTCCCTGTCATACCCATAGGCGAAAACACTGCCACGCGACGGCCAGGTCACCAGCACGGGCGCGCTGCGGACACCGGAATCCTGAACGATCTGGGCGAAACGGTAGACGGAATCTTCAAAACGGTTGTTGAAACCGTGGATGAAGACAAGCACGCTGCCGTCGCCGCTCTTCCTGACTGCGGCGCTTAGCCAGGTTCGGGCGCCGTCCCGGCTGATCTCGTCCGCCTTCAATGTCGCAAAATCGGTTGCCGGATTGGAGGGAAGTTTTTTCGGCCAGGCGACCTCGCCGACCTTTCGGACGCTCTCAGGTGGTATGGAAACGGTCATGTCAGCAAACGTCGGCTCCGGTGCCCGCTCGCCGGTGAACATCTCCCCCTCCAGCGCCGAGCGGCTACGCGTCGTGGTGACCAGCAGATTGACGCGACTGGTATCAGGCGCACTGTCTGCAACAGGCGTGAGGACGTTCTTCGGGCGACCGCCACACCCGATGAGAACCGACAGCATCATGCATATGACCAGACATTGCACGACGCTGCGAAAGCCGCCATCTGTTTGCTGCGCGATGGAATATGTTGTTCTCAGCAATGTCGCATGCTCCCTTGTCGCGCAGTCCGTGGCAGCGGGCGGCAGATCCGAGGAAAATCTATTCCAACGGCGAGGAGCTTTCCCGTAACATCTGGTAGGTTACGGGCTGCTGCGACTGACATTGCGGCTGGCCAAAATAGCAAAAACCTCTGTTTCGGCAGGTTTTTCGCCTTCTGCCGTGCAAGCTGCGGCTGCTCGGAAGGCATATCCATATGGCCGCCAGGCGGGAGCCAGGACAGTTCTGGGATCCGGATGCCCGTTTTTCCAGTGTCTTCCGGACCTCCCGCGCCCCGTATGTTACGGTATCCTACTGC
>ERZ1034375.309-NODE-309-length-12333-cov-5.484497_pt1 | contig 12333 bp, 9 predicted proteins | sample MGYA00520585_ERZ1034375 | MGnify/ENA primary metagenome ERZ1034375 (study PRJEB33736, sample SAMEA104288463) | Azolla filiculoides | biome: Urban; feature: water surface; material: ditch water | place: Netherlands | collected 2014 ... | reverse complement strand
GTCGAATACCAATGTATAATGGACGTATTCACACTATCCTCTTTGATAGCCCAAGTTCGGGCCATTTGTGTAAATAGGATAAAGGGTAGTTGCCCTAAGTGAGTCACTATATAAAGTGACTTTGTAACCTTTTCTAAAGGTTGGTTGTTCATTCTTGTAACTGTTGCATCTTGTTAATAGAGTTATATCTCTTTTGTGCCTCTCTCTCTTTCTCTCTCTCTGTGCGTATATTGCCTGCTATCTTACATACACAGATTCTTCCTTCACAACAGAACATTGTGTGATCTCTTCCGCACTGGTGGCCTCCCCACTCTCAACACCAATGACCCAAGCCAAATAAGGAATTCAACAAATAGTCGATCAAGCCAACAACCTCCCTACCGAATCCGAATCATCAAGAGGTCCACTAGTCGAAATTAAATTCGATTCCACTAGAAGATTGACAAGACCCGACAAAGGCCGAGCCGAGCCGGTCAAGGAACCGACAACATGGTCAATCACTCCCAAGGAAGATGTGGATCTGACACTTAGGCAAGATAATTTCCATCGGAGATCACCGCCTCCCCCCCAATCTCCTAGCAACAACAGTTCAATTAATGCCAATTGGACGCAGAGCCGATTAAAGAATCCGAACAAAGGAGATTAGGACAATTCCGAAAGGCTTGTCGCCAAAGGTTTCAAACAAGAACATGAGGTCGACTACGATGAGATCTTCTGATCGGTTGTCAAGATGACCACCCTCCGGCTCCTACTTGGGGTTGTGGTGACGAAAGACCTAGAGCTTGAACAACTCGATATCAAGACAACATTCCTACACAGAGATTTCGACGAAGACATTTATATATCTCAATCAACAGGCTTTACGAAGACGGGGAGTAGGGTCACCTCATCTGCAAACAAAAAGAGAGCCTATATGGCCTCAAGCAAGTGTCAAGAATGTGGTATCAGAAATTTGATATCTACATTCAGTAGCTAGGCTACAACCGGTCTAACTCCGACCTATGTATGTACATTCCGCAACTGGGCTACAAGTCCCGGATTTATCTAATCCTTCATGTCGATGATATGTTAATTGCAGGGAGAAATCAAACTGAAATCAGGAGACTAAAGCAGAGCCTTCACGATAAATTCTCAATGAAGAAACTCGGACAAGACCGACATATCCTAGGCATGAGGATAGAGCGAAACCAGATGATGAAGATTCTCCGGCTCTCCCCGTTCGATTATATCTGGAAGGTGCTAACACAATTCAACATGGAGAACGTGAAGCCAATGCATCAACAGACTGGCTCCTTCCACATTGTATCCTCAAATGTGAACACGCTCTCAAGTTAGGGCTTGAGTATGTAAGTCCAACCCTAACTATAAAGAATCAGATATGATTTTGTGCAACGGAAGAGATGTGTGCTATATGTGTGTGTAGGTGTGTGGAAAGAGGAGAAGAGAGAAGAGAAACAGAAGATAGATAGATGAGAGAAATTGAAGTACTCAAAAAGAAGATGTATATTAACAAGGAGAATATTAAATACAAAAGTGTGGCATTATAAGGGAGGACAACCGACACTATATGAAGTAGGAGGAGGGTGCTTTATATAAAATCACCCTCTCTCTTCATTAACACACTATATAAGGTCGTAGAATAGGATTCTATGACACATAGTTAAAGTCTAGAGAGTGTGGTGTGCCTTTTGACCTTTGAGTGCTCATAGATTCTCAAAGGGTGTGTTCACACACAATGCTAGGTTGAGCTTGATTCTCAACACTAACATTGTATAGAGAAGACAAAGTCTCAGAGAGTCTAAGAGAGAGATACACAGAAGTGAATAATACAAGTCTCCATTAGTGCTTCAACTGAGCTTCTTGTTTATCTTGCTTATCTTGCTTGCTTAGATCTTTCAGTGTTGTTTTTTGTACTGCACATCTTTACAAGTCCGCACATATTCTTCCGCTTATCATCTTCAACAAACTTCGAAAGCAAATAATGAGAATGATCTCATTAAATTTACCGTATACTAAATAATGAATCTGAATGTATGGTATTTACCATATTTCAAGGGTGTTTATCATTCTCAAATGTGAGTGCATGTATGGTACATATGGTTCATACTATGGTTCAAATGGGAGTTGGTACATACTAAGGCCAAAGAGACTTAAATGACTTCTCATCAAAGCCCCAATAGGAAGGAACCCAATCTACGTACCTCGATTCCCCATATTCGTGACATTGTACACAAGCCCAATTGATATTGGATGGGTAATCAATCAAGAGGATGAGAATGGGATAAGATATGCAATTCGATTCGGGGCAAAATTCTTAAGTGAAAGGCAAAGGAAGTATGCTCAAGTGAAACAAAGTTGTGGGGAATTGTGAGGATAATAAAAATGGTGTGAGATTTTTTTTAAATTTTTAAATTTTAAAACAACATATCCTTCCACTAGGTTCAAAAAGCATATCGGCTACAAAAATATAGCCCACTTATTTTACCAAAATGAGAGATGATTAGGAAGCCTCCAATATGTGACTTTCAACATACATGCTTGCCATCAGCGCATATCCTGCTATTGTATCAAGATCCAATTTCATAGCTTCATTTGAGCACAATTTCTCCGTATCTAATTGCCAAAGCATCTACATGGTATCAATAAGGTCAACCAGCTACACACATCTACTACTCAAAGATTTCAAAGCTAAAAAACCTTTATTATTCTGCAGATACCCAAAAATCCTTGTGTTGTAAGATACCACATCTCGATTATGTTGCTTAGAAAAGACAGTGAATGCTTCTTCAAGGTTTCCACATCCAGAAGTCATTGCGTTGTAAGACACCATATCTCGATTATGTTGCTTAGAAAAGATTGTGAATGCTTCTTCCAGGTAAAAAATAAGTGACCATATTTAGCGAGATGCTCTTGCATTGCAATGATCCCAAATGATTCACTGCTTCTTCATCATGTCCATATTGAATATTTCCTATATGTTCCAGCAAGTCACATCTCTAACTAGAAGTCCACTAAAAATGTCTTGTGCTTGAGTGTTCTAGCAATTACATTACTTTCAAGTAGTCATTTCTTTGTTATCACCACATACATCCATCCATTTCATGAGAAGAAAAAAAATGGACTAAGATTAGTTAATCGGGGCTTTAGTTGTTATTGAGACAAAGTTGTCTTCTGATTCTTGGAATGATTTTTGGATGTTTGACATTAGATATAGCTATGTTGCGGTCGATAATTCGTAAGTCTGACATGTTCCTAGTAAGGAAATGCTATGATGGATATGTTGTCTAGAGGTGGTACCAAGATGAAATCTAGGAGTCAATGGATGATGAAGAGGAGCTTGACTTTTTCAAGACAAAACCCGCAACCACTGAAAGAGATAGTGAAGAACCAAAATGGTTACTTATAGGCCGGTTCTTGAGTACGTTGACAAAAATGTATCCTAGACAAAGGAAGAGGCAAAAAGGATTTGGATGAAGGCGTATAAATACTTCCTTCGAGGAGGACACCTTTAGAAGCAACCCAAGAAGAGGACGGACACACCGTTTATAATGGTTTGCAAGAAAGAAGACCAAAGGGAATGGGTATTTGAGTATCATGAAAGTCCTTGGATAGGGCATAGAGGTATCTGGGGGAAATTCTCTAAAATAAAAGTGAAGTATTGGTGGTCGGGGATGTACAAAGATGTGGCACACTTCGTTGGAACGTGTGAGAGTTGTTAGATGTACTCGAATGTGTGACACAAGGATGAACTTCACCCAACTTACCCTTTGGCGTTGCATTTTAAATGAATGGTGGACTCGGTAACAATGCTGATGGAAGTGGGTCAGATGAAATACTTGGTACTTGCATAGGAAGATCTCACAAACCAAGTGGAAGGGAGGGCTCTAAAAAAGAAGACCACTGCGGTGGTGTGCAAATTTCTCTTGGAAGATGTGATATGGATGCGTACGGAAGATAGTAGCCGATAGAGGAGGGTTGGATACAAATGAAGCTCAAGAATTGTTTAGTTTTCAAGGAGTTGAACTTTCCCTTACAACTACATACAATCGGAGGCAAATGGGAAGATAGAATGAGGGAATAACTAATAGTCCAAGAACTCGTTAGAGCATGAGTAGGGAAGATTGGAGATTGGCCTCGACTACTACCTTATGCCTTGTGGGCAGATAGAACTAACCATAGCTTCGTGACTAAATCTATGCCAACAAAGCTTTATGTATGGTCAGAAACCTATAATCTCCATTGAAGAATCGATCATATCGTGGGTGTTAATGCCATGGGATGATGAAATGGGTAGGGGTGACCTATTCGTTGTGCAAATAAGGCAACTTCAAAGATGCTAAGAGGACTTGATTTTGGCATTGGACAAACTAAAGTAAGCTAAACTTCGTAATAAGGGGAGGTTTTACCAAACACTTTGTCTACATCCGAAGAAGATTGAAGAAGGAGATTGAATCATTGTATATTACATTGGTTTTAGAAAATACATAGTTTATAACCTCGCGCATTATACCCACATAGGTTTGCTAATCTATCTTCTGACGTTCAAGTCCCCGATGGTCTCTCTCTAGGTGGAGCACAAGGTGATCTACTTAGAACTGTTCAAATGGATGTTCATGGCTGAAGTGCTTGGATGCACTACGTGGATGAACTACTCGAAAAGATTTTTTCCATAGGTCAAAATTGGCCTCTTTATTGACGATAAAAATTCTAATTCTAATTCTAATTCTAATTCATATGCACGCATGTAACTTCATGACATTGGTCTTCTATGTTTTGTAGCTTTTCTATGTTAGTTTATCCAAGATATCCTTTCTTCTTGAACTTGTCAGTATGCTCACAATAAGCAATATATGGAGAGTATTATTGCTTGTCAAAGATTGCAACATATGGTGAGTATTATTGCTTGTCAAAGAGTGCAACATATGGTGAGTATACAATGTCACCGAACATTGATACCATGAAAGAAAAGTGGACATGATCATGATCATTATTGATGAAGATGCCTTGAGTTGGGCAATTAATGAAACAAAGAGGAAATAATTTCAGTCATAAAACATCTTTGCTAGAACTCACTAAATTGCCAGAAGCTAATCTTGGATATGCCCTTATAACTAAGGGAGTGTCTAGCTTTAGAACGAACATACACATCTCATTAAGATTTGGTTTGCCATTGACCTTCCACTCAAAACTGTGGACAAGGCTAGCCAGAATGAATTCCATACTCAAAACTGCTAGTGATAACCCCGGGCATATACGTCTTCCTGAACCGAAAGGTGCTAATTCCAAGCTTCCTCCATTGAGACTAATGTTGTCGGCGCCTAAGAATCTTTCTAGATGAAATTGCCATGGATTATCCCATACATTTGAATCATGACCGATTGCCCACATATTTATATATGCTTGTGTACCAGCAAGCACCTCATAACCATTTAATTCGCATGTTTCTGTCAACATATGTGGTACAAGCAATGGTACAACAGGATGCATCCTCATGGTTTCCTTTATAACGGCAGATAAATAAGGCAAATTTGGGAGATCGGATATGTCAACACTTCTTGTATTTCCAATAACTTTAATAAGCTCATCTTGTAATCGTTCCATTTTGTTTGGATTAGCTACCAGTTCTGCGAGTGCCCACTCAATTGTGATGGAAGATGTGTCAGTTCCTCCCGAGAACATATCCTGGTGGTTAAAGAAAGTTAGCAATTTAATGTAAATTGATACTATATTTAAATTAAACCCATTGAATTCATTTGCGTGCAGGGGATACGGTTTCATTTATCTTGTGCATGAATTGCAGTGTGTAGTTTATGCATACAAGAATCTCATGCTCTCTTGTCTATGGATGTCAATCGTTATGTAAATGAATTACCCATACATGATTGCAATTTAGAATAACTTACCACTAAGGTGGATATTATGTTATCATCTGTGATTGTATCATCTTCATCTTTAACTGATAATAGAATATTTAAGAAATCCACATTCAAGGGTGTCGCGCTTTCAGTTATAGTGTCTCGGCGTTCTGTAATAATCTCCATTAAACGATCGTGAACATTTACGGAGGAACTCCTCATACCCTTAGCATTGCCCTTAAAAGAGTAATAAAACCAAGCTTGTTTGATTTAGTAATGATAAAACCCAAGGCATGATTCAATCATGAAATTAAAGATAAGAGGCAAAATGGCTAGAAACTAAACCACATCCTCGGACATATTCATACTGATAACGATCACAATTAGTACTAAAAATTGTAATTCATTGCAAGTAACACTCTATCCTCAGATATATTCATCTATCAATAACGATACTTACTTGTAGATCCATCCAAGCCAAGGAGGGGATGTAGTCACTGATATTGAACATACCCACGTACTCTACCGATTTGATTAACGAATCTATGAAAGATTTGCTATGTTCCTTGCTAGTGGTTAACTCGTCCATCGTCTTTCCCAAAGTCATCCTCGATATTATGTTGTTAGTGCATTTCTGAAGTCTATATCGAATGGTGAGGTTATGATCACCGTCTAGAGATGATGTAGCACCATCTTCATGTATGGAGGACAACAAAGCCTGCACTTCTTCGCATATCATGGGCCTGGACAAAAGCAACACATGCATTTCATGGCCTATAAGTTTTAAGAAGTTTCACAAAACTTGGAACACATGGTATGCACTTCTTTGGCATATAAGTTTTAAGAAGTTTCACAAAACTTGGGGAGAACATGGTATGCACTTCTTTGGCATATGAGTCAAGAGTTTCACAAAACATGGGGAACACATGGTATGCACTTCTTTGGCATATGAGTCAAGAGTTTCACAAAACATGGGGGAACACATGGTATGCCAACTCTTTTGAAGTCTATAGATGGATGAGGGGATTACCTGAATGCCAAGAGACACTTGGGTGCGAAGAGCTCGTTAGTGCATATGCGGCGTAGGAGCCTCCATTTGGGTCCAGGCTCCGCGAATGAGATGTTATTGGCTGGCGAACCGTGAAGGATGGAGGAGGCAATGTTGGGTGCTCGGGACGAGAAGATCTTGTCATGAGTCTGGAGAATGAGGCGGGCGGCATTTGCCGAAGATACGACCAAGATCCGTTGCGCTGTCCCGAGCCGGAGCTCCATCAATGGTCCATACTGCTTGCTCATCTTGTATAGTGCTTGGTGCATCGGTATGTGCCTCGTCATGAACATGAGATAGGGTAGGTCTCCTAGGATGGGCAAAGCCCATTTACGAGGCCCCGGTGGTGCCGGCAACGATGATGATGATGATGAAGACCACCAGGACCTCCGAGTGCCACCAGATGATAGGAATTTAAAGATTATCAATGTTAAGACCAGTATCCCTGCATAGATGCCAATCACTATGAAGGATGGAAGCAATGTGATTGATTCCATCACCATATTTCTCAACCCCTCCAATATTTGCTGAATTTTATTTTACAGATCTTAGCAGCTTATATAAGATCTTTGAATGGCTGCAAACGGCTGCCTCTCGTTTGATCTTAGATAGGCCGAAAATGATTGCCTCTTTTGGCTTCTTTCCTCCTCTAAAAAGTAGTCCCCAGCCTTTTGTCTTCTTTGACATTAGGGAAGCGAATTGATTGAGTTCCTTCCGTTTTTGTCGTATCTCTTATCTTTCTGAGTAATTACAAACTCATGCCATGATTACGCAGATTCCGTTTGTTCATACATGCAGACCATCACATGCCACAAATTCATGCCATTATCAGTATGTGTATAATATGTAAGTAATGTGTATAATATGTAAGTCTAATGTGTTCGCCCATGTGCACATGCATGTTACTATGTATACATGTGTATATATGGATTCAGTGTTAAAGGCACTCATGCGTGTTTTTATGTGTAACATATGTACGCATTTATAATTGAGTTTCTCTTTGTTTGTCTCACTATTTGTGTTGTAAAGTGTCGTATACCAATGTTTTGTATAAAAACTTCAGGAAAGAGACAAACAAGTAGAGCAATAGCATGATCGAATACATAGTATTAAAGATGTATGAAAAGTGACAATTGACCTAAATGTTTTTAGATAGAGGATTAAGCATTAGATCTTACTATTCATAACAAAACAATTATTGAGGAGATAATGAAGTACTAACACTCATGTTAGGAGAAGCTTCAGCGGTAGGTGAAGTCCTCCAAAAAAACTCAAGCAACGCGTCAAAAGACTTATAAAAAATGTTTTTTATAGCCTTTTACATTGCCCTTAGTTCCTTTCAAATTGGGCTTTACAAGTTCATTTTTCACTTCTATCAGAGTTACACATTTTTCTTTGTTCATAGTCCTAATGTATGCAAATGGTTAACTTTGCCCTTGTCTTTAAGGAGTGTACATTCCTGGGTGCTACTAAAAGTTCTTTGAGGGTTTAGAGTTTATATGAAGGGTGACATATGGGGGGTTGTGGAAAGAGGGTGGGTGTGGTTGGGAGAGGACTGAAGTTCAAGCATGGAGGGCGTTAACACGAGGGTGAGAGGGTTTTTTGGATGGGTGGAAACTTGGATGTCTTGGACTATCACAGTTATATGAAGAAGTTCGTGTGGGGTGATATTGAACCATTTCACTGTGGAATGGGTGAAAATTTTGGATTGTGGTGCTCCACCGAAAGTGAATCATTTGGACAATCCTCCGCGTGGTATTAGGATGATATGTCTCTCATGCTCACACTAAATAAATCACAAAATAATTTGTGTCATCTAGACCAAAGGAATATAGACTTTTCATTAAAAGATATCCTCAAACTTTCTGTCTTCTTTAGGTATCTCATACATGATTTTATTGATGACTATTTTCAAAATGACTAGATTTTTTTCTTATATTTGAATTGCTTTAAATAAAAAATTAGTTTAGATCTCACAAAGGTTGGAAATGATTGGAGACATGTTTTCTCTCCTCCTTTAAAAAGTTATCCTCAAACTTTATGTAATCTTCATATATCACATGTAATATTGTATTTATAATTGTTGTCCAAATCAGTCAATTGTGTTTGTCCAATATTTTCATCATTTGGATATAGTCAACTCTCCTTACATATTATATATATATATGCATTAATATCTCTAGTTGATTTTTTTTTCGGAAGGAGGTGACGATGACAAACAAAGCGATATTTGTGTTGTTAGCGTTCATATTATATCTTCCATTATTTTCATAATTAAAAAATGAAGGCATTAAAATTATTCAGAAAGTGAGATTGTTCCATGTAATTGGGAGAAAAAATAACCAATTAATATATATTATTCATCAAATCATAATGTGAAATGCCTCAAACTCTTCTTCCATTTTCCATTTCATCGCAACCCTTTTATAAAGTTTCTTAGTACACTCCAAGATACCTTAAGTTATCTCGGCACACTTATAGTTACTTCTCTAACTAACCTTTAACTAACCTAGGGTATAACTAACTAAACTATGGTTTAACTGCCCTAACCCTAGTTATAGTTACGTGGGTTAGGTAAGGGGTTTGGCCCTCTGGTTTTACCACGTGATCCCACAACTCCACCCTTTGAAAAACCTGCGTAGGTCGGTTGTGCCTGATGGTGCCTCTAATCCATTGTTGTGGGGGCTACATCTGATGAGTTGCCATCACAGATGGCATCTCGGTTGCTCGTGTTCAATGGCAGCTCTGTTTCATCCTGCTTGTTGGTTGGGATTGAAGGGCTTTCTGATTCGTCATCGTAGGGGACATCATGGTGAGTTGCTTCTTCTTGTGATGCTTGAGTTGCGTAGTATCTATGGAGTGCTTGACATACGGCTTCATCCGCATCACATGCACATAGGTCATCCGTCCATTAGCATCTCGACGTAAGGAATAGGTGTTGGTCCTCATTGATTGGATGAGAGTAAAAGGGTCGATCCATCTATGCATAATTGATCCACAGAGTCTCCACCGCCTGATCGGGAAATAGACTAGGACCTTCGCTCCCGCTGCGTACTCTATCTCCCGGTGACCTTTATCATAGCACCGCTTTTGTCGTGGTTGAGCTAGTTGTAGGTTCTTGTGAATGCTCAGCCGTAAGATAGGTTGGATCTGTTGCAAGTGTAGCCATCAATCCATTGCGTTGGCTTGAGTATTTTTGTTGGGTAGTTCCACCTTGATGTCGAGGGGTAACTGGGGGTCTCGCCCATGTAATGCTTGGAAAGGGCTGATTCGAGTCAAGGATTCGCATGCGTGATGAAGGGTAGGATCAAGTCCCACGTTGTGTGTAATGGGTCGATGAATGCGGTATGTTGTTGTTTAATTGTCTTGTTCATCCGTTTTGTCAATCCGTTCGTCTGGGCATGATATGGTGATGTAAATATCTGTCAAATGCCTAACTCTGTGTCTAATGCTTGCAGTACCTCTCCGCTAAATTGCCGTCCTTTATCGGATAGGATGCAAGCTGGGAAACCATGTGGGAAAATAATCCACTCCATTAGCTTCGTTGCTATGGTGACGGCCTGTGCGTCTAGAATTGCGGCGGTTTCGGTCCATCTGTAAAGTATTCGGAGATGTCCACCTGCGACTTGGGAAAAGGGCCGATGATACCCCATTCTATTACCTCAACGTTCAGAGACGATAATAAGCTGTCATTGGAATGGGGTGGTTTAATCTGTTGACATGATTGGTATTGTTGGATGTAAGTCGAGATCCTTGTATACATTTGCGGCCAATAATACCGGAGACAGATCTTTGTCACGACACAGTGGCATAAAATACATGGTTGGTGAAGATTGAACCTACAACCTCACGTAACAAGATATCATGCTCAACCATTTTGATATAAGCATTTATATATATAATGTACTTGATCTAGAAGTACTCTTAAGTAATGTACGTGTAGAAAGTTCTAGAGCTACAAAGTTCTAGATGGTTCTAGAATATTCGCCAGAATATTTTCTAGAATATTCTAATGCATGTACTTCAACTCACAGTATAAATACTTGTAACCTCCTTGGTCCCTTTCAAGGGATTCCACACCAGTCATTGACACATCAATCTAGTATTCTTGCTTTGCCCCATCTTGTCTCCAGGACCTTGATCTTCATCTCTATCTTCATTCTCTTGTGTCATTCCAAGAGTCTTAAGTTTCTCGTCTTGTCGCTCCCAACTTCTAGCTCAAAGTTCGTAGCTCGTCGCTCATAGCCCCATCATCCGTGCTTCGTCGAAGTCCACGGTTGTTGTGTCTGTGACAAAGCCCATTGTATTCATTAACCCTAAAACAAAGGACCATTTGAAATGACTATAAGTTTTTTGTGAATTTAACTACACTATAATCAACTCTTGATGAGTTCTTAGGTATAATCGATCATTAAGGACATTATGCAATACATTCCTACCAACATTGAAGCCGTATTGGCTTGATTTATCGAATTTGGCAAATACTTTTTGTAATAACCTCACCAAGTCCTTTGTAGATACCTTACACATCCCCCCCCTCCCATCAAAGAAATAGATAGTCATTGATCAAATGACCCAATAGGTGTTAACTTCAGGATTAATTTGATGAGACCAACCTTCCTAGGTTGAGGCATACAACTACAATCCCAAAGATGTCGAAATATCAAATGGAATATCTCGTTAAAACTTAGTTTGTCAAGCCATCAAACTAGAACTCTTACCATTATGAAGATGCCTTAAAATTGTGTCCATTTAATCCCTTTAGCATGTAATTTCTTTGTCACACACACTCCAGTTAAATATGACTTTTTTTTCTTTACGTTATCTTGTTCCCTCACCCTTTGATTTTGTTTTTTTGGGCTTTATTCACCACCTTATAGGTATCCTTTTGTGAGCACACACAATCTCTTTTAAAAAGTATCACAATGCACCCTGCCAACATAAAGGATTATTTGCTTGTCCTTGTCATATTGTGTTGGTTTGAATCCAACACAATATCACAATAGGAAAGTAGGACATGTTAATACCTTACCAAACTTTAGTGTTTATGCTAGAAGGGTCACACCACTTGTATGTCACATGTTATACAAGTCCTCTTTAATTTGCTCTTTAATAATGATCCCCATAATAGCTAGTTAAGATTTTGAACCATTTATATTTGGTTCATGGGTATCACATCTAATTGATTATAGGGAAAAGTACCAGGATACCCCTGGATGTTTGTCTATTTACCAGAATGCCCCTGAAAGTTCCAAATTTACCAATCTACCCCTATGTCCAAAAAAATACACTCTATAAAGTAAATATACACTCAAATGTACAAGCCATATTTACCAAACTACCCTTCAAACAGAAAATTCTTTACTTAGTGATTATTTGGGTAGTTTTTCTCTCCTTTCTTGTTCACATCCAAGCAAGCCTATACGTATG
>ERZ1034375.304-NODE-304-length-12468-cov-3.373174_pt1 | contig 12468 bp, 12 predicted proteins | sample MGYA00520585_ERZ1034375 | MGnify/ENA primary metagenome ERZ1034375 (study PRJEB33736, sample SAMEA104288463) | Azolla filiculoides | biome: Urban; feature: water surface; material: ditch water | place: Netherlands | collected 2014 ... | reverse complement strand
CCCCAACCACATCAGCGACCGCATCAACCCCGCCATTGGCGGGTTTTTTGTTACCTGAACTCGAAGATCTGGCGAAACACGCCCGGCGCGATGATCGACAGCGGATTGATCACGAGATTGGGTCGCTCGACAGCCCCCGTCAGCTTGAATGTGATGCCCAGAAGGCCGCGGTCGCGACCGTTGCCCAGTATGGCACCGATGATCGGAAGCTCGCCAAACAGCCGATTGAGGCCATAGGCCGGCATGAAGGTGCCGGTGAGATCGATCCGACCGCTGCTGTCGCGCACGATGCCCTGGAATGTCGCACCGATCTGGTCGCCCCTAACAATGCCGTTCTCGACGCTGAGCGTGCCGGCATTGTAGTAAAGCCGCGCAAACGCCCGCTGGAACCGGGCTGAGCTGACATCGATATCGCGCTTCACCGCACTGTTGAGACTGCGCCCATCGCTACCGGTCGGTGTCGACACGATCGACTGCAGCCGCTCTTCGTTGTCGACCTGAAAGCTGCGCAGATCGAGATTGCCGGCCCATGCCCCGCCCGGTGTTTCATTCAGCTTCAGGTTTACCAGGCCACCCACCAGCCGCTTGTAGAGATCGATGAAACGCACAAGCGCGCCGGCATCGCTGCTGGTTACCGAGACTTCGCTGAAGCCGTCCGGCCGACGAAGTTTGGCGACCACCGCCTGGCCGCTACTGGTTACGGCAGAGAAATCCAGCGCCGTCGTCTTGCCCTGACGCGCACTGTAGATCACCGAAGCGCCCGACAGCGCCTCGCCGCCGAAGCCGATGACGCGATCGATCTTACCGTCGATCCGCAGCGTCACATCATCGCCTTTTCCTTTGCCGGCCGTCGCAGGCGCCTTGAGTTTGGAAATCAGCGACCGTGCATCGAATGAAGCCCCTGAGACAGAAACGTTGTATGCGCCCTTGGCCTGACGGATTGCAATGGACAGATTGTCGTCCGGCGCCAGCCTCACCTTGCTGAAATTGGCAGCGACCAGACCTTTCGGTCCGATGGACAACTCGCCGCTCGCCCCGAAGCCATCGCCATCAAGCACGAATTTCTCGATCGTGCTCTGGCCATCCTGCTCGATTAGCTCGAATGTCGCCCTGGCGCCGATGCCCTGTCCCTTGGACCAGCCGATCCAGGGAATGTTGAGATTGGCATTGCGCAGATCGACGGACGCCGCCTGACGCTTGTCGCCAAGCCGGGTCAGTTCCACCGCAATCGGGCCATCGATGATATCGTCGAGACCGGGCACAAGCCTGTTACGCATGGCATTGTCGAGCTTGGCCGTGACCACCCGCTCGCGCCCGTTCTCAGAGCCCCGCTCTACGGGTTCACTCATGCGGATGTCCATCGGCACGTCGTCGACCTTTGCCGAACCTTCGATCCGCGCCAGTTTGGGATCGACGGCAAGCGTACCGGTAAAATCGCTGACCCTGCGCCCGTCAAACGGCTTTTCGATCGCGACCTTGTCCAGTTGCAGATCGGCGCTCCAGACGGGTGCCGGTGGTTTCTGATCGGCGATCAGACCGAGGGTAACCTCAGCCGTGCCCTTGATCGCGCCGGTAAAGTCTTCTGCAACAAACCCGATGCGCTGCAACGCCTGGATCGGCTTGAACGACACAAGCTCGGCGACCGCATCCGCAGCACCATTGACGGCCACCGAGATGGTCGCCATCAGCGGCTTCTCATAGGCATGGGCGATCGTCACCGCGCCACTTTCCAGCGCCACGACACGCCCAGACGGAAAATACGAGGCGGCAGATTTGATCTTCACCTCGATCCGCTCGCCCATCATGTCGAAGCGCGCATTGGCGTCGCGCAGCGGCGGAATATCCCCGGTCAGGTTCACGCGCGCATCGACCACGTCGAAGCCGATGCGCAGCTCGTCGCCCACCAGATGCACAGGACGGGGTTCCAGCGACAGGCGGTTTTGCGGGATGAAAACGGAAATCTCGCCATGCGAAACCGTGCCACCGAAAATGTTCTTCAGCACCCAGTTGCGAGGCTTGTCGGCAATCCAGTAGGGCCAGAGCTGTTTGACCACCGCAGCCTTCATGTTCTCGACCACGCCGTCGAACTTCACTTCAGGGCCGGTGCCACCGAACCGAATCTGCAATGTGCTGACCATCTTGCCATTGGCCGTGGACACATCGAACGTATCAAACTGCAGCAGGGTGCCATCGAATAGATAGCGACCATAGGCCTTCATGTCGAAGGGGAACGCCGTTTCGCCGGAGGACGGCACATCGGCACGTCCCTTCGCGACCAGCAGATCGATGCCGATGCCCTTGCCGAAATTCTTCCCCTCGGGCAGCCGGTCCAAATCGATCAACCCGCCCGAAAGCGGCAGGATCATCGGCCCGAACTCGGCTCTGGAATCGGCAATCTCGATCGTATCCTTGCCGAAGTCATAGGCGAAGTTCAGATCGGCCCTGGTGATCTCTTGCGGCTGGCCGTCGGTATAGAACGTGGCGGCCCTCGTGTTGACCGCCAGGGACATTTCCGGCTTCTGCCCATCGATATCGCGTTTGGCAGACAGAACCAGTTCGGCAGAACCATCGATACCCTGGCGGGCAAGGCCGGCCTTGGATCGCCGCAACATGAACGGCGTCAAACGGAAATCGGCAATCCGAAGCGTCATTGAACGGACGGCGCCGCCGACATTCGTCGTCAGGGCAGTCAATTCGGTCTGCTGGCCGTTCACCGAGATCGCGCCGAAGATCGACAGTGAGTCGTCACTGCCCCGCTCAAGCGCCAGATCGTCGATGGACAGCGTCAACGGCCGACCACTGGCACTTGTGGCCGCCACCTCAAGCCCGCCCAGCCGCATGCGATCAAGCCCACCCCGAGCGATAAAGCCCTGCATCCGGTCCAGTTCGCCAAAAGCCCCCTCCAGCACAGCCGGGATGTTGTCGACGCGGAACTTCGAAAGATCGATGGGTTCGCGCTTCGGCAACAGTCGCGCATCGAGGGAAATGCCCTGGCTGTCGATTTCGCGAACCGAAAACCGGCCACCCAGCAGCGCCATGGGCTCCAGAATGAAGCTCAACGACTGCGTCATCGCCACTTGCTGCCCACTGGCCGCCTCGACGACGGATACGTCATGGGCATCGACGGTGACATCGAGCCCGCCCGAAAAGCGGACCACCGTGCGGCCGATCTTCGCGTCGTATTGCGGCCCCATGGCATTGGAGAGCGCAGTCGTGGCGCGCTGCGCAAGGGCGGCATCCAGCGCGCCGCTTTCAACCACCGCAAATACACCGCCGAGCACGATGACCCACAAACCGATGAACGCAATGAGACCCCGAAGACAACGGCGCGCAACGCTGCGACGCGGCGGGCAGTGGACGATCATGGGATCTTCCACCTGCGCGGAAGGCAGGGCATGCAGCGGCACGATGTCCCGCGTGCGAAACCGTAGCTTGTCGCCCCGGATATCCGACATGTCCTGGTGATTGTCTCCGTCTATCGATGCAGCTATCAAGTCGCTCTGGACGACTCCGCAGCGGACTATATATCGATGACGACCACAATCATCCAAAAAGCGGGCAAAAGAAAGGTTTTCCCATGACGGATTTGGCAGTTGGAACAGCAGCTCCGGATTTCTCCCTGCCCAGCAATGGCGGCGGCACCGTTTCTCTCGCCGATTTCACCGGAAAGCCACTCGTCATCTATTTCTACCCCAAGGACAGCACCCCTGCATGTACCACGGAAGCAATTGATTTCACGGCGCTTTCAGAAAGCTTCGCGAAAGCCGGCGCAGCCATCGTCGGCGTATCGCCCGACTCGGTGAAAAGCCACGACAAATTTGCCGCCAAGCACAATCTGTCCGTGATCCTCGCCGCGGACGAAGAGCATCGAATGCTCGAAGCATATGGTGTGTGGAAAGAAAAGAGCATGTACGGCAAGACTTACATGGGCGTCGAGCGCACGACCGTGCTGATCGACGCAACCGGCAAGATCGTCCAGATCTGGCCCAAGGTAAAAGTGGCTGGCCACGCGGAAGCTGTGCTCCAGGCTGTTCGAGCCCTCGGATGAACCTCACCGTGAAAGAGCCTGCGACGCCGTTCCGCTCCCTGCGCGAGGCAGCGACGCTTGCCATCATGAGCGCCGATCTCGACGAAAAGACCAGCCTTGCCCAGACAGCTGCGATCCGCTGGCAGGAGCGGCGTCTGTCACTGCGCTCTCCTCTCGACCCTGCCCTGCCGGATCGTCCCGGGCGTCCGGAAAAACCGGTTCTCGTCCCGCCGAAAGGTACCGAGAAGCGCTCGCTTCACACCCTGCCCGGACGCATCGCCACGCTGCATGCGCTGGCGCATATCGAACTCAATGCCGTCGATCTCGCGCTCGACATCGTCGCCCGCTTCGCCTCGCAACCCGTGCCGCATTCCTTTTTCGACGGCTGGATGAAAGTCGCCTTTGAGGAAGCCAAGCATTTCCGCATGGTCCGCGACCGGTTGCGCAGCCTCGGTGCGGACTATGGCGACATGCCGGCCCATGACGGATTGTGGCAGGCTGCCCATTCCACCCGCAACGACCTGACCGCTCGCCTTGCCGTGGTCCCGCTGATCCTGGAGGCGCGTGGTCTCGATGTGACGCCCGCCCTGCAGGAAAAGATGCGCGAAACCGGTGACATTGAAAGCGCCGATGTGTTGAGCGTGATCTATGAAGACGAAAAAGGACATGTCGCCGTGGGCGCCAAGTGGTTCCGCTTTCTCTGCGCGCGTGAAAAGCGCGATCCGGCCAAGACATTCCAGGATCTGGTCCGAGCCAATTTTCGCGGCAATCTCAAGGCGCCGTTCAATGACGTTGCCCGCGCCGAAGCCGGCCTGACGCCGTCGTTCTACCGATCGCTTTCGTCGAAAAACGCATCATGATCACCGAGGCGGCGCAGCAGAACTAAACGTTTGTTAACCCTAATCATGCGTAAATGCGCATGGACGAGCGGAGCCATGTGAACAGGCTTCGCCATCTTCCGGCGCCTTAAAACGGCACTGAGACACGATGGGGACAGACGTGACAGTCAAGGCAAGCAACCAGGTCTTTGGAAAGCGCCGTGAGCAGCACGTCGTGATTCTCGCCAGCGGCGACAAGATCCGCCACATGACGATTCGTCCGTGGATGGCTGCGCTTACCTTCTGCTTTCTCGGCGTCATGTCGATCGGCTATCTCGGCGCGACAACCTATCTCGTTTTGCGCGACAACCTGATCGGCGCCACCATGGCACGCCAGGCACGCATGCAGCACGACTACGAGGACCGGATCGCTTCCCTGCGCGCTCAGGTCGACCGCGTCACGTCGCGCCAACTGCTCGACCAGCAGGTGGTCGAGGAAAAAGTCGAAAAACTGCTCGAGCAGCAGATGGCACTGACGTCCCGCCATGGCCGTATCGACGCGCTGCTCGAAGGGGCGGCCAGCATCGACAGCCTGCCAAGCGACGGCCCCCTGCCGGCAGATCGGCCGACGGTCGGCACCAAGGACGAAGCATCCATGGCGACGACGAGCACCCATGCGTTTGCTGCGCTCCTGGGCACGAAGCCGCAATCGAAAGCAGGAAAGACAAATCTCGCACTGGGTTATGTGCCGATGACGGTCGAAAACGTCGCCGACCGGGCCGATAAGCTGTTTTCGCACATGACGCTTTCGCTCAAGGACATCGAAAGCGAGCAGTTGGAGCGCATCGCCACGCTGGCATCGGGAGCAACGGAAACGGCGGCGGAAATCGCCTCGATCCTGGAACGCAGCGGCGTGGAACTCGACGAAGCATCGGGTGCGAATGCCAATGATGCAATCGGCGGCCCCTACATTGCGCCAAGCTCCGAACGCGACTTCAACGCGACCTTGAACACGCTCGACGCCGCGCTGACACGGCTTGAGACCGTACGCGACACGGCAAGGCGCCTGCCATTTGCCAATCCGGCTCCGGGGCGCGAGATTACCAGCCGGTTCGGCAACCGTCCAGATCCGTTCTTCGGGGGCCTCGCCATGCATGCCGGCATCGACTTTCGCGCACCGACAGGAACCGAAGTTCATTCAACAGGCACTGGCAAAGTCGTCACCGCCGGCCTCTCCGGCGGGTATGGCAACATGGTCGAGATCGACCATGGCTACGGCCTGTCAACCCGCTACGGACACATGTCGCGCATCCTGGTCAAGGAAGGCGACAGGGTCGAAGCCGGAGACCTGATCGGCCTGTCCGGCTCCACCGGCCGCTCCACCGGACCGCACCTGCATTACGAGGTCCGCCGCGGCAAGGAAGCGGTCGATCCGATCCGCTTTCTCAATGCCGGCATGAAATTGACCACCCTCATCAATTGACGCGAGCACCGTTTCGCCCAATGATTGCAGGCAACAATGTGATCGGAACCTGCCATGGACACGATGTCGCTGCTTGCCTTTGCTTTGGCCTTTTTCCTGTTTGCCGCCTCTCCAGGCCCTGACAACATGACCATCGTTGCGCGGACGGTCTCACATGGTCCCGCGTCGGGTATCGCCTATGGCATCGGCACAGTCTTCGGCATCCTGATCTATCTCGGCCTTGCCGCCTTCGGCCTGTCGATCATTGCCAGTGAAATGGGCCTGTTGATGACCGTCCTGCGCTATGCCGGCGCTGCCTATCTGATTTACATGGCCTATCGTCTGTGGACCGAACCGGCGATCATTCCCGAAATCAAGACGGGCAGCGGCCCACGCGATCTCGTAAGCATCTGCCTGACCGCCGTTGCGCTCAATCTCGGCAACTCGAAAATGCCGCTGTTCTATCTTGCGCTGCTGCCTGGCTTTGTCGGCACCAGCTTTGGCATGGGTGACTACGCCAGGCTGGCAATCGTCATTATTCTGGTCGAATGCGCGGTCATCGGCGGCCACGTCTGGATTGCCGATCGCGCCCGCGCCCTTCTGCGCACGCCGGTGATCATCAGGAGAGCCAACCGGATTGCCGGATCGGCATTGGCACTGGCTGGTATTCAAGTCCTTGTGACAACCCGCAGCAGTTAAGCACAGCTGTTAAGCCTTTGTTGCGCCAGATACCTCAGTTTTCTTGACTTTCAGGTAGTTTGGGACTATTCGCCCCTTCCATTAAGGCCCGCGTTGAGGGCGATTCATGGATGTTCGCAAGAACAGGAACGGAACTACTTCCCTTTGATCACTTTTGCTGACCTTGGCCTGAGCCAAAAAGTCCTCTCAGCCGTCACCGATGCCGGCTATGTAAACCCGACGCCGATCCAGGCCGGTGCGATCCCGCCAGCCCTGCAGCGCCGGGATATCTGCGGCATCGCTCAGACAGGAACAGGCAAGACGGCTTCGTTCGTTCTCCCCATGCTGACGCTGCTGGAAAACGGCCGTGCCCGCGCTCGCATGCCGCGCACGCTGATTCTCGAGCCGACCCGCGAACTCGCCGCCCAGGTCGCGGAAAATTTCGATAAGTACGGCAAGAACCACAAGCTCAACGTCGCGCTTCTGATTGGCGGCGTGTCGTTTGAAGAGCAAAACCGCAAGCTGGAACGCGGCGCCGACGTGCTGATCTGCACCCCCGGCCGCCTGCTCGATCACTGCGAGCGCGGCAAGCTCCTGATGACCGGCGTCGAGATCCTCGTGATCGACGAAGCCGACCGCATGCTCGACATGGGCTTCATTCCGGATATCGAACGCATCGCCAAGATGATCCCGTTCACCCGCCAGACCCTGTTCTTCTCGGCTACAATGCCGCCGGAAATCCAGAAATTGGCCGATCGCTTCCTGCAGAACCCGGAACGCGTCGAAGTTTCGCTGCCTTCCTCGACGGCAAAGACGGTAACGCAGCGCCTCGTCGCGGCGCATAACAAGGACTACGAAAAGCGCGCGGTCCTGCGCGACCTGATCCGCTCCCAGGAAGACCTGAAGAACGGCATCATCTTCTGCAACCGCAAGAAGGACGTCGCCGACCTCTTCCGTTCACTCGAACGTCACGGCTTCTCCGTCGGTGCCCTGCATGGCGACATGGACCAGCGCTCGCGGACAAACATGCTGGCCGGCTTCAAGGACAATCAGATCACACTGCTCGTCGCATCCGACGTTGCAGCACGCGGTCTCGACATTCCCGACGTCAGCCATGTCTTCAATTTCGACATCCCGATCCATGCAGAGGACTACGTCCACCGCATCGGTCGCACCGGCCGCGCCGGTCGTTCAGGTGCTGCTTTCTCGCTGGTTACGCGCAGCGATTCCAAGTTCCTCGATGCAATCGAAAAGCTGATCGGTCAGAAGATCGAATGGCACAATGGCGACCTGACCGCCCTGCCCGCAGCCACCGAAAGCCATGACGAAGGTCGCGGCAAACGTGGCAGCCGTGACAAGGGCCGCGAAGGCAGCCGGGATCGTGCACGTGATGGCAAGCGTGAGGGCCGTGGTGACGGCAATCGCGAAGCCCGTGGCGAGCGTAACAGTCACAAAACCGAAACGCCCGCAGAATATACCAAGCCCGCAGAGGAAGTCGTAATGGAACCGGCAAGGATCGAAGCACCCGTGGCAAACGAGCGCAAGGCGGACAAGCGTCCGAACCAGAACCCGCGCAATGGCCGCAACAACGCGACCCCGAATCCGGCAAATGACGATCATCGCGAGCGTCGCCGCAGCCATCACCGCGACCACGATGACGGCCCGACACCTGTTGGCTTCGGCGATGACATTCCCGCGTTTATGCTGATCGTGGCTGCAGCCAAGGCCTGATCCGGCCATGGGCGCACCCGGCATTGATTTTCCCGGCCTCGGCGTCGGTCTTGCCATCCTTCGGGATGGCAAGTTGCTTTTGTGCAAGCGCATGAAAGCGCCGGAAGCTGGCCATTGGAACATCGTCGGCGGCAAGGTCGACCATATGGAGCCGGCCGAACAGGCAGCCCGTCGCGAGGCCGAGGAGGAAACCGGCCTGACGATCGGTGCGATCGAGTTCGTCGCCTGGTCCGAGCAGCGGATCGAAGCGGATCGCCAGCACTGGGTCTCCCTGCTCTACAAGACCACCGACATCAAGGGCGAACCGCAATTGACCGAGCCGGACAAGCTGTCTGCAATCGGTTTCTTCGATCTCGACCACCTGCCGCAGCCGCTGTCGGCCTTCACCCAGGCGCTGCTGCCCTATCTGCGCTGAAACCTATTTCTTGGCTTCCGCCCTGACGGCCGCCTCGAAAGCCAGCCGCACCCATTTCGCCATCTCGTCGGGATCGTCATAGGCCTCTTCTGGAACACTCCAGTAAGGCATGGCGACCGGCTTACCCGTCTTGCCTTCATAAGACCAGCGCCGGGCACCGGCGGCCTCCAGCAGCGGCGCCGTCTCGCTGTCGCCCTTCAGCATGATCTCATCGAACAGATCGAGCGCGACGATGATGCCCTGGTGATAGATGCCCTTGCCGCCGAACATCCGGCGGATGGAGACTGGCCCGAGCGCCTGAAACATCTCCTCGATCGCATCATTGTCCATGTGTCTGCTCAGTCCCTGAGAATACCGCCCGCCGCAACGATAGCCTCCGGCGTATCGACATCAAGCCGGGCAGCCACGCCGATTTCAACATCGATCACCGGCAGGCCGGCACTTTCGATCACCGGACGTGCGCCGATATCACCTTCCACGGCCTTGAGCGCTTCGAAGGTGGAACGCGGCAGGATCACCGGATTGCCGCGTTGTCCGTCGGCGACGGCACGAACGATTGCCATTCCGGACGCCTTGGCAAATGCCTTTGCCAGCGCCCTGATATCGTCTGTGGCGACATTCGGCATATCGGCAAGCAGCACCATCATGCCCGGAGCCTCCGAGACATCTGTTTGTTCAAGCCCTGCCTTTAGCGAACTCGCCATGCCGGTCGCGTAGTGCGGATTGTCGATGATTTTGACATCCAGACCGTGAAGCGCGGCGGACACTTCATCGCCGCGGTGCCCGACGACGACATGCACTCGCCCTATCTTTGCCTCGACCGCCTGACGCGTAACCCGGTGGACAAGCGCCTCGCCGTCGAACTCGGCCAGCAGCTTGTGCTGCCCGCTTTTCCCCATGCGACTTGCCCGACCCGCAGCCAGGATGATGACGGCAATCTCCTCTGCTTTGCGATCGACTGTAGCCATCAGACGCGGCAGCGGTCTGCTCGGAATTTCCATCAGCAATCCTCCGACTCCAAGGCCGGTCAAATCTTCACGTGTCGGCACCTCGCCGGCAAGCAGGCGGTTGAGCACCCAGTCGAACCCATTCTCCTTCGGTGACCGCGCACAGCCCGGCGCGCCGATCACCGGCACGTTGCCGAGATAGCCGAGCACCAGGAGGTTGCCGGGATCGACCGGCAACCCAACCTGGACCACCCGCCCACCCGCCAGCCGGATCGCTTCCGGAATGACATCCTGCGGATCGCTCATCGCCGACGCGCCGAAGACGATGATCATGGCAGGCAGCGTCTTCTCAGTGCTCTGTGGAGCCGCAATCGCGGTTTTCATCGCCTCTGCAACGGCCTCGGCCCGATGCGCCACGCGAACTTCCGAGATGAGTTCGCTGCTGGACGAAACGAGCCGCTGCTGCAGAACCCTGGCCGTCTTGTCCATCACCGAGGCTTTCAGCGATGGCAAGGTCGTGGCGACCAGAGACACGGCATGGGCTGCATAAGGCTTTAGCTGGAAGGCCGGGCCTGTTTGCAGCAGCTGGCAGGCCTGTTCGACCCAGCGTCCGGCAACCGCGAGCGGGATGATCTTGATTGTCGCAACCAAATCCCCCGTCCGGACATCGGCATGATCGGCCAGACAGGCCAGCGTGATGGCGGGATCGATGCGATTGAACCGATCGACCACCGATTTGTCCGCAACAAAAAGACCATTGGCTTCGGCATAGAAATTGACCCTGCCCGTGGTCGCTGGCGAACGCCGAATTTCAATGCTGTCCAGCATCTCAGCGAGCTTTTGAGCCGCAGCATCTTCACCCAGATCGCCCGGCTCCATACGGCAAGCGATCACCGATGAAATACCCTCTGCGCGCAATGCATCCAGATCGCGGGCCTCCAGCACATGGCCCTTGGCCAGCTTTCCGGATCCAAGCGACACCGAATGGGCCAAGACGGCGCCCAAGGCCTCATCGACCGCCATGCTGCCGAAGATCATGCGGCGTCCCCTGTCGACGAGACAAGTGTGCGGCGGCGAAACGCGCGGATGATATCCGCCAACACCGCAACGGCGATTTCCGCCGGTGACGCCGCCCCGATGTCGAGACCGATTGGCGCAGAGATCGTCCCGATCTGCTCAGGCCCGAAGCCTGCCGTCAGCAGCCGTTCGACCCGCTTGCCATGGGTTTTTCGACTTCCCAGCGCGCCGACATAAAAACAGTGCGCCTCAAGTGCCGCGGCAATCGCCGGATCGTCGATCTTGGGGTCATGGGTGACGGCCACCAAGGCGCTATAGCGATCGAGCGGACGCTGCGGGAAAACGTCCTGTGGCCAGTCGGCGATCAGCTCGACATCGGCAAAGCGCTCCGGCGTCGCAAAGGCGGTACGCGGATCAATGATCGTCACGTCGAAATCGGCAAGCTGGGCCATCGGCACCAGTACCTGGCTGATATGCACGGCGCCGATCACCACGATGCGCGGCGGCGGCAGATAGACATTGAGGAAATGCTGCCGATCATTGATCTGCACCGTCCCGGCTTTGCCCGAAAGGAAATGCTGTGCAACCGCCTCGCCAAGCGGGCCGTCAACTTCCTCGCCTTCCAGAACCAGCCTGTCATGGCCACTCGCCAGGTCTGTCACCAGCATGGCAGCGCTGCGCTTGCGTCTGGCCGCATTCAGAGCCTTCAGATGCGCCGGATCCATCAGCCGAGCCTTTCGACATAGACACGAATGCGCCCGCCGCAGGACAAGCCGACCCGCCAGGCAGTCTCATCTGCCACCCCGAATTCGAGCATCTTCGGCTGCCGGCTGTCCAGCACATCGAGCGCTTCGGTGATCACCGCGCCCTCGACACAGCCGCCGGACACCGACCCCTCGAAATTGCCGTCGCGATCGATCACCAGATGACTGCCCACGGGCCGGGGCGCCGAGCCCCAGGTCTCGACCACGGTGGCGAGCGCCACGCCATGGCCCTCTTTCTGCCAGGCCTCGGCGGCCTGAAGGATGTCTTCGTCGCGGTTGAGCATGGTCGCCTCCTGCTATCGGGTCAGGCTTCTTAGGCTACAGAACGGATCAGGCTGCGATGGTGCGCCGGCGGCGGGGATGACAGCGCCCCGATCAAGCCCTTGATGGACGTCAAGTTATGCACCGGGCGAAATTCGTCAACGTGGGGCAACATCATTTTGATGCCCTGCGCCTTGGCCTCGAAGCCGGAATAGCGCAGCAGCGGGTTGAGCCAGATCAGGCGGCGGCAGGAGCGGTGCAAACGGTCCATCTCGAAGGCCAGTTTGGCATCGGCCTCCCGCTCTAGTCCATCGGATATAAGGAGCACGATGGCGCCCTGCCCCAGCA
>ERZ1034375.301-NODE-301-length-12483-cov-8.205143_pt1 | contig 12483 bp, 12 predicted proteins | sample MGYA00520585_ERZ1034375 | MGnify/ENA primary metagenome ERZ1034375 (study PRJEB33736, sample SAMEA104288463) | Azolla filiculoides | biome: Urban; feature: water surface; material: ditch water | place: Netherlands | collected 2014 ... | reverse complement strand
CCCGTTTGAACCAGAGATTCAGATTCACCGCGTTTTGAAAAGGCAAAAGAGTCGAGATCAGTGAGGGGCCGTATAATTTATTATCTGAATTATTTCAGGAATGCGAAATGGATGGGAGAGATATGCTTTGGTACGACAAGAGCTATACGTTTCAATCTCCACGAACAGTAAGACTGTCGCAAAAATAGGGGCCTCACGATCAAAGAGAGGGCCATTTCCGAAGGACGGGCTTTGGCTATAAAAATCGGCCGATGAGGAGATGCGTGAGTTCGCCCAACCTGCACTTGGTCCATGATTTGGATGCAGCACGCTGCCGTGCAGTCCCGTTCGATCTTTTGGGCGAGGCCCGCGTCCTGCTGAACGCATCAAGGTCATTTTTGCCTTTCATCCTCCTTCTTTCGAAAATTAGGTTTCAGTTCCAGTTTTCGCGAGCTGTCTACCGCGACGATTGGCTTTGAACTATGGGATTTAGGCAACAACGCTTTCAGACGGTCGCGCTCGATCCCGGCCTGCAGAGCCTCCTCTCGTGCAGCCCGTTCGCGGCGCTCGGCTTCGTGCAGTTTGCGTTCGGCTTCCAAGCGCTTTTCATCCGCGTGACGTGTTCGATCTTTCCAGTGGTCGACTTCTTTTTGGAATTCAGCCCTGATTTTTTGCACCAGTTCGGACTTTTTGAATCTGTCCCATGCGGCGCGAAACTTTCCGGCCAACCTGGAATATTGTGCAGCATCCGCCATCACGGCAGCGGCTTGAAGTTTTTCCTGTTGCGCTTGCCGACGGTCGCGGTTGGCGGCGGCAGACACTTGTTTGGCGGCTTCCATCTTCTCGTTCGCTGCGGCGGTCACGACGGCGGCTTCCGATTTCGTTTTTTCGATGAAGCGCTGACCCTGTTCCTTGACCGTCTGAGCGCGCTCGACGGTTTTCTGAAGCGCTCTGGCCTGCGCCTGTTCGCGTTGCCACTCGTCCCTACTCAGCCGCCGCCGTTGCGGGCCCAGCCTCGTCAAACCGCATGGAGCGGCAACCGCTTCGTGGTAGCTGTCTTGCCATTGCCGCATCGCGTTTTTGTATGCCGCGTCAGCCCTCTTGCCGAGCGCCTTTTTGTCTTCGCCATCGAACGGACCGGCTGACATTATTTCCCGTTTCGCAGTAACACCGGGATGATATTTGAGCGCCGAAAGTGCGGGGTCGCTTATTGGGACGACATATGCATGGAGATGATAATGGCTTTCATCCTCGTGACGGATGACGCATTTCAGGTCTTCTCCATACAGGCCTCTGAGCCATGCCACCGTAAGCCTTTCCCATTCCTCTGCTACCTTGCGTTTGACCGGATCGACATTAATTTCCTCCATGCTGAAGGGATGTGACGCTACGACTGTGTGAAGCGTTTTCTTGTCGTTTGCCAATTTTCTGACATGTCCGCCTTTGACTTCGATGGTTGCGATGGCAGCGGCCTTGTCATGCATTTCCTGAAGCTCATCGATATCGCATCCGTGCACAACAATAGGGGGTTGCGGATTGGCAACATGAACAGATGCCTCCGGCTTTCGGCAGGCTTCAGAAAAAATGAAATCTGTCGAGCGGCCTTTGTCGTCAGCTTTTCGCGCAAAGCTTTCGAGGTGGACGAACTGGTAGCCCATGTTGCCGCCTCATTCACGCCACTCAACAACGAGGTTCCGGCCTTCGCGCGTCAACAGGGAAATCCGTTTCGCGGTCAGTGACTTGAAGACCGGCGGTTTGCGAGGAAAGAGCAGGAGAACCCGGTTTCGCGATACGTGAACAACTTCAACGGACTTTCGAAAACGGACGCAGGATTCTTTGAACCGAAATTCACGAAATTCGGCCTGTACGTTGAGAATTTTGTCACCATAGGCCATCGCTTCGCCCCTTCTTTTAGAAACCCGTATTAATTGTTGGAGAAAAACTCGTGGGCGCAAAGCGAATTTTGTAAGCGGAATCATATTGGTAGTGACCGACTACTGACACCAAGGTGACCATCGGCTCCTTCCGAGGGACCATTTCATGGAGACCACCCTGTGGAGCCATGTCATGGAGAACCCGCCGGTAGCCCACTTCTTAGCCGTGGGGGCTATCAAGCTGCTTCGTCCGCTGGACCGAACAAATCGAGGATCGTGTCGACGAAAGTCTCCGCATCCGTCGCCATGTCTGGGTCGCAATCGTTGTTCGCTGCGGCCAAAACGCGAGTGGGATCGAGATTGGGCTGGTCTGGATAATCGAGTGCGATAAGCTCGATGACATCGCAAGTAGACCTCTGCGACCCCATGGCGTTTTGTTGCCTGCCTAACCATTGCACCGCCATAAGAAGTAAACAGTTCTTCGGTGGCAGGTTATTTGGGCGGGGATCGGTATCATCGTAGTCGTTTGCTGGTCTGACCGAGTCCAGAGGTTTCGTTTTCAATGGTGTCATAGATTGAACACTGACCGAGCTGCGCGCTGCCTTTTTATCTATACACCTATTTTCACACCCTCTCTCGGCAATGCATGCCGCCTCGACGATTTCGGCCCAGCGCGTGACGACGGTGCGGCGGGTAATGCCGCTTTCTTTGGCAAGCAAGGTCTGTGTGATCTTTATGCCGGAGCCCTGAAGCCGTTTGTATGTCGATAAGAGTATTTCGAAAGTCGAAATACCTTTCGCCGTCCCGGCATACCTCCCGCCCGCTGATTGCCGCTCCCGCACCGTCTTCATTTCACAGACGATATCTAGCAGTTTGCCTCTATTTTTTTGCTTGCCGTCGAGCTTTGAAGAATCAAAATGGAACGCCAGATAGTCGGCGACCTTGGCAGTCACATAGCTCACCCTTTCCGTATCCGCCACGCCCTCCGCTGCGAACCTTACCAGCGCGTTCTGCAGGTGGTCAGCTACAGCAGCCCGGCTTCCTTGCATTCGGGCGTCAGCAGCAAAATGCCATTCAGCGAGTAAGCGAATCCCTTCAGAGCGGAGCTGATCAAACACATGGTTCGATGGCGAATGCGGCAGGCCAGATTGCAATGCAGCGGCTTTACGAACCAAGACAGCGCGATTAGCGCTTGTATCAACATAATCAGCGTAGTCAGCCAATGTTGGCCACATTGAATCGTTCAAGGCCATCGTGTGCCAAATTGGAGAGAGTGGGTTTTTCATACGCCCCGTCATTGTTGGGGCTGCGGGGTCCGCGCCTATTTCTAGCAAAGCGGCGGCTAAACCACGCGCGACCGCATCAAAAAGGCGGATCGGCCCTTTCCGACACCGGTCGTCTTGCTTCCTCCAGACCGCCGAACCATATGGCAACAACCAAATGACATGTGGTCTTGCGAAACGTCCGTCTGCAAGACTGTCGCCTACAACAAGGTGCGGCATACACGGGATACGTCCGTCTCGGACGAGTTCGGTCAGCTCGAATTTTAGTGATTCTGGCGTCACAAAAATGGAATCAAGGTCGACACGCAATGCGGCCATGAATTCCCGGTTCAGTTCGACATAGGGATAGTCCAGAGTCAGGAGCTTCGAGCGGCTTTGAACTTCCAGAGTTGCTTTGTCGTTTGAGGCGCGTGCTTTGCCACCTTTCGGCACCAGTGTGACAAAATATTTCAAAACAAGGCTGCTTTCAGACCGCAGGCCGGGTTCGGTGAAGGGCTTACGCCAACGACCAGCAATTTCCTTTTCGAACTCAAGTTTGTAGCCATCGCGCAGGCGCTCCTTGACCTGCTTCTTCAATTCCGCTCCGGCTAAGGCGAACTCATTGACCTCACCGGTTTTGCGACTTTGTTCCTTTTTCTCACGCCTGTGTCTTTGTGCTTCTGCGTATCGCGTTTCGAAGCCGCACATGCTTGTCGTGAGATGTGGGTGGCTTTCAGGCGGCGTCTGGACGGCCTGCGGAATTGCTTTGCCGATTGCGGCATTGCCCGCAATGGCAACACGAAGCCTCTCCGCGCCGTCTTCGAACGCGTCGATGGATGGAGCGGTTGCCGCATCGTCAAAAAGTTTAAGTGAAGTTCTATTTCGCGCTTGCGAGAAGTGTTGACATTTTGGGGATACGGTAGGGCTTGAGTTCAAGGCTGGCTTATATGCCAGCCCGCCGCTCAAGCGGCCAAAATTGGGGTCTTTACATCAATGACAAACTGAGCAAACATAAGAATACATTCCTAAATTACCGCCGGAGGGTTCCAGCCCTGTGATGGCGGTATTTTAATGGTCAGGCGAAAATTCTGTAGCGTCAAGAGGCCGCTAAATTTTTGTAAGTGTTGACATTTCTCGACAAAAAAGACGGGCAGAAGCCCGCCTGCTTTCTGACTCCCCAAAATAGGAAGCTATCTGAATGAGTGTGCGTTAACGAACACTTTCGACTGTTTTCCGACTCCCCGTAAGACGGAGAGCTATCAAACGAGTTCACCTCCACGCAGGCGGCTCAAAATGTTTCCGACTCCCCTCAAAACGAAGAGCTATCAAGCACAAATCACGTGCGGTCCACGCGTTTCGCCGTTTCCGACTCCCCATGAAGCGAGGAGCTATCAAGCGGATAAGATGTTGAACGTCGCATCGGTGATGTTTCCGACTCCCCGTGAAACGAGAAGCTATCTCACACCGGCCTGAAGCTCACATATGCACATATGTGAAACCGGTTCCCATTTACGCGTGCAGGCCTAAGCCTCTTTTATCGCGGCGCGAAACCAGCCTCACTTAACGCAACGCGCAAAACTGTCAGCGCATCAACTATCTGGTCAGCCTCTTGATTAGACTCGGCCAGTTCTATGACGCTGTAACGCCGCGCACCTTTGCACGCTTGCGCCAAAGCAAACGCCTGCGGGTCATCGAGTTCGACGACAATTTCGTTCATTCCGCCGCCTCCAAGGGAGCTTTCGTTGCCTTTGAGCGCAGGTTGCCGAGAAGCGAGTCAAGATGCTCGTCAAGGCGATCTCGCACGTAGATGACTTCTTCCTCCTCAAGCAAGCCCAAGGCCACGCAGCCAATTACGTTGCCTTCGGCCACTGCAACCAACTGTAGGTCATCCGTCAACCACTCAAGACACTGTGTCGTTTGTGGTATCTCGCCCAGACGAATAACACGGAAGTCGAAGCAGATTGCCCTTCGGTTGTCCCAAACCCGACGTTCAATGAAAACATCAGAAATTTCTATTTTTGATCGCATATCCATTACTTTCCGATTATTGAAATGCGAAGCCAACATCGCGCAATGCGATGACCTCAAAGAAAAATTGAACCGGCAGCTATAGATTTCTCCATGCGCTCATTGAGCCATCTAACAGCTTCAAGAAAATCGATAATTTCTGCTGGCGTGCCGTCCGCCACGTACTCAGATTTGCCGTCCACCATCTTCTTGATGACGACTCGTTGACCTGACTGCTCAGCTGTAAAATCCGTGCCATCAAGAAGCTTCGCGATCTCTTTCATTGGGCATACCTCCCGACCAACGCCTCGTCTGAAAACCGATCTCTGACCTTTTGCTCAAGAGCGAAAACCAACCGTGGCAGCAGGTTTTTTGCGCTTGATCGGCGGCGCACATAGTAGCCATGGTAGTGAACGTTGCCGATCTCTGTGACGACAGCCACGTTCCAGAAACTGCACAGATGACCGTCGACTTTTTCGAAGTCGCGACCCTCGCGCCGGGCCACATACTTCTCACCGAAAACCTCAAATTCGAACTCAAACTTCATGCTCATTCGTATTTCCTTTGGGTACAGTTCGCCAATTCCGGGCCAGCTCTCGCGAGCCCAGAAAGGCATATTTTCGGATCATTCAGGAAAACGCGGTGACGGGCCGAAGGTCCGAGACTGCTAGCGAGCACCATCCGTTGTTGATGGCAGAGCCGCCTGCGCGGCAGTGTCTTGCCAGCCGCCAATATGGCTGACCAGACGACCGATAGCTTTGACATTACGCAAGCATGTCTTCGCTCTCGATAAGTATAAGTTAGATCAGTTGCCATCAAATAGCAACACGACTTGAAAAATTTTTCCTATAAATTCAAATGTTGACATCGAAAATTAATGCAGAAATCATTATTTGTAGAATATAGTACCTGTAAATGGAAATATACTGTAGTTTTTTAGAATTGAATTCCTGTCGATTCGTTTTTACTTAAGGAGAAATTTTATTTCTGCAAGGCTCCGAAAAGTTTTTTTCAAATCAGAAAAAGAAAGGCGATTTAAGAGACTTATCGACGGATTTCGCCTTCAGAAACGGCCTTGCAAACAGCTCGTAAGATTAATCGCGGGGGTAGCGCTCGCTCTCTTCCATGTCGATGCTCCAACCCTGCGATACGAGACACGTGGCTCGTATCGCTCGCCTGTGGCCACAGGGCTTCCAGCGTAGACATAGAACCTTTTCGCTCAGTGACGACCGGAAGGACGGCTTTCCTTCGTCAACCCCTGCCTGATGCCGAGAAACCCCAAGCGATCCCATCCAATATTCATTCGAATTCGAATGATCGGGGTAACGAAAGCTATTCCATTTCCGACATCATTCAGGCCGCGAGGATTCTCAAGATTCCCGTTTTTTGCTATAAATATTTCAATGATTTCAAAGCGAAATAGGAGATTTTAATGCGGCAAACAGTTACGAAAATCAAAGGGATCACGGTTAACATCGAGGTCTTGGAAGTCCACCAGCAGGATGCCGCAGGATGCACGATCTGGTACCACGCAGCGATCTATGTGCAGCGACATGGAAGCGCTGAGAAACGGCTGGTTCGCAAGTCGAGATTGCCCGGCGCGGCGGAAAATCTCCAAAAAGAGATCAAAATGCAGGGCTTGAGAGCATTTGATGCGATTCGCTCTTGAAGTTGAATATTTCACTTCTCTACATAAGTTGTCGCAACCAGGAGGCGCGACGTATGGAAGACCGAAAATCCGACAGTGAAGAGCTAGCGAGCAAGGCCGACAGGCTCATGTCCGAAATGCTGGAAACCCTGGCCCAGATTGATTCGAACGATAGGCTAATTCATGCGTCAATTGAGGCGCTCAAGGAGAAGGACCCCGAGCCTGATGCGCCGCTCTCGCTTGTTGAGGCCGTTTGTCTGCCAGAGCTTGGTGGCACGCTTTACAAATATCTTGAGTCCGAGCCGTCGCCCACAATTGCTGTGAAGACGTTGCGCCTTGCAATAGCGCGCGGGCAATTGCCTACGACCAGACTCAATACGAAGAACACATACGTCACGCGACGCCAGGTTAAGGAGTGGATCGCATCATGCCAAGACATCAAAAAGAACCCCATCTCGTCAAACGTGCCGCACGCTACAGCAAAGCGGGCAAGCTCACACATGCTGCAACCTGGTACATCTATGACGGAGAATCGCGAACGAGCACGGGATGCAGCGCTGATGATCTTGAGGGAGCTAAAATAAGGCTGCATGAATATAACGTTGCAAAACATGCTGCCACTCCATTGCCTAACGCTAAATTGCCGCATGAAGTTGTCATCGGAGACCTCATTCGCTTCTATCTGGAGCGGAAGGCAGAGAAAATCCAAGAAATGACCGCGTCGCGTAGGAAGGATTATTTGCGCGATATGCAAGCACTGGTAGATTTTTGGAGCCATCGCCCAGTTTCCGATATCAGCGAGGAAAACTGCATCGCTTATCGGGAAGGTAAGGCCCTGAATACCGCGAGAAGGCAGCTCCAGGATTTGCGAGCCATCGTGAATTTTGGAGAATTGAAGGGCAAGTTGGACAAGGGCGGGCGAGTTCTTGATTATGCGCTCCCACCAAAGCCGAACGCACGCATTCATTATTATAGTCGCGATGAGGTTGCCCGGTTGGTGTGGCTGGCATACCGCCGCAAAAACGTGGCTATTGGCGGGGCTGCCGGATATAAAACATCCGAACATATTGCCCGTTTTATTCTGACTGCGGTCTATACCGGTACCCGTGCCGAGAGGATCGAAGAAGCATCATTTGAGAAGGAAGTAGGTCGACCGTGGATCGACCTTGAGCGCGGCATCTTCTTTCGAAAATATGATGGTGAATTGGTGCCGACGAACAAAAGGGCAGACCCAGTTCGAATCCCAAAGCCGTTGCTTGAGCATATGCGTCGGTGGCACAAAGGCAGAAAGGGAATGCCGGGAAGCAAATACCTGATCGAATTTCAGGGCAGGCCAGTTTCCACGCGCAAAGGGTTCTATTCGCTAAAGATGGAGGCCTTTGACGAGGCCCGAGCAAAGGTCGTAAACCGGCATACACTGCGCCACACATGCGCGACTTGGCTGATGCAGGCAGGTGTTTCCATCGCGCTGGTCGCGAAGTTTATTTCGACGACAGAAAAGATTGTCGAAGAAGTTTATGGTCACCATCATCCTGATTTTCAGGTAGAGGCGGATCATGCATTTTCGCGTGGTAAGGCGGGAAGAGGAAAGGAGGGTCGTAAAGCAGCCTAATATTCCCACGAAGGAAATGCATCAGCATCACCGATGATTTGAAGAGCCTCGCGCTTTGTCGGCACCCTCGGGTTAGCTTTTCTGTCGCCTCTTAAACTCGATAGGCTACAGTATTCCGTTCCTAACGTGTTTGCGTTTCGGGTTTTGAGCATTTCGATGCCGACGAATACGTCCTGGAGGCGACATCGGGTGAATTACAGACCTTACGGCGTGTCCGTTCTCGCTTCACACGATTTAAGAGGCTTTCGGCAACGGTATTGTCATGGCAGTCGAAGGGGCAAGAAACAGAAGTTTATAGCTTGAACCAGGATGTTATTCAAATAATCACGACAACTGTAGAAAAGCAGGGACTCACGAAACATGGTTATTCTATAACTCCGATGTGTACGAAATATTACATCGGAACAATGCGCATTGAATGGTAGATGAGTCACTATCACCGCAAAGCCAATGACTTCAGTCTCTGTATGACTTAGCGCTGAGAGATCAGATGTATGAATTGCGAGCATTTTTTCTATATGCGCGCTAATTGGTTGGTGGCCAGACAGTCGGATTTAGTGATCTGAACCCTGCCTTTAAAACTCGGGACGTTAAGTAGCAGAGTTGATCTGCGAGTGTGGAGAATGCAAGTTAAGGTTAGGAGAGCATTGGCGACGGAACGGTAGCAGGTGATATTGATCGAATCGTGATGTGGAATGACCTCTAGGAGAGCAGGGTGAACGCGTTCGAAATTGAAGAAGCAATATCGTCACTTGCGCAACAACCCTTCGACACTGCCGAATTTCCATTCTTGTTCCTCCAGGCATTCAGCGCAAAGGAAACCACTCTTCGACGCCTCAGAAGCGGCGATACGAACAAGTCAGATATCGGCGGTGTGCTGCAAACGAGCAATATCCATATCAAGGTAGCCACAACCGGAGCCGTTACGGACACGCTGAAAGACCTGAAAGAAAGCCCCTCCACATCGCGCGCGAAGGCCAAATTTATCCTCGCCACGGACGGCATCGAGTTCCAGGCCGAGGACTTGAACACAGGCGAGATGATCATCTGTGAGTACCGAAAGTTCCCTGAATTCTTCGGCTTCTTCCTCCCACTCGCTGGAATCTCGACAGTCAAGCAAATCCGCGAAAGCAGCTTTGACATCAAGGCTACGGGCCGCCTGAACCGTCTTTATGTTGAGCTTCTGAAGGACAATCCGGATTGGAGCACGGCTGCACGTCGCCATGAGATGAACCACTTTATGGCGCGTCTCATTTTCTGCTTCTTTGCAGAAGACACTGACATCTTCACCAAGGAGTCCTTGTTCACCGCCACAGTCGAGCAGATGAGCAGCAAGGATTCCTCAAATACGCATATCGTGATCGAGGCTATCTTTAAGGCGATGAACACCCGTTCAGAAGATCGCGCTTCAGCTGGCATTCCGCGTTGGGCAAACATCTTTCCATATGTCAATGGCGGGCTGTTTTCGGGGTCGACGGATGTCCCAGTGTTCAGCAAGATTGCACGAACCTATCTGCTCCATATAGGTGGCCTGGACTGGAAGAAGATCAATCCGGACATCTTCGGCTCGATGATCCAGGCTGTTGCTGACGACGATGAGCGTGGCTCTCTCGGTATGCATTACACCAGCGTGCCGAACATACTGAAAGTGCTGAATCCGCTCTTTCTCGATGACCTTCGCGAACGGCTGGACGAGGCGGGCGACAATCCTCGGAAGCTGCAAAATCTCCGTAGCCGGATGTCCAAGATTCGTGTTTTTGATCCGGCTTGTGGTTCCGGGAATTTCCTAGTCATTGCCTACAAGCAAATGCGGGAGATCGAAGCGGTAGTCAACAAGCGGCGAGGCGAGCAAGAGCGTCGATCAGAAATCCCGCTCACCAATTTCCGAGGGATCGAGCTTCGCGATTTTCCGGCAGAGATTGCCCGGCTCGCTTTGATCATCGCCGAGTATCAGTGCGATGTGCTGTATCGCGGCCAAAAGGAGGCTCTTGCAGAATTCCTGCCGCTTGACTCTAATAATTGGGTCACGTGCGGGAATGCACTGCGTCTCGATTGGCTCAGTCTTTGTGGTCTGACGGGAATGGGTGTCAAAATTCGGAGCGACGATCTTTTCGGAACGCCTGTCAACCAAGCCGAAATCAACTTTGATAACCAGAGCGGAGAAACTTATATATGTGGGAATCCGCCGTATTTGGGCAACACATGGCAGTCGGCGGAACAAAAAGAAGACCTTCGACTGGTAACTAATGGTCGAACAACGTCTGCGGGTTTCTTGGATTATGTCTCCGGATGGATAATAAAAGCAGCCGACTTTGTTTCAAAAGGCGGGGGTGTGGCAGCCTTCGTTACCACGAACTCTATTTGCCAAGGGCAGTCGGTCCCGATTCTATGGCCGCTGGTATATAACATCGGCTGCGATATCCTCTTCGCATACACATCATTCAAATGGGCAAATCTGGCGAGCAACAATGCCGGAGTAACAGTCGCGGTCATAGGGATAGGTCTGCAGAATGCAGCACCCCGTCGGCTCTTTGAGCATCAATTGGATGGTTCTGTTGTTCTCCGGCAGGGTACTTCGATAACGCCGTATCTTACCTTGGGGCCGCGTATTATTGTCGAGAAGCGCAGCCAGCCCCTTTCTTCTGTTGCTCCCATGGAGTTCGGCAACAAGCCCAGCGACGGTGGCAACCTTTTGCTGAATCGTGATGAGTTAAATGCATTGAAAATCACAAGTGCTCAACGCGAACGGTTCATTCGACGCATCTATGGGTCGCAAGATTTCATCAATGGAGGCACTCGTTTTTGTATTTGGATTCAGGACGAGCACCTGGCGGAAGCGCAAAATGTTCCTGCATTCAATGAGAGGATTGAAGCTGTACGAAGTCTACGGTTAGCAAGTCCGGACAAGGGTGCGCGAACAATTCTTTCAAGACGTCCTCATCAACTCAAGCTGATGCGAATTGGTACGAAAAGGACTGGAGTTGCCCCCAAAAGACCGGACATGCTCAGGTTTGAGATTGCGAGCTGATGAACTCGCGGGGCGATTGATATCCTAATGCACTGTGCGGGTGAAGATTATTGTAGTGCTCGAACCAGAAAGGCAGTTGCGCCATGACTGTTTCGGCATCCGGGGTTGGATTGACGGCGACATAGTCGCGCTTGAAGGTTTTGACGAAGGCCTCGGCCATGCCGTTCGATTGCGGAGAGCTGACCGGCGTGGTGCGGGGTACGAGGCCGATGTCGCGCGCGAAGCGGCGAGTATCGTGAGCAACGTAAGGGCTGCCGTTATCGCTGAGCCATTCAATGGGCGAGGCCAAGCGGTTCACCGGGCCAAAGCGATGCTCGACAGTGGCGACCATCAGATCACGGATGTCCTCGGCGGTGATGCCGCCGGTGGTAGCAACGTGCCCCATGGCCTCGCGGTCACAGCAGTCGAGTGCAAAGGCGACGCGCACCTTTTCGCCATTGTCGCAAGCGATCTCCAAGGCGTCAGAGCACCAGCGGGTGTTGCGCCGATCGACGGCAACGCGACCATCATGGCGCCGCTCCTCCCGGCTGCCGTTGTGGCGCTGAAGCAGCAGCCCGTGCACCTTCATGACCCGGTAGACCCGCTTGGGATTGGGCGCTGTGCGCCCGATCCTGGCAGCCTGGCGGCGCAGAAGGGCGTGGACCCGGCGATAACCGTAGGTGGGCAGATCGGCGATCAGCGCCCGGATGTCGCTGACCAAGTCGGTATCCGGTAGAGGCGGTCGACCTCGCCGACGTGTAGGCGACCGGTTGTGCATGGCTGACAGGTGCTGGCGGCTGACGCCCAACGCCTCGGCCACCGCGCTCACCGGTCGTCCCCTGGCAACGAGATCGAGCGCAAGAGGAGTTTTTTTGGGCCTGCGGCCCGGGAGACGGCCTCCCGCAGTATCTCGGCTTCCATAGTCTTCTTGCCCAGCAGGCGCTGCAGCTCGGCGACCTGGTTCTGCAGCGACCGGTACTCGGAGGCGGGCACCACCTCCTCGCCGGCACCGGCGGCAGTCAGCGCACCCTGCGCAACCAGCCTGCGCCAGGTGAAGATCTGGCTGCCACTGATGCCATGCTGCCGGGCTACCA
>ERZ1034375.297-NODE-297-length-12614-cov-3.016112_pt1 | contig 12614 bp, 13 predicted proteins | sample MGYA00520585_ERZ1034375 | MGnify/ENA primary metagenome ERZ1034375 (study PRJEB33736, sample SAMEA104288463) | Azolla filiculoides | biome: Urban; feature: water surface; material: ditch water | place: Netherlands | collected 2014 ... | reverse complement strand
CCTTCTCCCCGCCTGCGGGGAGAAGGTGGCGGCAGCCGGATGAGGGGCAGCCGCGCAGGCAGCCTCATGAGAGGCAAGGCGCAACATTCGGACGAGGGGGACACCGGCAAGGAGCAAACACTTGCTTGCCCGACAGGCGAGACGCAACTGTCGGCGGGATCGAACACGGTCGGATATCTGGAAAAACGCGCCCGATGCGAAAGGCGCAGCCCGACGGCAGGACCGCAAATGGGCCGGTCGGCATTATGCTTTGGTGACGGCAACCTTGCGCGGCGCGCGGGTTTTTTTCGGTGCCGGCGGTGCGACGGCCTGCTCGGCTTCACGCTGCATGCGAAGCGCCCGAAGCGCTTCGGTCTTGCGGTCGCGTTGCTTGACTTCCTGCTCGATGATCGCGCGCGCGGCGCTGTCGGTGGTCGTCGCCTTGTCCTGGGCGGCGATTTTCTCGGGCTTGAAGAATTTGTCCTTGGTCGCTGTCATATCCGTCCTTCCTCCACGGTATGGGCCGTCATGTTTTCGGCCTCCACGGTATAGGTCGTCATTCGGGATGGGTTGCTTCTTGAGTGGATGCCGACCTGGGAGACAGGCAGCGGCGGGCGCGCCAGAGGTGCGCGCCCGAACCCATGGCCCTTTAGCGGGCGGGACGCAGAACCTTCTTCGGCGCCGGCAGCAGGCCTTCGCGCTGCAGCTTCTTGCGCTGTAGCTTGCGCTGGCGACGAATGGCTTCAGCCTTTTCGCGCGTGCGCTTTTCCGAAGGCTTCTCATAAGCGCTGCGGGTCTTCATTTCACGGAACAGGCCTTCGCGCTGCATCTTCTTCTTGAGAACGCGCAGGGCTTGGTCGACATTGTTATCTCGGACGAGGACTTGCAAATTCGCTTCCTTTCCGGGCCTGAGAGCCCGCGAGTTTGAATGGACGGAATATGGGGATGAACGGCAGATGCGCCATTCCCCTCGAAAGATCCCGGAAAAGTGCCGAAATCGCTGAAAATGGCCTTTCGGCCGAAAACAATAAAAAGGCCGGGAAAACCCGACCTCTTCCTGTCACTCAGCCGACCGTTTCGGAAATTCCGTGGTCGACAGGGCGAGCGACAAAATCAAGCGGCGCGAAGGTTGTCGGCAGAGCTCTTGCCCGTGCGCTTGTCCTTGACGATTTCGTACTCGACCTTCTGGCCTTCGGTCAGCTCGCGCATGCCCGAACGTTCGACGGCAGAGATATGAACGAAAACGTCGGCAGAACCTTCGTCAGGCTGGATGAAGCCGAAGCCCTTGGTGCTGTTGAACCACTTAACGGTACCTGTGCTCATAACGATTTCCTTTCAATCGTTGGACTAACCGGAGAGATATTCGACCGGCCTATCGATCTTGAGAGGAAATCTGGCGTGCGCCGCTGGCGCGTAGACAAAGGTCACTAGCAATCTTCGATGGGCGCAATATAGACTGCCAGCTGTCAAACACAAGAAAAAAGGCCCAACGGCCCTGCGCCAGCATGCATCATACAGGGATAAATCCCGGCGAACGGCCTGTTTTCATAGGAAATACCGTTTGAGCGCCGCCGGATTCTTTCTGCCCTGCGGCCCGGCGAGGTGATGCATCTGCCACCGATCCCTGGTTGTTTGGCCTGTCACCACAATTGCGCATCCGCACGCCGTCTTCCGCAGAAACAGTACAACGATTCTGACAGCCACCTGCTACAGGAAGCTGCGCGCAACGCCGAGATCGCCCGGTCGATCCGGGTGTGCACATCCATAAAACGCTATCAACAGGCCATATCCGATGCAGAAATTTCTTGCCGCGACAGCCATGCTGCTGATCTCCGCCGCCACGTCCCTCGCGGGCGAGTTTTCCTTCCCCTCCGACGCGCCGGTGGCGACCGTCAGTATTCCCGACAGCTGGCAGCCGTCGGAAACCGAATACGGCGTCGAAGCCACATCCGATGATGGTGGCACCTACATCTCCTTCGATATCGCCGGCGACAGCGACATGGATAAAGTGATGACGCAGGTCTTCGACTTTCTGTCCGAAAACGGTGTCGAGCCGGATCCGGCAACCCAGAAGGACAGCAAGGATACCTTGAACGGCATGCCGTTCGAGGCCATCGACTGGTCGGGCAAGGACAAGGACGGTCCGGTCTCGATTGGCGTCGGCATCATCGGCCTGTCGGCGGAAAAGATCGCCATCGTCACCTATTGGGCCTCGGTGGAGACCGAAGACCGGAACATGCCGGAAGTCGGCAAGATCCTCGCGACCGTCAAGCCGGTCAACTGAGTTGGTCAACTGAGGCGATCAAGGCGGGTGGCGCGGCGGCGCGCCACCGGTTTCTGACCGTGGTTCATCGGTTGGCCGCAGCCCGCACCGCCTCCGATTTCCCCGGCTGCGTCTAATTGCGCAAGCGGAATTGGTTTCTTTTACCGTCAAAAAAGGCTAGGGGAGCTTATCCCCGCGCTGGTGACCGTCCGGGGGCACTTGTTTCGGGACGATCTGAAAGCACTATGACGATGTATTCTGCCGATAATTCGCGTGTCGACTTTGCGCCTCCTGCAGCCAAGCCGGCGCCTGCCGCCGCCTGTGCGCCTGTTGCGAGCCACGAGATCGGAGGCCGCTCATGAGTGCGGCTCTGGAATTCTCCGTCGAAACGCCAGATGTTGACGACAGCCGCGACGCCAAGGCGTGGCTGAAGATCATCAACGCATACCGCCAGCCGAATCTCAAGCGCAGCACGTTCGAGCTGGCCGTCACCTGCCTTGCCTTCGTCCTGCTCTGGGTCGCCAGCTGGGCGCTTCTGCACTACGGCTACTGGGCGGGCCTGCTCCTGACCATCCCGGCCGCAGCCTTCCTGCTGCGCCTGTTCATCATCCAGCACGATTGCGGCCACGGCGCGTTTTTCGCCCGCCGCCGGTTTGATGACTGGACCGGCCGCATTCTCGGCGTCTTCACGCTGACGCCTTACGACTACTGGCGCCGCGCCCATGCCGAGCACCATGCTTCGGCCGGCAATCTCGATGAACGCGGTATCGGTGACATCACCACGCTGACCGTTGCCGAATACAAGGCGCTGCCGGCCCGCGGCCGTCTTCTCTATCGCCTCTATCGTCATCCGCTGGTTCTGTTCGGCATCGGCCCGGCCTGGGTCTTCCTGCTCAAGCAGCGTCTGCCATTCGGCATGATGCGCTCGGGCGCGCTGCCCTGGATTTCGACCATGGCCACCAATGTCGGCATGGTGGTGCTTGCCGCGATCCTCATCTGGGCCGTCGGTCTGGGTCCCTTCCTCGCCGTGCATCTGCCGATCGTGCTGATGGCGGGAGCCGCGGGTATCTGGCTGTTCTACGTCCAGCACCAGTTCGAAGACACCCATTGGTCGAACCCTCCGGCTTGGCAGTTCCAGCATGCGGCCCTGCATGGCGCCTCGCATTATGATCTGCCCTGGGGCCTGCGCTGGCTGACGGGCTATATCGGCGTGCATCATGTGCATCACCTGTCGAGCAAGGTTCCCTACTACCGCCTGCCGGAAGTCCTGCGCGATCATCCCGAACTGCGCGGCATCAGCCGCATCACCCTGCGCGAAAGCTTCGCCTGCGTGAAACTGGTCCTCTGGGACGAAAAGCTCGGTCGCCTCGTGTCCTTCCGCGAAGCCAATCGCAAGCCCGTCGCCGTGTGATCGAATATCGACTGATTGAACGAGGGGAGGGCGGATCGCTCTCCCCTTTTTCGTTCTACAATCCCACGGCCTTGCGCAGTGCTTCGTTCATCCGCGATTGCCAGCCATCGCCGGTGGCCCTGAAACGCGCGATCACCTCGGCATCGAGCCGGATGCTGATCGCCTGTTTCGGTGCCTCCGATTTCGGCCGTCCGGCGAGCTTGCGGTCGATCGCTTCGGCGATATCGGGATAAACCTCGCGAAACGGCCGGAATTCCTTCAGCTCTTCTTCTGTCGCTTCCGGATTGTCCGGATCCGATGCAATCATCTTCTGGATTTCTGCTTCTTCCGCATCGGTCAGTGGCCGCTTTGATGAGAATTTCATCGCCATGCCAGTCTCCTTTCCTTGCGGCTCGCCGGCCGCATCGAAATCAGCGAAATCGCCTCGCTGCCAAGAGGGTAAAGATGACCGCGATGACGATCTGTCCATCGAACTCGCCCACGGCCATCGTTCGCCGGTGGCGCACAGGCCTAACCCGAGCAGCCAGAAAGAATTCCAGATCAAGGTCAGCGAAATCGAGACCATGCTTGGCGAGGTTCTGCTGCCGTTTCGGTTCATCCCAGACGATCATCATAATTTATGTATATACGGAAATTTCGCAAGCCGGCATTCCGGTTTTTGAGGGGAAATCGGCCCGAAACGCCCAATATAGCGGCTGGCCGAATCCCTCAGCCGCGCTGCGGCAGCAGGATCACCATGGCGCCGACCAGGCAGATGGCCGCCCCTGACAGATCGAAACGATCCGGTCGCTGGCCCTCGACCAGCCACAGCCACAAAAGCGAGGCGGCGATATAGACGCCGCCATAGGCCGCATAGGCGCGACCTGCCGCATCCGAGGGCACCAGTGTCAGCAGGAATGCAAACAGCGCCAGCGACAAGACGCCGGGCGCCAGCCACACGGGCGAATGGCCCAGGCGCCACCAGGCCCAGAAGGCAAAACAGCCGGCAATTTCGGCAAGGGCGGCGCTGCAATAGATCACGAGAAGCATGGCCGACCCTGCCACGATCCGGGCGGACATGCCAGTGTGTTCAACGGTTTCTGGTCAGTGGTACGCGATCACGCAACAATCAAGCGCTACGACCCTGCAGGTTCAGCACATGACAGACCCGCGGCACCATTTCCGCCTCTTTCGGGAAACAGACGAAATAGCCCTGGATGCTGTCGACCCCGAGCTGCAGGGCGGCTTCCATCTGGGCCTCGCTTTCGACGCCGGACGCGGTGATGGTGATGCCGAGATCATGCCCGAGTCCGATCACATGGCGGATGATCGCCTGGTCGACCGAATTGGTCAGCGCGTTGCGCATCAGACTCGGGTCGATCTTCAGCCGGCTGAAGGGATAGCGGCGCAGCGCCGACAGCCCGGCATAGGTTGCGCCGAAATTGTCGAGCGCCAGCGAAAAGCCCGAATAGCACAGCATTTCGATGGCCAGGCCCACCTCGACGGCGCGTGGCCCGTAAAGCGCATTTTCCGGCACTTCGATCTCGATCATGTCCGGCGACAGGCGGTAGAGGGCGAGCATGGCTTCCAGCCGTCCGGCGAGGTCGCCGGAACACAGGTCGAACGCGGTGGTGTTGATGCTCAAACGGCCAAAATGGTGGCCGTCGTCCTGCCAGGCGGCGGCCTGGCGAATGGTGTTCTCCAACACGAAATTGCGGATCGACAGCGACATCGACGGATCGCGGAAGATGCCGCGGAATTCCTGCGCGGCCGCCAGCTTGCCCGGCTCCATGCGCCAGCGCAGCAGCGTCTCCAGGCTGTCGACCTCTCGGTGGCCGACCGAATAGATCGGCTGGTAGATCAGCTCGAAGCGGCCCTTCTCGAGGGCCCGTCTGGCGTTGTTCACCAGCACGACATGGTTCAGGCCGCTATCCACGTTACACCTCACGCAAAACTGGACAATCGCCAGTCATCGATATTACGCCGATCATAACCCAGTATCCGTTGCGCTTCGGTGAATAACCAGCCCCATTTCACGCTGAGGTTTAACGGGTCAAATATTGTGGTTCGGTTCAACTGTCCTGCTCTGGAACAGCCAAAGCTTTCGCCCGTGTAAAAGCTTTGTCCCCAATATTGAGTAAAAACAGAGACTTTCGCCCTCGCAGCTTGATCTTGTTCAAACGCCATCCCGACCCGCCGAGCCTGCATGCATTTGTCCGCGGCAAGACGTGATCCGCCGTCATGAAGACGACAGCAGGTTGCAGTCGTCTTCGCCGCGATTGCCGTCATCGAAGGGGGGCAGGTCCCGAGCCTGACCGCTAACGCCTGAGGCTTCCCAGGATGCCGCGCACCAGGGCCCGGCCGACGGAGGTCGCCACCGAGCGGGCGGCACTCTTCATCGCCGCCTCGATCACCGTCTCCCGCTGGTAGCCTGACGATTTGCGCGTCGGCTTGCGCTCGCTATCTCCGTCTTGCCGGTCGTCGTCGCCGAAGCCCGGCAGCGTCCAGCGGCCCGACGCGCTGTCCTCTGCCTCGCCGTTTTTCGCCCGCTCCTCGGCGGCCTGCTTGGCAGCGGCGGCCTCTGCCGCCTTGGCCGCGCGGGCATTGAGGATCTCGTAGGCCGATTCCGCGTCGAGATCTGCGTCATACTGGCCGGCGACCGGGCTGAGGCTCATCACCTTCTGCCGCTCCGGGTCGGTCAGCGGTCCGACACGGCCGGACGGCGGGCGCACCAGCGTGCGCTCGACGATCGACGGCGCCCCCTTGGCTTCCAGCGTCGAGACCAGCGCCTCGCCGATGCCGAGTGTGGTGATTGCGGTTGCGCAATCGAACGCCGGGTTCGGCCGGAACGTATCGGCCGCCGTCTTCACGGCCTTCTGCTCGCGCGGCGTATAGGCGCGCAAAGCATGCTGAACCCGGTTGCCGAGCTGGGCGAGCACCGTTTCGGGAACATCAAGCGGGTTCTGGGTCACGAAATAGACGCCGACGCCCTTTGAGCGGATCAGCCGCACCACTTGCTCGACCCGTTCGGTCAGCACCTTCGGCGCGTCGTTGAACAGGAGATGCGCCTCGTCGAAGAAGAACACCAGCTTCGGCTTGTCGAGATCGCCGACTTCCGGCAGTTCCTCGAACAGTTCCGACAGCAGCCATAGCAGGAAGGTCGCGTAGAGACGCGGGTTCATCATCAGCTTGTCGGCGGCCAGCACCGAGATCGCGCCGCGGCCGTCATTGGTGGTGCGCATGATGTCGGTGATCTTCAGGGCAGGTTCGCCGAAAAAGTTCTGCGCACCCTGCTGTTCGAGCACCAGCAGCCCGCGCTGCAGCGTGCCGATCGAGGCCTTGGAGATCAGGCCGAACTGGCTGGAAAGCTCGGAAGCGTTTTCCGCCATATAGGTCAGGAGCGCCTGCAGGTCCTTCAGGTCGAGCAGCGGCAAGCCGCCCTGGTCGGCAATCTTGAAGGCGATGTTGAGAGCACCTTCCTGGGCTTCCGATGCGTTCATCAGCCGCGACAAAAGCAGCGGCCCCATCTCGGCGACGGTGGTGCGCACCCGATGGCCCTTTTCACCGTAGAGGTCCCAGAAGATCACCGGGAATTCGGCGGGCGCATAGTCGGTAAAGCCGATCTGTGTCGCCCGCTGGGTGATCCAGTCCTTCGGCTCGCCCATGGCGGCAATGCCGGAAAGGTCGCCCTTGATATCGGCGGCAAACACCGGAACGCCGGCCTCGGAGAAGCTTTCGGCGAGCACCTGCAGCGTCACGGTCTTGCCGGTGCCGGTGGCGCCGGTGACAAGGCCGTGGCGGTTGCCATATTTCAGCGCCAGATATTCGCCCTTGTTCAGGCTGTCGTCCGGATTGCGGCTGGTGCCGATATAGAGTTCGCCGTCTTTCAGCATATGCACTCATCTCCCTGGCGCTTAACGCATTCGTCCGCTTGCTCTTATAAGGATAGTGTGGAACATCGACAACGCCCGGTATCGGTCATTCTGACCCGTCAACTGAAGCGTCATTGGGCACGGCAACTGGCCTGTTGTCTCGCTTGATGTTTCGCCTGGCATCCGGCAGGCGGCGGAAGGCTTGCCAAGGCACGCGCCGCAAGGCAGAAGCCAGAGTAGGACAGGGCAGGACAGGACTGACAGGGCAGGGGGCGCGCCAATAGACGCGACAGTGAGCGCAACAGTGCAGCCGAAGGGTTTTGCACCGATTATCGGGCCGCACGCGCCAGACTTTGCCTAAGTCCACTTGAGTTCAGTGAAAACATCCATTACGTTGACGTTAACGTCAATATTCCAAGGGCAGGAGGCCTCAAAATCATGAGCGAAATCGTCACCCGCATCGCCGACAATGTCGGTATTTCCCCGGACCTCGCCGAAAAGGCGCTCGGCATGATGCTCGGCTTCCTGCAGCGCGAAGCAGCCGACGGCCCGGTCGCCACGATGATCGAAGCCATCCCGGGGGCTGCCGAACTGGTGGCCAAGTACAACGGCGAAGGTGCCGGCGGCGGCGGCCTTCTCGGCGGCCTGATGAGCGCCATCGGCGGCGGCGGCATCATGGGCCTTGGCCAGCAGCTGATGGCCCAGGGCCTCGGCATGGGCGAGATCACCACGCTCGCCAAGGAAACCATGGCCGTTGCCCGCGAACATGCCGGCGCCGATGTGGTGGACGAGGTTGTGGCCTCGGTTCCGGGTCTGAGCCAGTTCGTCTGAGCTTTTCCGTATACGTGACTTTCAAAAGCCGTCGGGGCAACCCGGCGGCTTTTTGCGTTTTGTCCGTTTGTCGCCGCAGCGCCGGCGACTGCACCTCTCCCCTCGGGGGAGAGGTGGCCGAGCGAAGCGGAGGCCGGGTGAGGGGAACCACAGGCGCAATGCTATCCTGCGGTTGCAGGCAACGAAACGCGCAGCTAGTCTCGCGATCACCTTGAACCTCTGGGGCGACCATGCTGATCCGAACCTATGCCGACATCGAAAGCCTCAAAGGCATAGACGCCCTCAGCCCCGCCGAAAAGAAACTGATCGAGGGCTGTAAGCGTGGCGAACTGACCACCCTTGGCAATGGCACCCGGCCTAAGCGCCCGAGCAAAGCGCGAACAATCCGCGCCGACCTGCTGCGCTATCTGATCCTCGGCGGCTGCGAGCAGTGCCGACTGCACGAGAAGGGCGTGCAACTGGAGGGCGCCTGGATCGTGGGCGAGCTGGACCTTAGCTTTGCGTCTGCCAAGGGCGCGGTTCGGTTGCTCCGATGCGCTTTCGCGGAACCTATCGTGGCTGATCAGGCCAATTTCGATCGCCTGGTCCTCAATGGCAGCAGTCTGCCCAGCCTGAATGCGCAGGGCGCCACGATCAAGGGCCATGCCTTCCTTCGCAAACTGAAGAGCACCGGCGAGGTCTCGTTCGTCGGCACCGAGATCGGCGGTCAACTCACCGCGGAGGAGGCCGAGTTGAATGGCGGCGAGGGCAGTGCCCTGAATGCGCAGGGCGCCACGATCAGGGGCGGCGTCTTCCTCGACAATTTGAAGGGCATCGGCGAGGTCTCGTTTTCCGGCGCCGAGATCGGCGGTCAACTCTCATGCGATGGTGCCGAGTTGCATGGCGGCGAGGGAGAGGCCCTGAATGCGCAGGGCGCCACGATCAGGGGCGGGGTCTTCCTTCGCAATTTGAAGAGCACCGGCGAGGTCTCGCTTTCCGGTGCAGAGATCGGTGGTGAACTCTCATGCGATGGTGCCGAGTTGAATGGTGGCGAGGGCGAGGCCCTGAATGCGCAGAACGCCACGATCAGGGGCGGCACCTTCCTTCGCAAACTGAAGAGCACCGGTGAAGTCTCGTTTTCCGGGGCCGAGATCGAGGGTCAACTCTCGGCGGAGGAGGCCGAGTTGAATGGCGAGAAGGGCAAGGCGCTGAACGCGCAAAGGATGATCGTCAGAGGAGGCTTTATATGGAGGAAACTGAAAGCCGTCGTCGGAGAAGTTGATCTCAATGCTGCGCATCTCAGCGATCTGGTGGATGATGAGCAAAGCTGGAAGGCGGTGTCGCAACTGATGCTGATGGGAGCTACCTATGAAAACCTGGTCGGCCCCCACAGTCTCCCCTTCCGCAAACTCTGGCTCAAGAACGGTGCCATATTCAACGGCCAGTTCCACCCCCAACCCTATCAGCAACTCGCCAAATTCTACCGTGAGACCGGCCATCGCCATGAGGCGCGCGAAATCCTGATCGAGAAGGAGAGGGAACAGCGCAAGGCCGTGCGGGCGTCAATCCGCAAAGGCAGACGCAAGGCCGAAAGCGATGTTCCATTCTCGGTGAAAACAACTTTGCCGTGGTCGTGGGATGCTATCAGGCGCTGGATCAGTTTCTATCTGTCTCCCTGGCTGAGGATCGGTTGGAACTGGTTCTGGGATATCCTCATCCGTTACATCGCTGGCTACGGCTACAAACCCTGGCTCAGCCTCGCCTGGCTTGCGGGTATGATCGGCATCGTTTGGATTGGAGCCTTTGTCACCTGGGACGCTGGTGACTTCGCGCCCAACTCTGCCATCGTCCTGACATCTCCAGAGTGGAAGGCTGTGGCAGATCTCCCAGAGGTCTATACAGCCATCTCCGAAGACGCGAAGCAGATGATCGTGGAAGACATGACACCTGCACATCCTTGGTCAGCCCCCGACGCCCCCGGCAAGGACTACGAATCCTTCTACTCCCTCGCATACGCCCTCGATGTCGTCGTCCCAGTTCTCGATCTCGGCCAGACCGACGCCTGGGCGCCGTCCCCGGCGCGCGGCGACTGGGGCTACCGGATGTTCTACCTCCAGAAGATGTTCATCGTCCTCGGCTGGGTCGTTACCGCCATCGCCGCTGCCGCTATTTCCGGCATGATCCGCCGCGACGACTGAGCTTGCGCCCGGCATTTCCGCTCACGTCTCTCGTCTTGTGCGCCAGCCGCGGCGGCCACCGGCATTCGTCCGGCGGCCCAGCGCATAGGCACAGGCACGCACCTGGGCGGGTTGAGCCCGACAATCCCAAGCCCGACTGCGGTCTCGATCCGGCAACCAACCCCCACCCCAACGCGCCAAACTCTCCAAAACCAGCACACCACCTCATCACGCCGCGGCATGTGAGGCCTGCACGTCGCGGACGGGCGGCAGTCCGAACAGGCGACCATATTCCCGCGTAAACTGAGACACGCTTTCGTAGCCCACCTTGAAGGCGGCCACGCTTGCCGGCGCGCCCTCGGACATCATCAGTCTGCGGGCCTCGATCAGGCGCAGATGTTTCTGGAATTGCAGGGGAGACAGCGAGGTCACGGCCCGGAAATGATGGTGAAACGAGGACATGCCCATCCCGGAGACCGATGCCAGTCGTTTCACCGGGATCGTTTCGGCAAAGTCATGGCGCAGGACGGCGACCGCGCGTGCCACGCGCTCGACGTGACTTCCCATCATGCCGAGGCGTCGGATCGCATCGCCATGCCGCCCGGCCAGCAACCAGTAATGCATCTCGCGCACAAGCTGGTTCTGCAGCACGGGACGAGATGAGGGCCGGTCAAGCAGGCGCATCAGGCGCAGTGCCGCGTCCGACACTTCCGCATCCGTCGGGCCGACCTTGACCGCCGTCTGGTCGCTGACCTGCAACGCATGCATTTCCACGCCAAGCGCGGCAATGATCGCCGGATCGAGTTCCATGACGAGCGAATAATAGGGCGAGGCGATACTGGCGCGGGTGATCTGGCTGACAGTCGGCACATCGGCGGTGATCAGCAGCGTGTCTCCGGTGGCGAAGGCGTATTGCTGCGTTCCCATCGTCACCTGCTTTGCACCTTGTACGACAAGGCAAGCCAGCGGCCGCGACATGTCGTGCATGAGCGGGCTCGGGGCCGTCGCCCTGACGGTCGAAAGCCCGGAGATCGGTGTCAGCGCGATGCCCGTCGGGTTAGCATGGGCATCGGCATATCGGCGAACGGTGTCGAAAAGCGTTTCCATGCAGCGAACATACGCCTTGCCCGGAATGTCGCCTAGACCCTTTGGAGGATTAGGCAAGAGTTGGCGAGGTTCTGGCAACACGGCCGCCCGCTTCGAAGCGATAAAGCGGCCAGGCCACATTGGACCAGACCACATTGTGCCAAACCACATTGGGCAAGACCAAATGGGCCAGACCACATTGGGGTGGTCGCCACGAAAGACATGGATCATGACCAAGATTTCTCTCATCACCGGCAGCAGCCGCGGTCTCGGACGCAACACCGCGCTCAGCATTGCCAAGGGCGGCGGCGATGTTGTCGTCACCTATCATAGCCGTTCGCAAGACGCCGATTCCGTCGTCTCCGACATCCGTGCCATGGGCCGCAAGGCGGTTGCGCTTCAGCTCGACACAGGTCGGGTGGCCAGCTTCGACACTTTCGCGAAGACCCTGCGCGCAGCACTTCGTGACACCTGGCAGCGCGACACTTTCGACGCCCTGGTCAACAATGCCGGTCATGGTGACTATGCCCTGATCAGCGACACGACGGAACAGCAGTTCGATCGCCTCGTCGACGTGCACTTCAAGGGCGTGTTCTTCCTGACGCAGAAGCTCTTGCCGCTGCTGGCCGACGGCGGCCGTATCGTCAACCTGTCCTCCGGCCTGACCCGCGTCTCGGCACCCGGCTGGTCAGCCTATTCCGCGGTCAAGGCTGCGGTTGAAGTGCTCAGCATCTACATGGCCAAGGAGTTCGGCAGCCGCGGCATCGCGGTCAACACCGTAGCGCCCGGCGCGATCGAAACCGATTTCTTCGGTGGCGCCGTTCGCGATACGCCCGACTTCAACAAGTTCTTCGCCGACATGACGGCACTCGGGCGGGTCGGCGTTGCCGACGATATTGGTCCGGTGATCGCCGGCTTGCTCAAGGATGACAACCGCTGGATCAACGCCCAGCGCATCGAAGTGTCGGGTGGCCAGGGTATCTAGCCGCAACACTCTGTCGGGCTGCGACGGCCAAGTCGTAGCCCCCAGCCCCCCC
>ERZ1034375.284-NODE-284-length-12889-cov-3.531377_pt1 | contig 12889 bp, 11 predicted proteins | sample MGYA00520585_ERZ1034375 | MGnify/ENA primary metagenome ERZ1034375 (study PRJEB33736, sample SAMEA104288463) | Azolla filiculoides | biome: Urban; feature: water surface; material: ditch water | place: Netherlands | collected 2014 ... | reverse complement strand
CGCGGTGCGCCGATCAGCGCCTTCAGCTCCTCTACATTCGGGCCAGGGTCTTTGGAGCGGCTGTCTGTGTCGATCGTCACGAAGGCACCATTGTCATGTTGTTGCGCGGAGAGGATGCCGCTTCCCGCAGTTTTCATCTTGATTGAAATCAATTGCCGGGCGGCCTGCCGCTTCTGGTTGCGGTTTTTCCACGGATCGCGACAAAACCCCAGTGAATAATTGGTAAGGTTCGAACGGCGGCCGTTTGCACCGATCCGTTTGTATTCACATGAAAATGCTCAGGATGAAGGTCGCCAGAACGGCGATGCCGACGACGCCGAAAAAAGCGATCACTCCCAGTTCCGCCAAGGTCGGATCCTTGCGCATGCGCCGCAGCGTGCCCTCCAGCCGCGCATCCTCCTGACGCAGCACCATCTGCGTATCGGCAAGCTCGATCACGGCCGATATCACCTGCTCGACATCCCATCCCGCCCTGACACCGCGATTGACCATGTCGAGAAAGGCATCCTCCATCGCCTCCTGACACTCAATCGGGTGTACGGGATCTGATCTCTCAGTTTTTGGCGCGCGGATATGAGCCATGGATTTTTGCACTTCAGGAGCAATGGGCGTAATGTGGGGGTCGAAACACTGAGATCGGACTACACGGCCATGGCGGTCTGGTCCAGCGGTGAAACGGCAATGCCGCCAGCCATCCGGCGGAGAACCGGATGCTATAGCGTCTTCACGGCAACGGCCTGAGCCGAACACACTGATCTGATGATTGGGACTGGGCGAAGTTGGGAAGTGGTGAGAGGCGTGGGACTCGAACCCACGACCCGCGCATTAAAAGTGCGCTGCTCTACCAGCTGAGCTAGCCTCTCACACCATGTCCATCGCGCGACATTCCGACCATAAACCGCATCAAGCAGTCTAAAAATCATTGCTCAAACTGGCTGAGCCACGCTCCTCCATACAGGGTTTGTGCCCCGCCTTTGGAAGTGCGCGGAACATAGGCAGGCGACTCCATCCGGTCAACCGGAAAAATGCGTTCTCCGCAATGAAAAAGTCCTTTTGTCGCAACGAACGCAAAGGTGATTGGCAAGCCCCCTTTCTGCCGGATAGGAAAGGCGCCAATCCGTTTGCCGAATTTCATTCACTGTGGAGTTGCGTGTGTCGATCGCCGAGATTTCTTTCGTCAGCGCGCTTCTGGCGGGAGCTCTGTCCTTTCTCTCGCCCTGTGTTCTGCCGCTGGTGCCGCCCTATCTCTGTTACATGGCCGGCATTTCCGTCGATCAGTTCCGTGCCGGTGAAGAGACGCAGAATGCCGCCGCCCGCCGCACGGTTTTCCTGACATCGCTCGTCTTCACCCTTGGCTTTGCCACGGTCTTCGTCGCGCTCGGCGCTGGTGCCTCGACCATTGGCGGCCTGTTGCGCCAACATCTCGACCTGCTCGCCAAGATCGGCGGCGCCATCATCATCGTCATGGGCCTGAATTTCCTCGGTGTCTTCCGTCTTGGCTTCCTGTCGTCCGAAATGCGATTCGCGGGCGGCGGCAAGCCGGCGACCCTGTCGGGCGCCTATGTCATGGGGCTTGCCTTTGCCTTCGGCTGGACCCCGTGTATCGGTCCGGTCCTCGGGGCGATCCTCGGCGTCGCGGCCTCCAAGCAGACGGTGGGTGACGGCGCGCTTCTGCTCGCCATCTATTCCCTCGGGCTTGCCGTGCCATTCTGGATAGCGGCCGGTTTCTCCGGTGCCTTCATGCGATTCCTGGCGCGTTTCCGCCACCATCTCGGCCTGGTCGAGAAGATTATGGGCGGATTGCTGGTGGCGACGGGGCTTGCCTTCATCTTCGGCTACATTTCCGACATGGCCATCTGGTTTCAGCAAACCTTTCCAATCCTGTCGCAAATCGGCTAAGTCCCGATCAGGCTCATGCCTGCTTGCCGAGGAAGGCGCCGCCATGCAAGCGCCGGCCATGCAAGCGACGGGACGGCGCGATAGGAAGAGAGACTTTGCCGATGGCTGACATTGTCGCGCTGGTGCTGCCCTTTTTCGGACTGATCCTGATCGGCTATGTGTCCGGCAAGGTTGCCGACCATTCCGCCGGTGCGCTCGGTTGGCTGAATTTTTTCGTGATCTACGTCACATTGCCGGCCCTGTTCTTCAAGCTGGTCTCACGCACGCCGATCGAAGAACTCACCCGCGTGGATTTCATCGCCGCCGCCCTTGCGTCCACCTATACGATCTTCGTGCTGGTCTTTGCCATCGGCCGCTACATCCGCGGCAACACGGTTGCCGAATGCACCGTCCAGGCGCTGGCCGGTTGTTATGGCAATATCGGTTATATGGGGCCCGGCCTGGCGCTGCTTGCCTTTGGTGAGAAGGCGGCCGTGCCGGTGGCCTTGGTCTTCTGCTTTGAAAATGCAGCGCATTTCATCGCGGCTCCGGCCCTGATGGCCTTTGCCGGCGGCGACAGGCGGCCGCTCCTGCATCTGGCGCTCGATGTGGCGCGCAAGATCGTCACGCATCCCTTCATCATCGCAACACTGGTCGGCTTCGTCGCCGCGGCCTTTGCCTTCGAACCACCCGTCGCCCTGCAAAGGCTGATCGATTACCTGGCGCAGGCAGCCGCACCATGTGCGCTGTTTGCCATGGGCGTGACCTTGGCGTTGCGGCCGCTCAAGCGCATCCCGGTCGAGATCGGCTATATCGTGCCGATCAAGCTCGTGCTGCATCCGATCCTGGTCTATGTCGTCTTGAGCTTCGTCGGCAATTTCGATCCGCTCTGGCTCTACACGGCAATCCTGCTTGCCTCGCTGCCAACAGCCACCAATGTCTTCGTCATCGGCCAACAGTATGGCGTCTGGCAGGAGCGTGCCTCGGCAACGATCCTGATCACCACGGTGATCTCGGTTTTTTCCGTCTCAGCGCTGCTGTTTGCGATCAAGAGTGGCGTCTTACCGCCGGATCTTTTCCCGTAACACGTGCGGCAGGCTTTTCAGTCCGCGACCGGGTGCCACGCCTTCCTGCATGACCAGATTGCGCAGCGGTGCAAAACTTGCCAGCACCTGCAGGCCCGCCGCCCGCATCATCTGCACCGGCAGCAGGCCAGAGAGCAGCGAGCGGTTCAAAAGGTCGACGCTGACGGTCCGGCTGGAAATATCGAGCCGCCGCTTGCGGTCGAAGCGATCACCGGCCGTGGCCTTGATCTGATCGCCGTTGCGGTCGATCAGGATGTCTTCGAGCGCTGCAATATCACGAAGGCTGAGATTGAGCCCCTGTGCACCGATCGGCGGGAAGGCATGACCTGCTTCGCCGATGAAGGCCGCGCGGCTCCGGCCGTAGTGGTTGGCGGTCATACCCGACAGCGGCCACGCCTGAACTCCATCTTCAACGGTCACCTTGCCGAGCAGTGACTGCATCCGGCTTTCCACCTCTGCCGACAGGCCAGCCGTATCGAGGGCGAGCAGGCGCTCGGCTTCGGTGGGTGTAACGACCCAGACAAGGCTGGAGCGCAGGCCCGGCAGAGGCACTTGTGTGAATGGACCCGATTCCGTGTGGAACTCGGTCGAGGCGTTCTGGTGCGGCAGCGTGTGGCCAAAGTTCAATACCACGGCCGTCTGCGGGTAGGACCAGGTCTTTACCCCGACGCCGGCGCTGTCGCGGGTTTTCGACTTGCGGCCATCGGCGCCGATGACGAAGTCCGCCGTGATGATCTCGTCCTTCGGCAGGCTCACGCTCACAAGATCCTCGGCGATCTCGATCGCGTCTGCCGCCACGGAAAAGCGCTCGATCATCGGTTCCGTCGAAACGGCCTGCGAAAGCGCTGCAACCAGCGCGGCATTCGGAATGTTGAAGCCGAAGGCCGGAAGGTCGATTTCGGCGCTGCGGAAGGCAACCGTCGGCGCGCGCAGCAGGCGCTTTGTCCCGTCGATAATCTGCATCGTCGACAGTGCTGCCGCCTCGTTCCGCAGGTCGGTCCAGAGGCCGAGGCGCTCCATCATCGTCAGCGATTGATGCATCAGCGCGGTGGTTCGCCGGTCCAATCCATTGGGCTGCGGACCGATCAGCGCCACGCGCCGGCCGCCGCGCGCCATGGCGATGGCGGCGATCTGGCCGGCAGGGCCAGCACCAATGATGGCGATGTCGTAGTGTTTCATGGTCTTCGCGTCCAATCAGGAAAACTCATCTGCTATTTAGAGCGCTTGGCCGGCGAAATCCATGGGCCGTTTTGGCGCAGTCCGTCCGTCCATGCTTGTCTTGGCGCGGTCGTTGTTTTTGCGGTAAAACCGGCCGCATTTTCTGTCCTCTGTTGCAAATGACAGGATTTCATCGGATACCGAGGTCACCGGACGGCTGATAGCTTGGAGCAGGGATGAAGATCTTCAATTACAAACGGGTTCCCTACGCGGAAATCCGCGCGTTTTCGGTCCACATCCTGACCGCGTCGGGTTCATTTCTGGCTTTTCTGGGCGTGGTTGCAGCGGCTGAACATCGCTTCGTCGATATGTTCTGGTGGCTTGGCTTGGCGCTTCTGGTCGACGGCATCGATGGCCCGATCGCGCGCAAGGTACGCGTCAAGGAAGTGCTGCCCAACTGGTCGGGCGATACGCTCGACAATATCATCGACTACGTCACCTATGTTCTGCTGCCGGCATTTGCCCTCTATCAGAGTGGCATGATCGGTGAACCCTGGTCCTTCGTCGCCGCCGGCCTGATCGTGGTTTCCAGCGCGATCTATTACGCCGACATGGGCATGAAGACGGATGAATATTTCTTCTCGGGCTTTCCCGTGGTCTGGAACATGTTGGTCTTTACGCTCTTCGTTATCGATGCGAGCGCGACAACGGCGCTTGTTGCTGTTCTGGTCTCGGTCTTCCTGACCTTCCTGCCGATCTATTTCCTTCATCCGGTCCGCGTCAAACGACTGCGTGGGCTCAACATGGTGGTGTTTCTGCTCTGGTGCGCCTTTGGCGGATATGCGCTTCTGTTGCATTTCGACACCCCGTCCTGGGTCGTTGCAGGCACGGTTATCACGGGTCTTTATCTCTACCTGATCGGCGGAATCCTGCAGTTTTTCCCGAGCCTTGGACGCTCCGCAGACTAGTGCTGCAACCTTGCCTGCGCAAAACCAAAAAAAACTCCTGCCTATATATTGTGCGGCGCGGCAAACCGGTTATGAATTGAGCTTCGGACCGGGCGCAAGACCCGGCCTGGGAGCTTGGCAATGCAAGGGGGACATGTGGCGAACGACCAATCGACAGGCGAATTGCCGCTTCTGTCCGTGCGTAGCCTCAGCAAGCTGTTCGGCAGCTTCAAGGCCTGCGACGGCATCGATCTCGATATCGGCCACGGTGAGATCCACGCGCTTCTCGGCGAAAATGGCGCGGGAAAATCCACCCTCGTCAAGATGCTGTTCGGCATCCTCGCCCCGTCGGCGGGTTCGATTTCCTGGCAGGGGACAGACACGCTGGTCGCCAATCCGGCAGCGGCCCGCCGTCTTGGCATCGGCATGGTGTTTCAACATTTTTCGCTGTTCGAAGCACTGACGGTTGCGGAAAACATCGCTTTGTCGCTCGACGAGAAGATCTCAATTGCGGACCTGTCGAAGAAGGCGGCCGAACTCTCGATCGCCTATGGTCTGCCGCTCGATCCCGACGCCCACGTTGCCGATCTGTCGGTCGGTGAACGCCAACGCATCGAGATCGTTCGCGCCCTCCTGCAAAATCCCAAGCTGATCATTCTTGATGAGCCGACATCGGTTCTGACGCCGCAGGAAGCCGATCGCTTGTTCGAGACCTTGTTCAAGCTGAGGGCCGAAGGCCGCTCGGTTCTGTATATCAGTCACAGATTGGAAGAGGTTCAGCGCATTTGCGACCGGGCGACTGTCCTGCGTCATGGCAAGGTTACCGGCGTCTGCGATCCGCGCCAGGAAACTCCAGCTTCGCTCGCCCGCATGATGGTCGGTGCCGAGGTTGCCGGCGTCGAAAAAGTCGAGCCGCCGGCCGACGGCGCCCTGCAGCTTGAAGTCACAAGCTTGTCGGTAAGCCCTCGCTCACCCTTTGCCATGCCGCTCAAGTCTGTGTCGATGACGGTGCGTGCCGGCGAAGTTCTGGCGATCGCCGGTGTTGCCGGCAATGGACAGAGTGAACTGTTTGATGCGCTGTCGGGCGAATATCCGGTCGAAAGCGCCGATTCGATCCGCATTCGCGGCCAATCCGTCGGCCGCCTCGGCATCAATGCACGCCGTCTGCTCGGCGCCGGCTTCGTTCCCGAGGAGCGTCATGGCCATGCCGCCGTGCCGGCGATGAGCCTTTCGGAGAACCTGTTCCTGTCGCGCAATGCCTCCGATCGCAAGGCTTACCTCGCCGGCGGAAAACTTGGGTTGATTCGCCACGGCCTCGTGCAACAGGCGGCACGCCGCATTTCGGAAATGATGGATGTGCGCAAGAGCGGCGATGATCCAGCCGCAGGCTCGCTGTCGGGTGGCAATCTGCAGAAATTCATCGTCGGGCGCGAACTCGACCGCCAGCCGTCCGTACTGGTCGTCAACCAGCCGACCTGGGGTGTCGATGCCGGTGCGGCAAGCCGTATCCGCCAGGCGCTGGTCGATCTCGCCAAGAGTGGTTCGGCGGTCGTGGTGATCAGCCAGGATCTCGACGAAATCTTTGAAGTGGCGACCAGCATTGCGGCGATCTCCGAGGGAAAACTGTCTCAGGCCCATCCGGCCGGCAGCATGAACCGTGAAAAGATCGGCATCCTCATGGGTGGCATGCATGGTTTGGAGACAGCGCATGCGCATTGAACTTGAACGCCGCCCGCGCCAGTCGGCGCTGTTTGCCATTGTGTCGCCCTTGCTGGCACTGGCGCTTACGGTCGTCTTTGGCGGCATCATGTTTGCGCTGCTCGGCAAGGATCCTGTTTCTGCGCTTTACAGCTTTTTCATCGAACCGCTTCTCGAGGTCTGGTCGCTGCATGAACTGGCAATCAAGGCCGGTCCGCTGATCCTGATCGCTGTCGGCCTCTCGGTCTGTTACCGCTCCAACAACTGGAATATCGGCGCAGAAGGCCAGTTCACCGTCGGCGCGATCACCGGTTCGCTTCTGCCGATCGTCTTCTACGAATGGCATTCGCCATTGCTGCTTCCGCTGATGATGGTCATGGGCGCGCTGGGTGGCGCCGCCTATGCCGGCATTCCGGCACTGCTCAAGACCCGGTTCAACACCAACGAGATTCTAACCAGCCTGATGCTGGTCTATATCGCCCAGCTTTTCCTCGACTGGCTGGTGCGCGGCGCTTGGCGTGATCCGGGCGGCTACAACTTCCCGCAGAGCCGCAGCTTTGTCAGCGAAGCCGTGCTACCGGAAATCCTCTCCTCGTCCGGCCGCGCCCATTGGGGTTTTGCCTTCGCGCTGATTGCCGCGGTCGCCGTCTGGCTGATGATGCGCTACACGCTGAAGGGCTTTCAGATCGTCGTCCTCGGCCAGTCCGAGCGGGCAGGGCGTTTTGCCGGCTTCTCCTCGCGCGGCATGGTCTGGTTCTCGATGTTGTTTTCCGGTGCACTGGCCGGTCTCGCCGGCATTTCCGAAGTCTCCGGCTCCATCGGCCACCTGCAGCCGTCGATCTCGCCCGGCTATGGCTTCACCGCGATCATCGTCGCCTTCCTCGGACGTCTCAATCCGCTCGGCATCGTCGCCGCGGGGCTGGTGTTGGCACTGACCTATCTGGGTGGTGAGGGCGCGCAGCTGTCGATCGGCGTTTCCGACAAGGTGACCCGCGTTTTCCAGGGGCTGCTGCTGTTCTTCGTGCTCTCCTGCGACACGCTCATTCTCTACAAGGTGCGCATCGTCTTTGATCGTGGCCGCAAGCTTGCCGGCAGGAGCGCATCATGATTATTGAAGCGATCCTGCTGACCGTCATCACCGCCTCGACGCCGCTGGTCATCGCTGCGCTCGGCGAACTGGTCACCGAGCGCTCAGGCGTGCTCAATCTCGGCGTCGAAGGCATGATGATCATCGGCGCCGTCTGCGCCTTTGCCGCAGCCCAGGCATCCGGCTCTCCCTTCATCGGCGTTCTGGCAGGTGTTGCGGCGGGGGCGGCCTTCTCGTTGCTCTTCGGCTTCCTGACGCTCACCCTGGTGGCAAATCAGGTCGCCACCGGCCTCGCCCTGACCATTCTCGGCCTGGGCGTCTCCGGCATGGTCGGCGAGAGCCTGGTCGGCGTGCCCGGCGTCAAGTTGGCCCCGATCGCCATTCCCGTGCTGGCCGACATCCCGATTGTCGGGCCGCTGTTCTTCAAGCAGGACATCATCTTCTATCTGTCGATCGCCCTGGTGGTCGGGGTCAACTGGTTCCTGTTCAAGAGCCGTGCCGGCCTGAAACTGCGTGCCATCGGCGACAGCCATGGTTCGGCCCATACACTGGGCCTGCCGGTCATCCGCACGCGGTATCTCGCGGTCATGTTCGGCGGCGCCTGTGCCGGTCTTGCCGGCGCCCAGCTGTCGCTGGTCTACACACCGCAATGGGTGGAAAACATGTCTGCCGGTCGCGGCTGGATCGCGCTGGCGCTGGTCGTCTTTGCCGCCTGGCGGCCTTGGCGCCTGCTGGCCGGCGGCTATCTCTTCGGCGCCGTGACCATCGGCCAGCTGCATGCCCAGGCCTTCGGCATCGGTCTTCCCTCGCAGTTTCTCTCGGCGCTACCCTATGCCGCGACCATTGTCGTCCTGATCATTATCTCCCATAATCGGCGCACGACGCTGATCAATACACCGGCGTCCCTGGGCAAGCCCTTCGTGCCGGATCGTTAAACGAAAACAAAAGCTTCAATCTAACCAGACAGGGGTACATCATGAAGAAATTTCTCCTCGCGCTTGCCGCCTCGGCAGCAGCGCTTGCTGCGGTCGCAGCACCGGCCTCCGCCCAGGACAAGACGAAGATCTGCTTCGTCTATGTCGGCACCAAGACCGACGGCGGCTGGACCCAGGCGCATGACATCGGCCGCCAGGAACTGCAGGCCCATTTCGGCGACAAGATCGAGACGCCGTTCCTGGAAAGCGTTCCGGAAGGACCAGACGCCGAGCGCGCCATCGAGCGCATGGCCCGTTCCGGCTGCGCGATGGTCTTCTCCACCTCGTTTGGCTTCATGGATGCGACGCTGAAGGTTGCCGAAAAATTCCCGGACGTGAAGTTCGAACATGCGACCGGCTACAAGACAGCGGCCAATGTCGCGACCTACAACTCGCGCTTCTATGAAGGCCGCTTCATCAACGGCCAGATCGCCGGCAAGATGTCGAAGAAGGGTGTAGCCGGCTACATTGCGTCGTTCCCGATCCCGGAAGTGGTGGGCGGCATCAATGCCTTCCTGCATGGTGCGCGTACAGTGAACCCTGAATTCAAGTTGAAGGTCATCTGGGTCAACACCTGGTTCGACCCCGGCAAGGAAGCCGACGCAGCCAAGGCGCTGATCGACCAGGGCGTTGACATCCTGACCCAGCATACCGACACCACGGCACCGATGCAGGTTGCACAGGAACGCGGCATCCAGGCATTCGGTCAGGCGTCTGACATGATTGCCGCTGGTCCGACCGCCCAGCTCAGCTCAATCGTCGACACCTGGGGCGCCTACTATATCAAGCGCACTCAGGCCGTGATCGACGGCACCTGGGCCAGCCAGCAGACTTTCGATGGTCTCAAGGACGGTATCCTGACCATGGCGCCGTTCACCAATATGCCGGACGACGTCAAGGCGATGGCAACAGACACCATGACCAAGATCAAGGCAGGCGAACTGAAGCCCTTCACGGGCCCAATCAACAAGCAGGATGGCACGCCGTGGCTGAAGGATGGCGAGTCGGCCGACGACGGCACCATTCTCGGCATGAACTTCTACATTGAAGGTGTAGACGACAAGCTGCCGCAATAATCGGTCGGACTTTGCCGTTGAGATCACGGAAAGGGCGCCTCGGCGCCCTTTCTTTGTTGTGGATATACAAAAATACGGAAATGCTAAGATACTGACCTTGCGGATGGTGTGCATTGCTACGAGAAGCCTTCAGAACGTAGCGAATCGCAAAGACACAAGGGAGCACAGGCATGCGCAAGGAAGCGATTGCCGGCTGGTTATTGGCCTCGAAGCCACGGACGAACCACGCCCGGGTCGTCGAGCAGCTTGGCCTGGCGATCGTCGCTGGTGAATTTGCCGTCGGCGATGTTCTGCCTGGCGACCCGGAACTGCAGCAGCGTTTTGAGGTTTCGCGGTCCGTCCTGCGCGAGGCGATGAAGACGCTGGCGGCCAAGGGCCTGGTCGTGGCGAAATCGCGCATCGGCACCCGTGTAACAGATCAGTGCTATTGGAACCTGCTGGATGAGGACGTCCTGCGCTGGCATTTCAGCAGTGGCGTATCGGCGGAATTTATCGACCAACTCTATGACATTCGCCTGTTGCTGGAACCTGCGGCGGCAGCTTACGCGGCGCAGAGGGCGACGGCCGAAGACTGTGCCGAATTGCGCAGTTTAGCGGCAAAGCTCGGTTCTCCGGAATTCGATTGGCAGTCCCAGGTGGAAGCCGATCTCTGTTTCCATCTGCTCCTGTTGCTCGTCGGTGGAAACCCGTTCATGGAAAGCATGGTCGGCTTCATTCGCGCGGCGCTCGAAGGAGCGTTTACGTTGGCATTGAAGCCGCCCGTGCCGAACCGAGATGCCGAAATGCGCGATACCCATATGGCAATCGTTGAGGCGGTGGAGCGCGGCGATGTGGATGCGGCAAGGGCGGCGATGGAAAACGTCGTTCAGCTTGGTCGGCGAAGTGCGATTTATGCGGTCGAACGGGTGCACACTTCCTGACCGGCACTGCTTTTCAGCTTGCGGCCACGAGAGCGGCTCGCTAGTGAAATTTCATTGCAGCAACGCCCGGAGTTTTTCATGGCACGCAGATGTCTCGCCGTCATTCTTGCCGCTGGCGACAGCACCCGGATGAAATCTTCCATGTCGAAGGTGCTTCATCCGGTGGCCGGACGGCCGATGATCGCCCATGTCATGGCCTCCATTGCCGCCTCCGGCATCAATGACGTCGCCCTTGTCGTCGGGCGGGACGCCGAGCGGGTGGCAAAGGCGGGCAGCCTCGACGGCATGACCGTGGAGAGTGTCCTGCAGGTTGAGCGGCTGGGCACCGGCCATGCCGTCTTGATGGCCCGCGACGCGATCGCGCGCGGCTATGACGAGATTTTGGTGGCCTACGGTGATGTGCCGCTGATTACGCCTGGACCGCTCCTGGCTGCACGCGAGGCGCTGGCCGATGGTGCGGATGTCGCCGTCATCGGCTTTCATACGCTAAACCCGACCGGCTATGGACGCCTGCTGGTTGAAGACGGTGAGCTGGTGGCGATCCGTGAGGAAAAGGACGCAACCGACGCCGAGCGTGCCGTCACCTGGTGCAACAGCGGTCTGATGGCCATCAATGGCCGCAAGGCACTCGACCTCCTGTCGCGCATCGGCAACACCAATGCCAAGGGTGAATATTATCTGACCGACCTCGTCGAGATCGCCCGTTCGCTCGGTGGCCGGGCCGTTGCCGTCGATGCACCGGAAAGTGAACTCACCGGCTGCAACAACCGCGCCGAACTTGCAGTCATTGAACGCCTCTGGCAGGAGCGTCGCCGCCATGAATTGATGCTCTCCGGAGTCACCATGATTGCCCCCGAAACCGTCTTCCTCAGCCACGATACCCAGATCGGCCAGGATGCGCTAATCGAGCCGAATGTCGTCTTCGGCCCAGGTGTCGTCGTCGAGGGTGGGGCCGTCATCCATGCATTCTCGCATCTCGAAGGTGCCTACGTCGCGACCGGCGCCACGGTAGGTCCCTATGCGCGTCTACGCCCCGGTGCAAATCTGGCCGAGGGGTCCAAGGTCGGCAATTTCTGCGAGGTCAAGAAGGCCGAGATCGGCAAGGGTGCCAAGGTCAACCACTTGACCTATATCGGCGATGCTTTTGTTGGTGCCGAGAGCAACATCGGCGCCGGCACGATCACCTGCAATTATGATGGCGTCAACAAGCACGAGACGCGGATCGGCGAACGCGCCTTCATCGGATCCAACTCGTCGCTGGTTGCGCCAGTCACCATCGGCGATGGTGCTCTGGTCGCGTCTGGCAGTGTCATCACCAAGGATGTGCCGGCTGATGCACTGGCCTTCGGCCGCTCACGGCAGGAGATGAAGCCCGGCGGCGCCGTGAAGATTCGCGAGAAGAACCTAGCGATCAAGGCAACAAAGAAGGCCGGCAACTAAGTCTTGTATCGCAATGCGTTCACCATTGCTGCATTGCGTTACGTTACGAAATGCAATTTGACCTCACCGAAGATTGCGCATTCCGGCAAAACCGGTAGGACTGACGCAAATTATTGACGCCAGACGGAGAGTTTCATGTGCGGTATTGTTGGTATTGTCGGTAACCAGCCGGTTGCGGCGCGCCTCGTCGATGCATTGAAGCGGCTCGAATATCGCGGCTATGATTCTGCCGGTGTTGCAACGATCCATGACAACACGCTCGAGCGTCGGCGTGCCGAAGGCAAGCTTTTCAATCTCGAGACGAAGTTGGCTGCCGAGCCGCTGGCCGGCAATATCGGAATTGCCCACACCCGCTGGGCAACCCACGGCGTTCCCAACGAAACCAATGCTCATCCGCATTTCGTCGATGGCGTCGCCGTCGTCCACAACGGCATCATCGAGAACTTCTCTGAGATCAAGGATGAACTCTCGGCAGGCGGCGCGACTTTTGCGACCCAGACGGACACCGAAGTCGTTGCGCAACTTCTGGCGAAATATATGCGCGACGGCCTCGGCCGCCGGGAAGCGATGCACAAGATGCTGCGTCAGGTGACCGGCGCCTATGCGCTCGCCGTGATCTTCAAGGA
>ERZ1034375.282-NODE-282-length-13040-cov-3.144488_pt1 | contig 13040 bp, 12 predicted proteins | sample MGYA00520585_ERZ1034375 | MGnify/ENA primary metagenome ERZ1034375 (study PRJEB33736, sample SAMEA104288463) | Azolla filiculoides | biome: Urban; feature: water surface; material: ditch water | place: Netherlands | collected 2014 ... | reverse complement strand
CCGGTACTTCGCGTCGAGCGCGATGTTCTTGGCGATCTCCCGCTCCCAACGGTCGCCGTTCGAAAGCAGCTTTTCCTTGTCGTAGAAGAGCTCCTCGCGCGTCTCGGTCGCGAACTCGAAGTTCGGGCCTTCGACAATGGCGTCGACAGGGCAAGCCTCCTGGCAGAGGCCGCAGTAGATGCATTTCGTCATGTCGATGTCGTAGCGCGTCGTCCGGCGCGTGCCATCGTTACGGCGCGGGCCAGCTTCGATCGTGATCGCCTGCGCCGGGCAGATCGCCTCGCAGAGCTTGCAGGCGATGCACCGCTCCTCGCCGTTGGGATAGCGGCGCAGCGCATGCTCGCCACGGAAGCGGGGCGACAGCGGACCTTTCTCATACGGATAGTTCAGCGTCTTCTTCGGCGAGAAGAAGTACCGCATCGTGAGAAAGAAGGCCGAGACGAATTCGGTGAGGAAAAGCGACCTCACGCCTTGCGTGACGTTCATGACAGGAAGCCTCCGAATTGCAGTACGGCGGCCGTGAGAATAACCATGACGAGTGACAGGGGCAGGAAGACCTTCCAGCCAAGACGCATCAGCTGATCATAGCGGTAGCGCGGCACCATCGCCTTCACCATGGCGAACATGAAGAAGACGAACACGAGTTTCAGCAGGAACCAGAGAATTCCAGGAATGGCGTTCAATGGCCAGATATCGACCGGCGGCAGCCATCCGCCCAGGAACAGAATTGTCGTCAGCGCACACATCGTGGTGATCGCGACGTATTCGCCGAGCATATAGAGGAGGTATGGGGTCGAAGAATATTCGACCATGAAGCCGGCGACGAGTTCGGATTCGGCTTCCGGAAGGTCGAAGGGCGGACGGTTTGTTTCCGCCAGTGCCGAAATGAAGAAGATGACGAACATCGGGAAAAGCGACAGCCAGTGCCAGTCGAGCAAGGATGCCGGAAGCCCCATCATCGTGCCGATGCCATTATGCTGCGCCATGACGATGTCGGTGAGGTTCAGCGAACCGACGCAGAGCAGGACGGTGACGATGACGAAGCCGATCGAGACTTCGTAGGACACCATCTGAGCCGCAGAGCGCAAAGCGCCGAGGAACGGATACTTCGAGTTCGAAGCCCAGCCGCCCATGATGATGCCATAGACTTCAAGCGACGAGATGGCGAAGACGTAAAGAATGCCGACATTGATGTTGGCGATGACCCAGCCATCGGCGACCGGGACAACCGCCCAGGTGGCCAAAGCCAGTGTCACGGCAACCAGCGGTGCGAGAAGGAAGACGCCCTTGTTGGCGCCGGCCGGAATGACCGGCTCCTTGAAGACGAACTTCAGAAGGTCGGCGAAGGACTGGAAGAGACCCCAGGGGCCAACGACGTTCGGGCCGCGACGCAACTGGACGGCTGCCCAGATCTTGCGGTCTGCGAGAAGGATATAGGCGATGAAGACGAGAAGGCAGACCAGAAGCAGAAGCGACTGACCGATCATGATGGCCGCCGGCCACACATATGTGGAAACGAAATTATCCATGGTCCCCTGCCCTTACTCTGCCGCAGCCTTGAAATTGTTGCGGGCCAATGCCGAGCACTCGGCCATGACGGCCGAAGCGCGCGCGATCGGGTTCGTCAAATAGAAGTCTTTGATCGGCGACGCAAACACAGACTTGCCCATCTTCCCGGCTTTTTTCGCCATTGCAGCAATATCGGCCGAAGAGCCCGGCGCGACTTCGTCGATCTCGGCGAAATGCGGGTAGGCCTCATAGAGCTTTGCGCGCAGCTGGGACAGCGAATCGAACGGCAGCTTCTTGCCGAGCACGTCGGAAAGCGCACGCAGGATGGCCCAGTCTTCGCGTGCCTCGCCCGGTGCAAATCCGGCGCGGTTACCGAACTGGACGCGGCCTTCGGTATTGACCCAGGTGCCAGACTTTTCGGTGTAGGTCGCGCCCGGCAGAATGATGTCCGCGTTGTGAGCGCCATTGTCGCCGTGGCTGCCGATATAGACGACGCATTTCGCGGTCTTGGCGGAGAAGTCGAGTTCGTCGGCGCCCAGCAGGAAGACGACATCAAGCGAAGACAGCATGTTGCCGGCGGCAACAGCGCCCTCGCCCGGCACGAAGCCGAGGTCGAGACCGCCGACGCGTGCGGCTGCCGTGTGCAACACGGAGAAACCGTTCCACTCGTCGGTCAGCGCACCAACTGCGTTGGCAAGCTTGGCTGCGTTGGCGAGAACGGCCGCGCCCTCAGCACCGATCAGGGCGCCCTGACCGATGATGATCAGCGGGTTCTTGGCTGCGGTCAGCTTTTCGACAAAGCTGTTCTTGCCGGAGACCAGTTCGGCCAGTGTCTCAGTGCCGGCACCGAGATATTCATACGGATAACGCAGGTCGCCAGCTTCGCCGATCACCGCGATCGGCAGGCCGCCACGGCGCCAGCGCTTGCGGATACGGGCGTTGAGCACGGAGGCTTCGTAGCGCGGGTTGGCACCGACGATTAGGATTGCGTCGGCGGCTTCGATACCTTCGATGCTGGAATTGAAGATGTAGCTGGAGCGGCCGCGCGACGGATCAAGTGCCGTCCCATCCTGGCGACAGTCGGTATTGGCCGAACCGAGCGAGGCAAGCAGCGACTTCAGGGCAAACATTTCTTCAACGGAAGCCAGGTCGCCGGCAACAGCGCCGATCTTGTCCGCCGATGTCGAGGCAACGGCTGACTTGACCGCAGCAAAGGCTTCCGCCCAGCTTGCCGGCTGCAGACGGCCATCCTTCTTCACGTAAGGACGGTCGAGACGCTGGGTCTTCAGACCATCCCAGATGAAGCGGCTCTTGTCGGAGATCCACTCTTCGTTGACCTGTTCGTTGACGCGCGGCATGACCCGCATGACTTCGCGGCCACGGGTATCGACGCGGATCGCCGAACCGAGGGCGTCCATGACGTCGATGGATTCGGTCTTGCCGAGTTCCCACGGACGGGCGGTGAAGGCAAACGGCTTGGAGGTCAGCGCGCCGACCGGGCAGAGGTCAACGACATTGCCCTGCAGTTCGGAGGTCATCGCCTGCTCGAGATAGGTGGTGATTTCGGCGTCTTCGCCGCGACCGATCAGGCCGAGTTCAGCAATGCCGGCAACTTCGGTGGTGAAGCGGACGCAGCGCGTGCAGTGAATGCAGCGGTTCATCACGGTCTTGACCAACGGGCCGATATACTTGTCTTCGACGGCGCGCTTGTTTTCGGTGTAGCGCGAACTGTCGATACCAAACGCCATGGCCTGGTCCTGCAGGTCGCATTCGCCACCCTGGTCGCAGATCGGGCAATCCAGCGGATGGTTGATCAGCAGGAATTCCATCACGCCTTCGCGGGCCTTCTTGACCATCGGCGTGTTGGTGAAGACTTCGGCCAGTTCGCCGTTCGGGCCGCCGCGGATATCGCGCACGCCCATGGCGCAGGAGGCTGCCGGCTTCGGCGGGCCACCCTTCACCTCGACAAGGCACATCCGGCAATTGCCGGCGACCGACAGCCGTTCATGGAAACAAAAGCGCGGGACTTCCGCGCCGGCTTCCTCACACGCTTGCAACAGCGTGAAATGATCCGGAACCTCGATCTCTTTGCCGTCGATCTTCAGCTTTGCCATATTCGCCTTCCTGCCTCACGCGCACCGCGCACTTTGCCGGAGTTTTCGCTCCGACTGGCTCAGCGCCGATCCGCAGATACAGCGCCCTCGCCCGTTCATTTCCCCCGGTCAGCCCCGTCGCCACCGCGCGGCCTGACCGTAAACTTATTTGCCTGAGCGGACCTTGCCGCCCGAAAGACGGCGGGCCTGCCCCGCCCAATCATCCCGCAGCACACGACCGTCGAGACCAATATCCTTGTCCAAGGCGGAAAGCGCCTCTTCGCCGAGATCTGCAATCTGGGCAAATCGGCTGATGCCCTTTCCGATCAGCACCTGCTCGAGCTTCGGGCCGATCCCTTCGATCTTCTTCAGATCGTCGGTCTTGCCAGACGCTTTTCCCTTGGCTTTCGCCACTGGAGCCGGAGCAGGCTTGTCCCCAGCCGAAACCTTGGCCACCGGCGTCTTTACAGCCACCGGCTTGGACGGCGCCGGCTTTGCCACAACACGCTTCACAGCCCTGACCGGAGCAGCTTTGGTTTTGGCCGATGACTTGACCGACTGCCTGGGCGTTACAGGCCCTGTCGGCTCGGTCGAAACCTGCGCCTCGGTTTCCTCAGCAGCTTTTCGATCTTCCTCGATCTTGCGTGCCAGCTTGCCGGTCGCATCCATCGCGCCCTGCAGAGAGCCGAAGAACAGGTTTGTCATATGCGTCGCAAGTCCGAAGCCGATAGCGGTTGCGGCCGCCATTGCGGCTGCCGAATTGCTCATCAGCGGGTTCAGTGTTTCTGCCAGACGAGCGGCATCGACCGGATCAACCGGCTTGCCTTCCCCCGTCTTGTCAGAACCGCTGACCATAGTCCCAAACCCTTCGTTCGCCTTACTCGGCGGCTTCCATGACGACGCCATGTGCGATGGCATTGCGTGTATACTGATCTATGCGCGCCTCGATTTCCGGACGGAAATTGCGGATCAGGCCCTGGATCGGCCACGCGGCCGCATCGCCGAGGGCACAAATGGTGTGGCCTTCGATCTGCTTGGTCACCTGGAACAGCATGTCGATTTCGCGCTTCTGGGCATTGCCCTTCACCATGCGCTCCATGACACGCATCATCCAGCCAGTGCCTTCGCGGCAAGGCGTGCACTGGCCACAGCTCTCATGCTTGAAGAAAGCCGAGATGCGCCAGATCGCCTTGATGATGTCGGTCGACTTGTCCATGACGATCATGCCGCCGGTGCCGAAGGAGGACTTCACTTCGCGCAAACCGTCGAAGTCAAGCACGACATCCATCATGTCCTCGGCCTTGACGACCGGGCAGGATGCGCCGCCGGGAATGACGGCGAGAAGGTTGTCCCAGCCGCCGCGAATGCCGCCGCCGTGCTTCTCGATCATTTCCCGGAAGGTGATGCCCATGCTTTCCTCAACCGTGCAGGGACGGTTGACGTGGCCGGAGATCATGAAAAGCTTGGTGCCGACATTGTTGGCTCGGCCGAAGGACGAGAACCAGCCGGCGCCACGGCGCAGGATGGTCGGAGTCACCGCGATCGACTCGACGTTGTTGACCGTGGTCGGGCAGCCATAGAGGCCCATGTTCGCCGGGAACGGCGGCTTCAGGCGCGGCTGGCCCTTCTTGCCTTCGAGGCTTTCGAGAAGGGCGGTTTCCTCGCCGCAGATGTAAGCGCCAGCGCCGTGATGGACATAGATGTCGATGTCATAGCCGAGCTTGTTGTTCTTGCCGAGCAGGCCGGCGTCATAGCACTCGTCGATCGCTGCCTGCAGGGCTTCACGCTCACGCATGAATTCACCGCGGACATAGATATACGCGGCATTGGCGCCCATGGCGAAGGAGGCGATCACGCAGCCTTCGATCAGCGTATGCGGATCGTGGCGCAGGATGTCGCGGTCCTTGCAGGTGCCGGGTTCGGATTCGTCGGCGTTGACGACGAGGTAATGCGGACGGCCGTCGGATTCCTTCGGCATGAACGACCACTTGAGGCCTGTCGGAAAGCCGGCGCCGCCGCGGCCGCGCAATCCGGAATTCTTCACCTCGTTGATGATCCAGTCACGACCCTTTTCGAGGATCTGCTTGGTTCCATCCCAGTGACCACGTGCCATGGCACCCTTCAGGGACTTGTCCTTGAGGCCATAGATATTGGTAAAGATGCGATCCTGATCTTTCAACATATCTCTTTACCTCTCAGCGCGGCTTCTTGCCGAAGACTTTGATGTATTCGGCTTCGCCACCCTTGGCGAGTGCCTTGGCCTGCTTGACCCAGTCGTCACGCTCGATGCGTCCGGAGAACTTCAGGTAGCCGTCGACCCATTCGCGCTCGGCCTTCTTCCACTTGGAAATCTGCTCGAACTTGTAGATGCCGAGACCGTTCAGCGTCGCCTCGATCTTCGGACCGACGCCCGAGATCATCTTCAGGTCATCGACGGCGTCGGGCTTCTCGATACCGGCCGGACGGTTCTTGTCCTCCAGCGAAGGCTTTTCGCCGCGGGCCGTATCGGCATTGTCACCCTTGACCTTGATGTTTTCCGCCGCAGCCTTCTTGTCGGTCGCGGGGGTCTTGAGCTTGGCATCGGTTTCCGGGGCGTCGGTGACCGGCTTTGCAGCGTTCGATGGCGGTACCGACGCAGTCGCGACAGGTGCCGGAGCGGATTCGGCGGGCGCTGCCGCCGGCGTGTCCTGGAAACGGATCGGCTCGATCGGATCCGTCAGTGCGGTCGGACCACCAGCTGCTGCCGAGAAAATACGATCGATCTGCGGACCGGGCTTGATGTCGGAGCCCTTGCCTGCATCAAAACGGTCGATGATGTGCTCGAGCTGGGTCGGCGACAGATCTTCGTAGCTATCCTTGAAGATCATGATCATCGGTGCATTGACGCAGGCGCCCTGACACTCGACTTCTTCCCATGACAGCGTTCCCGATGCATTCAGTTCGAGAGGATCGTGATGGATCTTCGACTTGCAGACCTTGATCAGGTCCTCGGCGCCGCGCAGCATGCACGGCGTGGTGCCACAGACCTGGATATGGGCGCGGGTGCCGATCGGCCGCAACTGGAACTGGGTGTAGAAGGTCGCGACCTCCAGCACCCGGATATACGGCATGTCGAGCTTCTCAGCGACGAATTCGATCGCCGCCTTCGTCACCCAGCCATCCTGCTCCTGCGCCCGCATCAACAGCGGGATCACCGCCGATTGCTGGCGGCCTTCAGGATATTTGCGGATGGTGACTTCAGCCCAAGCGGCATTTTCCGCATTGAAGGAAAAGCCTGCCGGCTGAAATTGCTCTTCGGCTAGTCGACGAACGGACATACTTCCTCACGCCTTGTATCAGTTTATGGAACCACACCGCGTATTCGTCACATTGGCGAATTCGCAGGCATAGGCCGACTTATCTTTCTGCAGAAATACAAACAGCTTCGAGCCGGTCCAGGACGAGCTCTTGATTTCATATCCCTGCTTGATGAGATTGGCCATCGATGCCGATGACTGGCTCGCCGTCACGTCGCTTTCCTGCGCCACCGCAGCGGTGGCACAGACAAAAGCAACGATCGCGACGAGGGTCTTCAGCATCAGCGGTCAACTTCCCCGAACACGATGTCGAGCGAACCCAGGATGGCGGACACGTCCGCCAGCTGGTGGCCGCGGCAAATGAAATCCATCGCCTGGAGATGGGCATAGCCCGGGGCGCGGATCTTGCAGCGATAGGGTTTGTTGCTGCCGTCGGAGACGAGATAGACGCCGAATTCGCCCTTGGGCGCTTCCACTGCGGCGTAAACTTCGCCCTCGGGCACATGGTAGCCTTCGGTATAGAGCTTGAAGTGATGGATCAGGGCTTCCATCGACCGCTTCATCTCGCCACGCTTTGGCGGAACGACCTTGCCGTCCAGCGCCGAGATCGGGCCGGTCCTGGCGTCGCCAAGCAGACGATTGACGCATTGCTTCATGATCTTCACCGACTCACGCATCTCGAACATGCGGATCAGATAACGGTCGTAGCAGTCGCCATTCTTGCCGACCATCAGGTCGAAGTCGAGATCGGCGTAACATTCGTAAGGCTGCGACTTGCGCAGGTCCCAGGCAGCCCCGGAACCACGGACCATGACGCCGGAGAAGCCCCAGGCCCAGCAGTCATCCAGCGTGACGACGCCGATATCGACGTTGCGCTGCTTGAAGATGCGGTTGCCGGTCAGCAGGTCATCGATATCGTCGACGGTCTTGAGGAACGGGTCGCACCACTTGCCGATATCCTCGACCAGTTCATGCGGCAGGTCCTGGTGCACGCCGCCCGGACGGATATAGGCCGAGTGCATACGGGCGCCACAGGCGCGCTCGTAGAACACCATCAGCTTTTCGCGCTCTTCGAAGCCCCAGAGCGGTGGCGTCAGGGCGCCGACGTCCATCGCCTGCGTCGTGACGTTCAGCAGATGCGACAGGATACGGCCGATTTCCGAGTACAAAACGCGGATCAACTGGCCACGGATCGGGATCTGCAGACCGAGCAGCTTTTCCACCGCCATCGAATAGGCGTGTTCCTGGTTCATCGGCGCGACATAGTCGAGACGATCGAAATAGGGTAGCGCCTGAAGATAGGTCTTGGTTTCGATCAGCTTTTCGGTGCCACGATGCAAAAGGCCGATATGCGGATCGACGCGCTCGACGATTTCACCGTCGAGTTCGAGCACGAGACGCAAGACTCCGTGCGCCGCCGGATGCTGCGGTCCGAAGTTGATGTTGAAATTGCGGACGTTGTGTTCTGTCATAGCCCCAAACCTTCCGCTTAACTGGTCGCCTTCTCATCGCCGGGCAGCACGTAGTCCGTGCCTTCCCATGGCGAGAGAAAGTCGAAATTCCGGAATTCCTGCTTGAGTTCGACAGGCTCGTAGACAACGCGCTTGGCGTTGTCATCGTAGCGAACCTCGACGAAGCCCGTGGTCGGGAAGTCCTTGCGCAGCGGATGGCCCTCGAAACCGTAGTCGGTGAGGATGCGGCGCAGATCCGGATGGTCGGTGAACAGGATACCGTACATGTCCCAGGTCTCGCGCTCGAACCAGTCGGCGCCGGGAAACACCGGACAGGCCGAGGGGACTGGCTTGAACTCGCCGGTGGCAACCTTGATACGGATGCGCAGGTTCTGGCGCGGCGACAGCAGGTGATAGACCACGTCGAAGCGGTCTTCACGCTTCGGATAGTCGACGCCGCAGATGTCGATCAGGTTAATGAACCCGCACTGGACATCGTCGCGCAGGAAAGTCAGCAGCGCAATGATGTTTTCCGCCTTGGCGGTCAGCGTCAGTTCGCCATAGGTGATTTCGCTCGTCGCGATCAGCGCGCCGCGCATTTCCTTCAGATAGGATGCCAGCTCGTTCAGGGCTTCAGTCATTGTCTTTGTCCCTTTGCCTTACCGCTCGATCGTTCCGGTGCGCCGGATCTTCTTCTGCAGCAGCAGCACTCCGTAAAGAAGCGCTTCTGCCGTGGGGGGACAGCCTGGCACATAGATATCCACCGGTACGACGCGGTCGCAACCACGCACGACGGAATAGGAATAATGGTAATAGCCGCCGCCATTGGCGCATGAGCCCATCGAGATCACGTAGCGCGGTTCCGGCATCTGGTCGTAGACCTTGCGCAACGCAGGCGCCATCTTGTTGGTCAGCGTGCCGGCGACGATCATCACGTCGGACTGGCGTGGGCTAGCGCGCGGCGCAAAGCCGAAGCGCTCGACGTCATAGCGCGGCATCGACAGCTGCATCATTTCGACGGCGCAGCAGGCGAGACCGAAGGTCATCCACATCAGCGAACCGGTACGGGCCCAGTTGATCAGCTCGTCGGTCGAGGTGACCAGAAAGCCCTTGTCGGCGAGCTCATTGTTGATCTCGCCGAAGAAGGCATCGTCGCTGCCGATGGGCTTGCCGGTATTGGGATCAATGATGCCCTTGGGCTGCTGGGCGACCAGCGTGTTGGACTGGATCACTCCCATTCGAGCGCCCCCTTCTTCCATTCATAAATAAAGCCGATGGTGAGCACAAAGAGGAAGGCCATCATCGACCAGAGGCCGAACCATCCGATTTCACTGAAGGACACAGCCCAGGGAAACAGGAAGGCCACTTCAAGATCGAAGATGATGAAGAGGATCGACACCAGGTAGAAGCGGATGTCGAACTTCATGCGCGCATCGTCGAAGGCGTTGAAGCCACATTCATAGGCCGAGAGCTTTTCCGAATCAGGCGCCTTGTAGGCAACGGCAAAAGGCGCAATCAAAAGCGCCAGGCCGATGACAAGGGCTATACCGATGAAGATGGCGATCGGAAGGTAGGAACTGAGAAGTTCAGTCATCATATCACCCTGCTTGTCTCTAATGCCGGGAAGCATCTGGGGCGGAGCCGACAAGCCGAAAGAGAGTTGTAACGAGCCGTGGTTAGCGCAGCCTGTCGGCCAGCGCAAGTCCAACCAAAGCCTTTTCACCCGATACCCGACCACACCTTACCAGCGGGTAAAATGGGTGTCGCGCGAAATCCGCTTTAGATATGTTTGAAAACAAATTTAATTCGGGAAAGGGGAGGAGTGGCGCGAGTGACGGGGCTCGAACCCGCGACCTCCGGCGTGACAGGCCGGCACTCTAACCAACTGAGCTACACCCGCGTATTTCCAGATGAGGAGTAAAGCGCTCCTCGCCGAGCGGGCTAACCCGTTCGATGAGCGGCTAACTAAGGCGTTCGTCTGGGAGTGTCAAGCAGCTTTCAAGACAAAACTGCGAGCAAGTCATTTTTATCCAAAGCCCCCTTCCCGACCCCGATCATGCATTCCGGTTCGCGACAACGGGACGCAGGGCGAGGCTCCCGATTTTCCGGGCTTTTTCACAAGAGCCCGATGAACCGCGAGTAAAAAAAACAAAAAAACTTCACAAACGCTCTTGCGGATTTTCGCCGATCCGCATAGATCACGGCCACCGACGCGGCGGACATGATCCGGTCAGCGAGCGGGCGATTAGCTCAGTTGGTAGAGCGCCTCGTTTACACCGAGGATGTCGGCGGTTCGAGTCCGTCATCGCCCACCATCTTTCTTTTTCTGTATTTTTGAACGATCAAACAGCGGCTACGCGTGCTGTCTGCGCAGGCGCATACGCATGTGGCCTGCTTCATGCTGTTCAATTTCAAACGCTCCAGCCTTTATCACCAACTGGCTCAGCTTGGTGTGGCCGTAAGCTCTCGGATCGAATTCGGTCTTCATGTTCGAAAGCTGCTTGCCGAGTGCAGAAAGCGGCACCCATCCGTCCTCGCTGTGGATTTCTGCCAGCACCCGTTTGATGATCGGCGTTGCTGCGCTCGGCGGTTTGAGCGGCGACGTGGGCTTCGGGCCGGCGTCCACAGCAGGCTGAACGAGAAGATTCTCCGTGTAGATGAACCGGCGACACGCCTGCCTGAAGCTTTCAGGCGTCTTTTGTTCGCCGAAACCGAACACGTCCAAGCCCTGCTCGCGGATTCTCGACGCGAGTCGTGTGAAATCGCTGTCCGACGAAACCAGACAAAAGCCATCGAAGCGGCCACTGAGAAGCAGATCCATGGCATCAATGACCAATGTGATGTCCGACGCATTCTTTCCGGCGGTGTAGGCGAACTGCTGCTGCGGAACTATGGCGTGGCGCGCAAGCGCTTCCTTCCAGCCTTTCGAACATGGACTGGCGAAATCACCATAGATACGGCGAACGTTCGCTTCGCCGATTCGCGCGATCTCTTCAAACAGTCGGTCGACGATCTTGGAAGAGGTATTGTCGGCGTCGATCAGGACAGCCAGGCGCGGCAGACGAATATTGGCGGCCAATACTATACGCTCCCTTTGTCTCTGAGACTTGCCTCAGACAATCAGCCTATGGTGCATTTAGTGGCGCCTCATGCAAAGCAGAGTTGTTTTTCTCGGTAAACAACTGGTCATCAAACGGGCGATCAGAAAAAAGCCCGCCGGAACGATCCGGCGGGGCTTTCAACCTGTCTACACCTCAAACCCTCAAGCAAAAGGTTCGGTCGGCCCCTTCGCCGGCTCGGTGAACCAGTGGGCACCATTCTCGCCCATATAGATGTGATCCTCCAGACGGATGCCGTAGCGGTCGGGGAAAACGATCATCGGCTCGTTGGAGAAACACATGCCGGGCGCAAGCTGGGTCTGGTTGCCGCGCACGATATAGGGCTCCTCATGGATCTCGAGGCCGAGGCCATGGCCGGCGCGATGCGGCAAGCCTGGCAACTGGTAGTCCGGGCCGAGGCCGTGGCTGGCGATCAGGGCACGAGCGGCATCGTCGAGGCTGCCACAGGTGGCGCCGAGATTTGCCGCGTCGAACACGGCCTGCTGCGCCGCGCGCTCGATCGCCCAGTTGCGGGCAAAATCGGCATCGGGCGCGTCCAGCACATAGGTGCGGGTCAGGTCGGAGTGGTAGCCGTCGAGCCGGCAGCCGGTATCGACGAGGATCACGTCACCGGACTGGTAGGTCTGCTCGCCATCTGCGCCGTGCGGCAGCGAGGTCGCCGCCCCGAAGGAGACGATGCAGAAGCTGGAGCCGCCGGCAGCTCCCAATTCGCGGTGCTGGTCGTCAATGAAGCGCACGACCTCGGAGGCGCGTATGCCGGGGCGAATGAAGGCATGAGCGCGGCGATGCACTTCCAGGGTGAGCTTCATCGCATACTGGATGATGGCGATCTCGGCATTGGACTTGCACAGACGGATGTCGCGAATCAGCCGCCCGCCATCGATCAGCCGGTCAGGCCCAAGTTTCGCAGCCAGTGCATGATAGACAAACAGCGGCAGGGCATCATCGAGCGCCAGCCGATCGCCCTGCCCCAGCAGTTTTGCCACGCATTCGGCGCCGCTCTCGTCTTCCTGCCACAGCGCAATATCGCCATCGAGCTTGGCAAGTGTCTCGACCTTGCTCTGCTCGAAGCCGGGAACGATGTAGGTAAGCCCAGTCTGCGTCACCAGCGCGCCGACGAGGCGCTCGCTGGCGTGCCAGACCATTCCGGTGAAATAGCGCAGGCTTTCGGTCGAGCCGAGCAAAAGGGCGTGGACATTGGCGACCTGCATTGCGCTGCGAAGTCGGGCGAGCCGCTGCTCCCGCTCAGAATTGGCGATCGGGGCGGGACGAAGGGAGGCAGTCATGGCAATTCCTTGGACAATATCAATTATGGTGGCGTCAGAGGCGCGGCATGGACAATGCGTTGCCATAGGCGCGGGAGACGTATTCCTGGATCTGGTGGACGATCTGGGCCGCATGGGCGCTTGCCAGTTCATCGGCGCGCTCGACATCGCCGTCGACGATCGCCCGGATCATGTCCTCGTGTTCGTCGACATATTGGCGCGGCAGGCGGTCATCGAAGGTCGAATAGTAGAGACGCAGGATACGCCGTCCCTCGTCGAGCAGGCGGGCGAAGAAACTGGTGTAGTA
>ERZ1034375.278-NODE-278-length-13101-cov-2.976198_pt1 | contig 13101 bp, 9 predicted proteins | sample MGYA00520585_ERZ1034375 | MGnify/ENA primary metagenome ERZ1034375 (study PRJEB33736, sample SAMEA104288463) | Azolla filiculoides | biome: Urban; feature: water surface; material: ditch water | place: Netherlands | collected 2014 ... | reverse complement strand
ACCGACATCTCGGCAACCGATCTCCCCCCTTGAGGGGGAGATGCCCGGCAGGGCAGAGGGGGGTACCATTATGCCGGGACGCTGACCGTCTCAGAGCCCCAGCATCCGCCGGTTGGCCGCATCATCCGTGCCGCTCGAGGCAAAATCGTCGAAGGCATGTTCCGTGACCCGGATGATATGTGCCTTGACGAATTCAGCCCCTTCGCGGGCGCCGTCTTCCGGATGTTTGAGCGCGCATTCCCACTCGACCACGGCCCAGCCGTCGAAATCATTGGCCGCCATCTTGGAAAAGATCGCGCCGAAATCGACCTGTCCGTCGCCGAGCGAGCGGAAGCGTCCGGCCCGGTTGACCCAGCCCTGATAACCTCCATAGACGCCCTGCCGGCCGGTCGGATTGAATTCCGCGTCCTTGACGTGGAACATCTTGATCCGGTCCTTGTAGATGTCGATGTTGTCGAGATAGTCGAGGCACTGCAGCACGTAGTGCGACGGATCATAGAGCATGTTGGCGCGCGGATGGTTCTTCACCCGTTCGAGGAACATCTCGAAGGTGACGCCATCATGCAGGTCTTCGCCCGGATGGATCTCATAGCAGACGTCCACGCCCTGCTCGTCGGCATAGTCGAGGATCGGCGTCCAGCGGCGGGCAAGCTCGTCGAAAGCGGCCTCGACCAGGCCGGCCGGCCGCTGCGGCCAGGGATAGATGTAGGGCCAGGCGAGCGCGCCGGAAAAGGTCGCATGCGCCTTGATGCCCAGATTGCGCGACGCCTTCAGCGCATATTTGACTTGGCTCACGGCCCATTCCTGACGCGCTTTGGGATTTCCGCGCACTTCCGGTGCGGCGAAACCGTCGAACGCCTCGTCATAAGCCGGATGCACGGCAACCAGCTGGCCCTGCAGATGGGTCGAAAGCTCGGTGATCTCGACGCCGTTGTTGCGCGCCACACCGGCGAGCTCGTCGCAATAGTCCTTGGATTCGGCAGCCTTCTTGAGGTCGATCAGCTGGCCGGCCCAGGTCGGCACCTGCACACCCAGATAACCCTTTTCCGCGGCCCATTTGGTGATTGAATCCCACGAATTGAACGGAGCTGCATCGCCCGCAAACTGGCCGAGAAAGATGGCTGGCCCTTTGATTGTCTTCATATTTTCTCCTCCCGGGAACGCTCCTGCAACGTTCCCGTAAACGGTTACAGGACTTGCAAAAACGAGACAATGGCATTGATCACGTCGACAGCAATCTGCCCGGGAAAACCCGGGCAGACCATTTGCATGGGGACTTGTCCGAAATCAGAAAGGCGAGTCCGGGAAGTAGTAGTTCTGCGCATTGTCCTTGGTGATCAGCGTCGCATCGAGAACATAAGTGCCGTGAACAGGAACCTGATCGTAGATCGCCGCAGCTGTCAGCTCCATCGCCGTGCCAACCATCGACGGCGGGTAGAGAACGTCGACCGGGATCATCTTGTCGCCATCCATGACCTTCTTGATCATGTCCTTCGAACCGGCACCGGCCACGACATACTGGATGTCGGTGCGCTTGGCCTGTTCGATCGCCTGCAGCACGCCGACGGCCATGTCGTCATCCTGGCACCAGACCACATCGATCTTCGGATATTTGGTCAGGTAGTCCTGCATCACCTTGAACGCGTCGTCGCGGTTCCAGTTGCCGAACTGGCGGTCGAGAACCTTGACCTTGGAGCCTTCGATGCCCTTGTCGAAACCGTCCTGACGCTGCTGGTCGATCGGGATCGGCAGGCCGCGGATGACAACGACTTCAGCTTCCGGCGTGTTGTCGGCAATGTACTTGCCGGCGACTTCACCAAGTGCCGGGTTGTTGCCGGCGACATAGAGATCACGCACGGAATTGTCATTGACGCTCGGCGCACGGTCGACGATCGACACGAACGTGCCCTTACCCTTGATTTCCTTGATCGCGTTGACCAGCGGATCCGGATCGGTCGGCAGGATGACCAGCGCATCGATGCCCTGGGTTTCGAGATCCTGCAGGGCATTGGCCTGGCTTGCCGGGTCCGGCGAGGTCTTGACGATGACGTTCAGGCCCGGATGCTCCTTCATCAGAAGCTCGGCAACGCGGTTGGCATGGTAGACGACACCCGCCGTCCAGCCGTGGTCGGCGGCCGGAATGGATACGCCGATGGTCTTCGTTTCCTGGGCCTGCGCGGCAGTGAAGATCGCGGTCAACGCCGTCATTGCGACGGCAAGTCCCATCAGTGTCTTGTGCATTGGTTTCCTCCCAAAGTGCCTAGGGTCATTTCAGTGACGGACCGGGCGACCCTCCTGCCCGGTCACGACTTACGCCTTGCGCGCCAGCGAACGCTGGACGAGCATCGCGATGATGATGATCGTGCCCTGGATGGCGCCGATCAGATATTCAGAGATGAAGTTCGACAACAGCATGATGTTGCCGACGAGTTCGAGGATGAAGGCACCGCAGATCGTACCCCAGACACGGCCGGCACCACCTTTGAGCGCCGTACCGCCGACAACGACCGCGGTGATCGCCTGCAATTCCCACAGGATACCTGTCGTCGCCGACGTCGATCCGAGCCGCGGCACATAGAGCAGCACGGCGATCGCAACGCAGAGACCCTGGATGATGAAGGCGATGGTGCGCACCCGGTCGACGGCGATGCCGGAATAACGTGCCACGTCGCGGCTCGAACCGACAGCCACCACATGGCGACCGTAACGCGTGCGATAGAGGATGAAGGCGGCGATCGCCGTCACGATCAGGATGATCAGGATCGGCAGCGGCATGCCGAGGAACGAACCAAAATAGACGGGGCGATACAGTTCCTGCTGTTCGGGGGAACGCAGGGTGATCGCCCCGCCCTGGGAGAGCCAGGTGGTAAGGCCGCGATAGATGCCCATCGTGCCGAGCGTCGCGATAAACGGTTCGATCTTGCCGACCGTGGTGATCAGGCCATTGGCCAGGCCGCAGAGCGAGCCGATGATGACGGTCAGAACGACTGCCGCCGCCAGCATCAGCGCCGGATCGGCAATCACGCCGGAGTTCATGAACAGGATCATCAGGCTGGCGACGAACGCGACCATCGAACCGACCGAGAGATCAAGGTCGCCCGAGGAGATCACGAAGGTTGCGCCAACCGCGATGATCGCGATGAAAGCCGAGCGGGTCGCGACATTGGCCAGGTTGTTGAGGCCGATGAAATTCGGATTGACCATGGCGCCAACGATCAAAAGCAGCAGCAAGGCCGCAAAGGGCGCAACGGCACGCAGATCGACATCGCGCCAGGTGCGCCGGCCGCGGATTTCAGGTGTGCTCTCAGTCTCGGCAGTCGTGTTCACGGGTCGTCTCCTCCCGGGCGAGCGCTTTTTAAGCGGCCCTGCCCCATGTCTCTTGTCTGTGGCGCGATGCGTGATCCGGCAGAGTCGGACCCGTCAGCTGGCCAGTTGTCTCTTTAGTCCGGCGGCGTAGCGCATGATCACCTGTTCGCTGATCTCCTCGCCTTCCAGTATGCCGACCATCCGCCCCTCGCGCATCACCGCCACCCGGGTGCAAAGCCCGATCACTTCCGGCATTTCCGAGGAAATCACGATGATCGAGCGCCCTTCGCGGGCGAGTGCTGCAATGAAATGATAGATCTGCTGCTTGGTCCCGACATCGATGCCGCGCGTGGGCTCGTCGATGATGATGATCTGCGGCTCGATCTCCATGATCTTCGCCAGCAGCAGCTTCTGCTGGTTGCCACCCGACATGCGCCCGACCCGCACCCGGTCATCACGCACGCGGATATCGAAGCGGCGCTTGGCCCGCGCCATCGCCTTCGCCTCGCTCGACGGGTCGAGATAGCCGTGACGGATATGCTGATCGATCGCCTGCAGCGTCAGGTTCGCCGTCATGCCTTCGCCGAGCAGCAGGCCCTTGCCCTTGCGGTCCTTGGTCATGTAGGCCAGCCCGCGTCGGTTGGCCTCGCGGAAATCCTCCGGCAACAGGTCCGCGCCCTTGAGCTGGACGACACCTGAGAGACGCGGCCGCAAACCGGCAACCGCCTCCATCAGCTCCGTGCGGCCGGAACCGATCAGACCGGAAAAGCCGAGCACTTCGCCCTTTTTCAGCTCGAAGCTGACATGCTTCACATAACCGGTGCTCAGATCCTTGACCGAAAGCACCACCTCTTCATCGACATTCGGCTCATGCTTGGTCGGATAGAGGCTGGAAAGCTCGCGCCCGACCATCAGCTGAGCGATGGATTCGCCATCAAGCACGGCGGTCGGCGCCGTCTTCACCCACTGGCCGTCCCGCAAGACCGTGACCCGGTCGGTCAGTTCCATCACCTCGTCCAGCTTGTGGCTGACAAAGACGAAGCTCGTGCCCTGGGCGCGCAGCTTGCGCACCTGGGCAAACAGCACATCGGTCTCTTCGCGCGACAAAACGGCGGTCGGCTCGTCCATGAACACGATGCGCGCCTTGCGGCTGATTGCCTTGGCGATCTCGACCATCTGCTTGTCGGCCACCGCCAGCGAGCTGATCAGCGCATCCGGATCGATCGGCGAGCCGAGCTGCTCGAGCGCCCGCACCGTCTCGGCGCGCATGAACTTGCGGTCGAGCACGCCAAAACGCGTGACTTCACGCCCGAGAAACAGGCTTTCGGTGACCGTCAGATGCTCTGCAAGATTGAATTCCTGGTGGATCAGCACGATGCCCAGCGCTTCCGCCGCACCATTGGGCGGCAAGATCACCGGCTGGCCGTCCAGCAGGATGCGCCCGGCGGTTGCCTGCTCAAAACCCGACAGGATCTTCACCAGCGTCGACTTTCCAGCGCCGTTCTCACCCATCAGCGCATGCACTTCACCGGGCAGCACGTCGAAATCGACGCTGAACAGCACCTGCACATCACCAAACGATTTAGAGATACGCTCTGCCACGAGCACGGCTTTGCGCGCGTCGTTCCCGGTCCCAGTCATGCAATCCTCCCGGCGGCTCCTCAACCGCTATACGGACCTATGTAAAGGTTTACATGATCTATGTAAAGGTTTACATCATCCATTCACAGGGATGTTTTACCGCCCTCTCGGCTTTCGCAGCCGCAGCACAGCAGATAAGGTCTCCAACGATTCCATATGGATAGGGGGATGGGGCAGCGTGCCGAATTCAGCGCCGGCCACGATTGACGATGTTGCACGCATTGCCGAGGTGTCGATCGCCACGGTGAGCCGTGCCATCCATACCCCCGACAAGGTGGCGAAGACCACCCGCCAACGCGTCAATCAGGCGATTGCGATCACCGGCTACACCACCAATGCCATGGCCCGCTCGCTGCGCATGGGCCGCTCCAACATGATCCTGATCCTGGCGCCGGACATTGGCGACCCGAATTTCTCCACCACGCTGATCGGGCTTGAAAACGAGGCACGCGCCCATGGTTTCGGCGTGCTGATCGGCCATACACAGAACGACCCCGAGCGCGGGCTGGAATATCTGAAATTCCTGAGCTCCGGCCAGGCTGCCGGCCTCGTGCTGTTCACCGGCCACGAACCCTTTGGCCACCAAGTGCTCGGCCAGCGCCTACCGCCGTCCGTTGCCGTCTTCGAACCGGTCTTCGGCTCGAAGACCTCCTATGTCGGCGTCGATGACACGGCCGGCGCCCGCAAGGCGGCCGAACATCTTCTCTCGGCCGGCCACCGCCGCATCGCCTTCATCGGCGATGCGAAAACCCGGCTCGGCCATCAGCGACGCCGCCAGGGCTACGACCTCGCCCTCGACGCCGCCCGCATTCCGCCGGACCACCGGCTGGTCCTGGAAGGCGACGGCACGATCGAAAGCGGCCGCCTCGCCGTCGAACAACTGTTCATGCGCGACACGCTGCCGACTGCCTTCATGTGCGTCAACGACGCGACAGCCGTCGGCGTCATCAACGGCCTGACCGCTCGCGGCTACGACCTGCCGCGCGACTTTTCGATCATCGGCTTCGACGACGTGCCGCAGGCAACCTATGTCAACCCGGCCTTGACCACGATCCGCCAGCCGCGCAGCGCCATCGGCCGCCAGGCCATGGCACTGCTGCTGGAAACACTCGCCGAGCGCCCGACCGAGCGGCGCGAGATCCTGATCATGCCGGACCTGATCGTCAGGGGCTCGGTGACGGGACCGGGCAAAAGATAGGACGATACCTGCAGTCCGACGAAGCATGCGGAGAATTGTCGTCGCGTGCCAAAATTCTCAACCCAGCACGGCTTTCTAGTGGCCATCCGACGTCATAAGACTGCCATTCTCGGCGCACGGATCCTGCGGCTCGCCTATCTCGATCGCGTGTCCATCCGGATCATAGAAACGGAAGACCCGCTGTCCCCATGCCTGCCGCTCAATCGGATGTATCAACTCGACATGCGGCGAAATTGCCTGAAAAATCCAGTCGAGATCGTCGTGTTCGAAATAGAGCAGCAGGTTCCTTCGCCCGTAGGCCGCGCCCCCCTTCGGAGACCTGCCGCCAGATTGTCTGCTCGAGGGACTGCCCCTCATGGATTGCAAAACCCGTTTCAAACATAACGAAGTTGCCGAAATCCTCGATGATCCGGAGGCCGAGCCTCTCCTGGTAAAATGCCTTGGAGCGACCAATGTCTTCAACGAATGGAATAGGATTGACGAAACGCATCGTTTTCCCCGCTGAAGTCGGTGCGGAGCTGCATCACTGGGACTTAGCATCGGGCGTAAAAAGCATCGCTCGAGATTAGCCGATTCTGCGATGACGACAAGGCATTCCAGGCAAACATGCAAAGGCCGGAGCACTCCCGTGCCCCGGCCCCGCCATTCGGATACACCGACATCTCAGACGTAGCGATTGACCACATTCTCCAGCAGTTCCTGCTGACCCGACTTCGGCTGCGGATTGATGCCCTTGGCCTCGACGCGGGCGGCGATCGCCTCGAGGCTTTCCTCGCCGCGCAGCATCGTCTGGTTTTCGGCCTTGTCCCAACCGGCATAGCGCGAGGCCAGCGGACCCGACAGCGCCTTGTCCTCGATCATCTTCGCCGCGGCCTTCAGGCCACGGGCGCAGCAATCCATGCCGCCGATATGGCCGATCAGCAGGTCGGCCGGATCGATCGACTGGCGGCGCAGCTTGGCGTCGAAATTGGTGCCACCGGTGGTAAAGCCGCCGCCGGCGAGAACCTGGTAATAGGCCAGCGCCATTTCCGGCACATTGTTGGGGAACTGGTCGGTATCCCAGCCGGACTGGTAGTCGTTGCGGTTCATGTCGATCGAGCCGAAGATGCCGAGCGCATTGGCCAGCGCCAGTTCGTGCTCGAACGTATGGCCGGCCAGGATCGCATGGCCCTGTTCGATATTGACCTTCACTTCCTTCTCCAGACCGTAGGTCTTGAGGAAGCCGTAGACGGTCGCGACGTCGTAGTCATACTGGTGCTTGGTCGGCTCCTGCGGCTTCGGCTCGATCAGCAGCGCGCCCTTGAAGCCGATCTTGTGCTTGTATTCGACCACCAGGTTGAGGAAGCGGCCCATCTGGTCCAGTTCCCGCTTCAGGTCGGTGTTTAGCAGGGTCTCATAACCCTCGCGACCACCCCAGAGCACGTAGTTCTCGCCGCCCAGACGCATGGTCGCATCCATGCAGGTCTTGACCGTCGCGGCACTGAAGGCAAACACATCCGGATCCGGATTGGTCGAGGCGCCCGACATGTAGCGGCGATGCGAAAACAGGTTCGCCGTGCCCCAGAGCAGCTTGACGCCGGTCTCGGCCTGCTTCTGCGCGAAGTAGTCGACGATCTCGTTCAGGTTCTTTGTGTTCTCGGCAAAGCTGTCGCCTTCCGGACGCGCATCGGCATCGTGGAAGCAATAGTAAGGCGTGCCGAGCAGGCTGAACATTTCAAAGGCGACATCCGCCTTCAGCTTCGCCTTGTCCATGCCGCTGCCATACCAGGGGCGGTCGAACGTGCGACCACCAAAGGGGTCTCCACCTTCCCAGGCGAATGTGTGCCAATAGGCAATCGCAAAGCGCAGATGGTCTTCCATGCGCTTGCCGGCGACCACTTCATCGGGGTTGTAGTGGCGATAGGCCAGCGGATTGGTGCTGTCGGTGCCTTCGTATTTGATCTTGGCGATATCGCCGAAAAAGCCAGTGCTCATGGATAGTTCCTCCTTGGTGTGTGTCGTGTGTTTCTACCCTCCCCTTGAGGGGGAGGGTCGGACCGAAGGGCCGGGGTGGGGTGATCGCTGTCAGCAGTGTCGATGGTGTTGTCACCCCCACCCGCGCGTTCCGCGCGACCTCCCCCCTCAAGGGGGAGGTGGGAAGTCGGTTTGCCGGTTTTCGAGCGGCCGGAGAGGGAGATGCGGGGTTGCCCGCCTTCAATCGCCTTGGCTTGACTCTTTGCTGTCCCCCTCGTGCCTTCGGCACTCGACGCCTCTTGTTGCCTCGCCATCGGGTCGTCCATGGTGGCGAGTTCGACGGCCTTGAGGCGTTTGATTTCGTCGCGCAGGCGGGCGGCTTTTTCGAAGTCGAGGTCGGCGGCGGCGTCGCGCATGCTCTTTTCCAGCGCGTTGAGATGGCTCTGCAGGTTGTTGCCGACGAGGTGGCCGCCATCGGCAAAACCCTTGGCGCCGGTGACGCCGGAAATGTCGGGGCGGACGTGGTCGCGCTCGTAGACCGAGTCGAGAATGTCGGAAATCTTCGCCTTGACCGATTCCGGCGTGATGCCGTGTTCGAGATTGTAGGCCTGCTGCTTTTCGCGGCGGCGGCTGGTCTCGTCCATCGCCCGCTGCATCGAGCCGGTGACCTTGTCGGCATAAAGGATGACCTTACCGTCGACGTTGCGCGCGGCACGGCCGATGGTCTGGATCAGCGAGGTTTCCGAGCGCAGGAAGCCTTCCTTGTCGGCATCGAGAATGGCGACGAAGCCGCATTCGGGAATGTCGAGGCCTTCGCGCAAGAGGTTGATGCCGACCAGCACGTCGAAGGCGCCGAGGCGCAGATCGCGCAGGATCTCGATGCGCTCCAGCGTGTCGATGTCGGAATGCATGTAGCGGACGCGCACGCCGTGTTCATGCAGGTATTCGGTGAGGTCCTCGGCCATGCGCTTGGTGAGCACGGTGACCAGGGTGCGGTAGCCCTTGAGCGAGGTTTCCTTGATCTCGCCGAGCACGTCGTCGACCTGGGTCTTGGCCGAGCGGACCTCGACCGGCGGGTCGATCAGGCCGGTCGGGCGGATGACCTGTTCGGCAAAGACGCCGCCGGACTGTTCCATTTCCCAATTGCCGGGCGTCGCCGAGACGGCGACCGTCGGCGGGCGCATGGCGTCCCATTCCTCGAAGCGCAGCGGCCGGTTGTCCATGCAGGAGGGCAGGCGGAAGCCGTATTCGGCCAGCGTCGCTTTTCTGCGAAAATCTCCTCGGTACATGCCGCCGATCTGGGAGACGGAGACATGGCTCTCGTCGATGAACAGCAGGGCGTTGTCGGGGATGTATTCGAACAGCGTCGGCGGCGGCTCGCCGGGCTGGCGGCCGGTGAGGTAACGCGAATAGTTCTCGATGCCGGCGCAGGAGCCGGTGGCCTCGAGCATCTCGACATCGTAGCGGGTGCGCTGTTCGAGGCGCTGGGCTTCCAGGAGGCGGCCGGCCTTTTCGAGCTCGGCGAGGCGCTGTTTCAGCTCCTCCTTGATCGACTTGATCGCGCCGTTGAGGGCAGGGCGCGGGGTGACATAGTGGGAATTGGCGTAGATCTTCACCGACTTCATGTCGCCGGTCTTCTGGCCGGTCAAAGGGTCGAATTCGGTGATGCTGTCGATCTCGTCGCCGAACAGCGAAATGCGCCAGGCGGCATCCTCGAGGTGGGCGGGGAAGAGTTCGATCGTGTCGCCGCGCACGCGGAACGAACCGCGGACGAAATTGATCTCCTGGCGCTTGTATTGCTGGGCGACGAGGTCGGCGAGCAATTGCCGCTGGTCGATGCGGTCACCGACCGACATCTGGAAGGTCATGGCGGTGTAGGTCTCGACCGAGCCGATACCGTAGATGCACGAGACCGAGGCGACGATGATGCAGTCGTCGCGCTCGAGGATGGCGCGGGTGGCGGCGTGGCGCATGCGGTCGATCTGTTCGTTGATCGAACTCTCCTTCTCGATGAAGGTATCGGAGCGCGGCACATAGGCTTCCGGCTGGTAGTAGTCGTAGTAGGAGACGAAATATTCGACCGCGTTGTCGGGGAAAAAGTGCTTGAACTCGGAATAGAGCTGGGCGGCCAGCGTCTTGTTCGGCGCAAGGATGACGGCCGGGCGCTGGGTTGCCTCGATCACCTTGGCCATGGTGAAGGTCTTGCCGGAACCAGTGACGCCGAGCAGGACCTGCGAGCGCTCTCCTGACTGGATGCCCTCGACAAGGTCGGCGATCGCAGTCGGCTGGTCGCCGGCGGGTTCATAGTCGGAGACCATGCGGATGGCGATGCCGCCTTCCGACTTGTCCGGCCGGGCCGGGCGGTGCGGCGTCCAGATCTTGCCGTCCTTGAACAGCGGATTGCCGCTCTCGATCAGCGAGGACAGGGCTTCGACGGTCGCGGTGACGGCACCGGGGGCGAGGCTTTCGGCCTCCTCGAGCGACACATCCATGCCGGCAACCGGATTGAGGCCGGCAGCCGCCCGGGTCTTCGGATCGGAGGAGGCACCGACCGAGACGCCGCGCGACGTGGTGGTTGCGGTGGTGTTTTTCGCGGTTGGCTGTTTGGCGGCGGCCTTGCCGGTCTTCGGCAGCGCCTGCTGGGCCTTGTCCAGCGCCACCTTCTCGGCATGGCGGCGGGCCTCGATCTCGATCTTCTTGCGGTGCTTGCCGGCCTTCGACGCCAGCTCACGCTGGCTCTCGACGCCCGCCGCCTCGGCCTCTGCCTCAAGTTGCTTGACCCAGTCGGAGACGGAGCCCGACAGGGGCTCGCCTTCAAACGCGATTTGCGGAGCTTCCTCGAAACCGGGCGCGAAACCGGGCTTCGAAGGGGCGGAGGATTTGGGTGTCTTGGCCATGGGCGGAATATGGCGAAGCGGCAGACGAAAAGGAAGGGCCGGCGGCGAATAATCCGGAACAAAAGCGCAACCAGATCGGGCTCAACTGACAGCGTGGTGGCAGGAGGAGGTGCTATTGCTTGAAGATGTTGTCGCGATGCCAGGCCATGTAGACTGGATGCGGCCGGTGGCGCGGCTCGGCGGGAACCTTGGCGATCAGATCGCGGGCGAGCATATGCGAGATATCCTCGTTCAAATGGCGCGACTGCAGGATCTTGTAGTCATCCGCAATCGACAACAATCCGCGATCGAACATCCAGTGAACCGTGCCGGACAGGGCAAGACCGTTCTGGATCGAATCGTTACCGCCGCGCTCGACAGGCACGATATGGGCTGCCTCGACTTCCGGGCGACCGCCGCCATTGATCAGACGCAGACCGGTAAAGGCACGGGTGCGGTCATAGACCTGACGGATGTGCTGCTTGAATTTGGCGTCGCGAAAGGGACGATTGATGGTCTGCTGGAGTATTGTCCGCTCAATCGGCTCGAACAGGAACGGAGTCTGGGCGGTTTCGTCGAGTTCCAGGCGTGGCAAGTCGATGGCTTGGGCATCGGTCCGTGCCGGCCATTCGTCGGGCTCAGACAAGCCGGCCTGAACGATCGCGGCAAACTCGCGGTCATCGATGATGCGGACGGCCTGGACACTTCGTCCGGGATTGATTGTTCCATCGGGGCGAACGAGTTGTTTCTCGAACCCGCCTCGCTCGACATAGTCGACAGGCCTGTCGAAATCCAAATAGTCATCGAGCAACGCGTAGAAGTGTCCCGCTCTTAGCGGATCGGGTGAGACGTGGTTTATCCTAGCCATGCCGGAATAGTATCGGCTTTTCAGGCCGGGCAGTGGACCGTAGTAGATGATCCAGTCGCCGACGGCTTGTGAGACACGGGAAAGATAGGTCTTGGGGAAGTGATAGCGTCCGGGCGCATCGTCATAGATGCTTCCGGCCTTATGATAAAAGATCGCCTTGGCCATGTTGCCCCCGAGTCATACGGCTGTAGTTTTAGGCGAGGACCGCAGCAAGTGGCAACAACCTTAAGCCGCAACCTGAGCTTGGCGACACTTCATGCCCGGAACACAGGGTCGGCCCAGATCAATGGTCCGGATCAATCCGCTCAAGGGCCGGCCACAGAGAGGTGGCTGGCCTTGCGCTTCAGCGGCGTCTTGTTCTGGTGTTCGGTGATCCAGTCTTCGAGTTGCTTGACCGGCATCGGGCGGGCGAAGAGGTAACCTTGAGCGGTGGTGCAGCCGAGGCGGGCGAGGATGGCGGCATCCTCGGCGGTTTCGACGCCCTCGATGATGATGTCGAGCGACAGCGATTCACCGAGGCTGACCAGGGCGCTGATCAGCTTCTGGTTGGTCTCGAAGCGGGCGACGTCCTGGGCGAAGCTGCGGTCGATCTTCAGCCGGTCGATCTTCAGGCTGATCAGATAGGCCAGCGAGGAATGGCCCATGCCGAAATCGTCGACGGCCAGCTTGTAGCCGGCGGTTTCCAGGCGCTTCAGCTGTTCGCCGGCAATTTCCGGATCGAGGATCGCTTCCTCGGTGATCTCGATCTCGATCAGGCTCGGATCGACGCCGTGTTCGCCGGTGACGCGTTCGAGCATGTCGGCGACCGAGTAGAGGGCGAATTCGCGCGGCGAGACATTGAGCGCCACCGTAACGCCCTTGATGCCCAGTTCCGGCAGGCGCTTGCTGAGCAGGCAGACATCGGCGGCGATGCGCGCCGTGAGGCGGTCGGACAGATGCACCACGCCGGCAGCGTTGACGATTTCGGGCGGCGAGACAAAGCCGAGCTGTGGATGCTGCCAGCGTACCAGAGCCTCGAAACCGGCGATGTCGCGGGTGGCCAGGTTGATCTGCGGCTGAAACCAGGCGGTGACCGCGCCGGATTCGATCGCCTTTTCCAGGTCCTGCTCGATGATGCGCTGGCGCTCGGCGTCACGCTTGAGATCGGGATTGAATTCGCGCATCTGGCGGCGACCGAGGCGTTTGGCATCGTACAGCGCCATATCGGCGCAGGCGAGCAGTTCCTCGGCATTGGCGCCGTGATCGGGATAGGCGGCCAG
>ERZ1034375.271-NODE-271-length-13237-cov-82.459878_pt1 | contig 13237 bp, 13 predicted proteins | sample MGYA00520585_ERZ1034375 | MGnify/ENA primary metagenome ERZ1034375 (study PRJEB33736, sample SAMEA104288463) | Azolla filiculoides | biome: Urban; feature: water surface; material: ditch water | place: Netherlands | collected 2014 ... | reverse complement strand
CTATATATGCTCTTATGACTAGAATTATGCTACTTCCTCTTCTCTCCTAAACATTTACTTTATAAATCATCTCTTAGGAGCGTATATAATTTAATGTATAGTTTATGATATTTTCGCGGTCCTAACGCACCCTACATACTACATACTAACCACCCTAGAAAACATACCCCTCACCTCCGACAGATGAAGAGGTATAGACTCAGTATCTAGGATATCAAAGCCAGATTGATACTGAGAGTATGCCTTTAAATTCTCATATTTGGACGCTGACACCTACAGATCTCTAAAAGAATCTAACAACAACTCGCCAAGGTATCAGCGAGGTAGAAGTCAACTTAAGATTACAACAATTCGGTTATAACGAACTTCCCGAACCACAAACACGACCTTTAATTCTACCTTTCACCGACCAGTTAACCCATTTTATGGCGTTGCGGTTGTGGATAGCGGGGATTTTAGCTTTTATTTCTCAAACACCAGAATTAGGTTGGGCAATTTGGGCAGTTATTTGGATTAATGCTATTTTTAGTTTTTGGCAGGAGTTTCAAGCGGAAAAAGCTTTAGGAGCTTTAAAAAAAATCTTACCTTCCTAAGCAAAAGTTTATCGAGATGGGAAATTATCTGTAATTCCTGCCCGTGAGTTAGTTAGCGGCGATGTGATGCAGTTAGCAGAAGGTGATAAAATCTCCGCTGATGCCAGAATTATTGATAGTCAGGTCAGTCTTTATATGTAGATGTGTCAGTACTCACAGGGGAATCTTTGCCAGTTCCCCGGATTTGCCAACCTGTCACTGCAGACAATATCCATGCTTCCCACCCAAGCTAGTAACTTCGTATTTGCAGGTTCTACCATTGCAGCCGGTCGGGGACTGGCGGTGGTATATGCAACACGCACACATACAGAATTTGGTCAAGTAGCCCATCTCACAACAAATGTAAAGCGGGAAGCCAGCACTTTAGAAGTGCAGATTTCCAGAGTAGTTAACATCATTACCATGATTGCTTTGGGTATGGGTATGGTGATATTTTTACTTACTAAGTTAGTTGTTGGGAGGAATGTAACTCAGAGAAAGTTTTATCTTTGCGATTGGCATTATTGTGGTATTTGTCCCGGAAGGCTTACTACCTACTGTGAATCTATCCTTAGCTATTGGTGTTAAGCGCATGGCAAATAAGAATGCTTTAGTACGGCGTTTGTCTGCGGTGGAACCTCTGAGTGCAACAACTGTTATTTGCACCGACAAAACCGGGACCTTGACTCGAAATGAAATGACTGTCTGCCAATTATGGATTCCCAATACTCAGATTAATGTAACTGGGGTAGGTTATGAACCCAAGGGAGAAGTAGAAATTACCTATGGTGAATATGAGTCTCAGGTGCGGTTAATGTTGGCTGGTGCGGCACTTTGTTCCAATGCGCAGTTAAATCATCCGCCCAACTCCAATCAATGGCTAGGATCAGGTGATCCTACGGAGGCAGCACTACTAGTAGCAGCAATTAAGGCTGGCTTGAAATTGGAGGAGTTGCAACATCAAGCACCAAGAATTCGGGAAGTACCTTTTGATTCCCATCGACGAATGATGACAGTTTTGCTAGAAGGGCATTTGCAGTTGGACAATACTGGAAATTCACAGTACTTGGTTTTTAGCAAGGATACAACTTTAGATGTATTGCAACATTCACGATATTTATGGCATGCAGATGGAAAGCTGGAACTGACGCAAACCCAGCGGGAAGAAATTGCGGTGGCTAATGATCAACTTGCTAGTCAAGGTTATCGTGTACTAGGAGTAGCAACAAGTCAAGGTGGGGCTAAATTGAAACAGCTTGGTAATAATTTGTTGGAACAGCACTTGACCTTTTTGGGATTGGTGGCAATGATTGATCCACCACGTCCAGAATTTGCCAATGCGATTGCCCTTTGTCATCGTGCAGGTATTCAAGTGACAATGATTACAGGTGATTATGGCTTAACAGCAGCTGCAATCGCTCAAAAGATTGGTTTAGTCAAAGGCAAGGCTAGAATTATTACAGGAGAACAATTAGGACATCTTTCTGATACTCAATTACGGCAAATACTCCACAAGGACAAAACGAATTTAGTATTTGCCAGGGTGATGCCAGAACAGAAACTCAGGTTAGTCGAAGCATATAAAACCCTTGGTCATGTGGTCGCTTTCACTGGTGATGGTGTCAAGGATGCCCTTAATTTGGATAGGAATTGCTGTGGAATGCTTACTAATTCTCTCAATTATTCACTCTCCTAGGTGTGAGTACAAGCTTCCACTGATTAGCTTTTAATCTTTAATTCCCCGAAGGGGTTGACTTATTTCGTAACTTTGAATACTTTTAGTATTTTTTTAGGTGTTCTAAATAAACGGCAAAGTACATTATAATTTTGTTACATCTGTGTTAAGAAACGTTACATAAGTCTTAACAAAAGGAAATATTTTCTATGGTTGTTTCACCTCAAAAAAAGCCATCACATGAGGTTGTCATCATTGGTGGTGGTTTTGGTGGACTGTATGCAGCAAAGGCTCTTGCTAACACAAATGTAAATGTTACTCTCATTGATAAACGTAACTTTCACCTATTTCAGCCGCTTTTATATCAAGTTGCCACAGGTACGCTATCACCTGCTGATATTTCTGCACCATTGCGTTCTGTATTTAGCAAAAGCAAGAATACAAAAGTGCTGCTGGGAGAAGTAAATAATATTGATCCAAAAGCGCAAAAAGTTATTATGGGTGATGAAATAATACCCTATGATACATTAATTGTGGCTACAGGTGCTAACCATTCCTATTTTGGTAAGGATAACTGGAGAGAATTTGCTCCTGGCTTGAAAACTGTGGAAGATGCGATAGAAATGCGTCGCCGGATATTTTCAGCATTTGAAGGGGCAGAAAAAGAAACGGATCCCGTAAAAAGTCGTGCTTTTTTGACTTTTGTGCTTGTGGGGGGTGGTCCGACTGGTGTAGAATTAGCAGGTGCGATCGCAGAGTTGGCATACAAAACTCTACAAGAAGATTTCCGCAACATTAACACTTCAGAAACGAGAGTTTTACTATTGCAAGGGGGCGATCGCATTCTCCCACACATTGCACCAGAGTTATCCCAAGCAGCCGCAGCAGCCTTGCAAAAGTTGGGAGTGGTTATCCACACTAATACCAGGGTGACAAATATTGAAAATGACATTGTTACTTTCAAGCAAGATGGTGAATTGATAGAAATTGCTTCAAAAACTATCTTGTGGGCAGCAGGTGTTCAGGGTTCGGCACTGGGGAGAATTTTAGCAGAACGTACAGATGTAGAATGTGATCACGCTGGGCGTGTAATTGTAGAACCGAATTTGACTATCAAGGGTTATAAAAACATTTTCGTAATTGGAGATTTAGCCAACTTCTCCCATCAAAATGGGAAACCCTTACCTGGTGTTGCACCCGTAGCCAAACAACAAGGAGAGTATGTAGGTGGACTGATTCAACTACGGCTTCAAGGTCATACTTTGCCAGAATTTCATTACACCGACGTGGGTAGTTTGGCAATGATTGGGCAAAATTTAGCTGTTGTAGATTTAGGCTTCATCAAACTCACTGGTTTCCTTGCTTGGGTATTTTGGCTAGTAATTCACATCTACTTCTTAATCGAGTTTGATACTAAATTAGTAGTAGTAATTCAGTGGGCGTGGAATTATATCACTCGTAATCGTCGCTCTCGATTGATTACAGGTAAAGAAGCTTTTTTAGATCCACAACCTGTTAACAGTAGCAATAATTCCCAGACTACAGAAAAGAAGCAAGCAGTCAAGCTCTAGGATTTTAATTTTGTAGCTACCACTACATTGAAACCTATGAAAAACTCGTCATTCCTCTCAATACTGACTCAAGGAATTGAGTTTCAGGCTTGTGGCGGGTTTAGCTAAATTCTACTTCAAATACAACACTATCCAGCACTAAAGTAGGGGATATTGGCTCAAAATGTAAAACCATAATTTGCTCTGGAAGCAAGCCAAAAGATTCGTATGTTTGTCCATTACTATCGCTAAATTATACTTGAAATACAGTACCATCTGCTAGTAATTCGACTATTGTACCAACTTGACCACGCAATAACTTATATTCAGGTATATCTCTCTGCTGTCACTTTCCAGAATAAGCAAGTAGTAAAGAAGCTAAATCATCCAGAAGCATAACAGGGTTTAAATTGATTCATGGCAGCAATTAAATGATTAAATCCCAGCACTAAATGTGAATTAGGGAAAATACTTAACCAGGGATAAATTAACCAAAATAGTAAGAGTGGTTGGATAATGAGACGTAGATTCTTTAAAGTATTCTTCCATCCAGATTCATGATTCCATTGCGGATGATTAGAAAAAACAGCATCATTATTTTCTTGTGCTTCAGTCTCAAGTTGATGAGATTGATTGAAGCCTAAGAAGACTGGAGAATTTAAACTAATCATCGTATAAACACTAAAAATAATCTCCCAGCATCTCTCAATATGTTGGAAATTAGTGAAACGGTAATCTGTCCATCCTAGTTCCTATTTACACTGTCTAAACCCATATTAAACCCAGGTTCTTAATCCATATAAGTTGCCTAAAGTCTTCTTCAAGTTACCTTGAAGATTCGTCATTACAAAGGAGGTGGAATTTTCTGGCATGGTTTCTGGGTCAGTAGTTATTTCCCAGTAATTTATGGCTCTTTCTTTACCATAAATTATTTCCCTAATGTATCTAGTCTTTGATTTTTGATTGCTAAATGTTCTCTCAAATTTACACCACTTATTCGCTCTAACGCTTTCTCCTGAAGGTAAACAGACTCCATGATTACTTCTAATTGATACTACATAATCTAACTTATATTCACCTAATTTTCTAATGAATTGGCTACTTTCGCCATATCAGCTATCAGCTAGTACTAATTCAATATTTAACCCTGATTCCATTAATTCTGTCATTATCTCTGATGGGAACTCTATTTTAGTTTTATATTTATCTGACTCGTTTAGTGTTCCTTTTCCATTATCTACCTTTCCCACGCTTCCTAAATATTGTCTAGCTACATAATCAGTCTTTTTCCCTTTTTTTCTATCTCCGGTTTCATGTATTACTACTGTAATCGCCTGCTCATTCAATTCTTGCTTGAGTTTATTTAATCTTCGTTGTTTTAATTCATCTACTTACCAATCTGAATTAGCTAGAAAATGATGTAATGACTGGGCTGAGTTTATGCTCACTACCTTTGCTATCTCTGGTACCGATTTTCGTTTTATAGTTGATATTATCCCCATGTGTAAATAATACTTGAAGCACTCATAATTTTTTACTTCCTTAAACAGGTCTTTATACTTTGCACAATATTCATCTATCATGACAACTGTTGGGTGAGCATCTCTTGCTAAATGTTTCAGGATTTGTAACTCTACATCCATTACCCCACCTACCTTTCAGGGTTTCCTTTTTTTATTCTTTTATTCAGAAAACCCGGAAAGTGACAGAAGAGGGATATCAACTGTTAATGCTACTACATCTATTAATTTGGGTTGAATTTTACTCATTTTATATACTATTCAGTTAATTCATCTAAACGAGCAATACCTTAATAAACTAACTGGTAAGTTTCAAAGCAGCAGCTAAAATATAATCATCAGATTCCATCTCATCTAAATTATCCAGTTTCATCTGTTCCATAATTTGACGATGAGTAATTTCATATTGAGCATCTACTAAGATAGGTGCGATTTGATGGGTGACTTTTTGCCAATCTTCAGGTGAAGCTATTACCTCTCTATGTTACAATGCTGTATAAGCCTCTGCTGGAAGATTAGCTAAAAATTGCAAGTTTAAATTAATATTTCATACTTGTATTTGTTGGGCTATTTTAGACGAATCTTTCATCAAGCTATCGATTTCTTTATCGGTCTAAGTCAATCTAGTTTGTTCAAACATATAAATTCCTTGTGAACTTTGTGGTACAATAAAAACTGTATTTTATCTAAAGTTAGAAATGGCTACGATTAAATACACCTAATTATATATTCATTAATAAGTCAGTTTATCAAGTTAAATGTTATCTGAAAATGCTCCAACCACCAAATTTAATACAGTTATGTTTTGATCTTAACATCTGATGTGCATCTTTGCTGTCGGATAGGAAAGGAAAGCAGAATTCATCCAGTCAAAATTTAGTAAGAATCATCAGGCAAGGCTATTGTGAATTAGGGCTAGTACAGTTAATTATATCTTCGGGTATGATTAACCGTTTAGGTTCAGTCCTTGAGGAACAGCTAAGTATTCCCACAGCATTTATCGATTCTTATCTATCTGCAATTATTAGTTATACCCAACTCGGAGCAATTTATTTTTCTCCACAATTAACTTTAGGTGGGACTGGTATAGTTGCTATTCCTGATTAAGAAGATACCCATATTCTAGAAACGGTACTTGCAGGTAAGGCTGATATTTTGATTATAGTCAAGTTTAAAGATTTTATTTCTAATAAAACACGCATTATTAAGGCAGCTAAACACCTCTTTTATACTGCATCTAATCATGCTGTTCATATTATACATCATCATTTGAGGATGGAATAGTTACCTCAGGATAGTATCACAGAATTTGAGCATTTTAAATAAAAAAAATCGCTGAAACATGGTTTGGTCAATGCACCAAAAAATTGGGAATATTTGAGAGCATTTTTATAATTCTTGCTAATAAAACATCTACCAATATTGTGCTGTATATAAATTTCTTGCATCGTTATTGTTTGACTTGCAAATTCATCAAGCAGCATTTGTTATAATTCATCCAGAGGACGTGATAACTCAAACAAAAATGGTTGTCTAAGAATAGCTGCATTATATTCAACAGAAGGGACACCCTGATTGTACTTACAACTTTCTTTTGCCATTACCTCTTTCATAATTTCATAGCCTTTGAAGTGCTTGCTTACAAAAAATATTAAGTAATAACTAGTACATTTTCTGTTTTCATGTTTAAAGAAAGAGCTTTAAACATATTCAAACTGCATGTCTTGTAAAGCTTCACAAATTCTATAATTATTAAGTCTGTTTCTTGTAGTTTAGGTTTAACTCATTCTAAATAATTACCTAATTTATCTACTCTATTTCCCTCAAGAATTACATTATTATTTTATTCAAATACCTTATTACCTACATCCATATTAATGCGATTATAGTTAAAAAAGAATATACAATCACAGCCTTAATTTTCTCTAGAAACTGAGCAAATAAGATCCAAAGATAATCCATTAGAGACGTCCGAAAATTTACAAAGGAGTCTGTGTCTAGCTTTTCACAGTGTTAGGATTAGGAAAGAGCCAAGGAAAGAAGCAGGGTTGGGAATAGTTACGGATAGTTCCTATCCATGAAGATGTTGATGACAAATTCATAACTGACCTCATATCCATAACATTTATGAAATGGGCAACACTCATGAACCAATTCCTAATGTGAATAAACCAAAAATAGTAAGAATTACTTGTGACTAAATTGGGGAATCCAGGGGAAATCTTTCTTGAGGTACCCGGAATATTTTTACAAGTCTAATGACATGTGCAACAAAAATACCCTTGTTGGAAAACTCTTTGTTTCATGCCTTTTGTTCTGAGTGGCCATGGCATAATCCCTATCATGTTTTTCTACCTGTTCAAGGAGACTAGGAGGGAAAACATCTCGTAATATCTCTAGTCAGTAATGAAATGTGTCCTTTGCTTCCGTTTTCCATATACAGCAATGCAAACCTAAAACCTCAAATATTGGCATTGTCCTCCAATAGAATAAGCATAGACATACCTCTTCTTTTTTCTTTTATCTCTAGTTTCCCTTTCCCCCCTGCTCCTTTCTGATTTATACCTATCTTTTTACTTTCTATGTCACCTTGAAGTTTTTTATGCTACATTCCACATTGGGCTAACAAGTCTTGAAACTTATGGTTAGTTATTCCCAGTATTTGTTTTCTACGATGTGGATATTCTTGAATATAGTTAATTTAGTGGATTTTTCCTTTTCCTACACCCTCAAAATTCCCTTCTACCATTTTTTTCACACCAAGTTAATTTTCCTGACAGGTCTTTTGTATCCACAGGGGTCTAGAAAAAATAATGTAGGAACAAAATTTAGCTGATTAAACGCTTTAACAAAATTTTCCCCTACCTCATGGTTTATCACTTCTGGGTTATATTTTAAATTATCAATACCAGGAATTTTACTTATAGCTTCTTGGAAAGAATTGGTATATTCAGGATTGGCATCCTTAAATAAGGTTTTCAGCATATTTCGCATATCTGGATCAGCAATTGCTGTTTCTAAAACTTTAATTGGTGTTGACTTTGCTCCATACTTATATATACCTAGACCGGAGAAAAGGTCTATGTAGGCAATCTTAGAACCTGCTTTTTTAGCAGTAGGCATAATTACTTTTACCCAAGCCCAAGAATATTTATCAAGAATTCTTGCTTCTACTAAAAATTGCTCTTTCTGTTCATCAAAAAAGGAATGGTTACTCATAGGTAATGTTTTTATCTATACTGGAACTATAGTAATTTCTAAATTACTCAATGTCTAGAACTGACACAGAAGGGTTTTAGACTTTCTACCTTGACTTATAATTGATCAAATAACTGCAAACATATCTTAGGCATGAAACTGTGACCGAAACTGGAAAATACAAAGATACCGTCAACTTACCCAAAACTAACTTCGATATGCGGGCTAACGCAATCAAGCGCGAACCCGAAATCCAAAAATTCTGGGAGGAAAACAACATTTATTCTCGCCTTTCTGAAGAAAACTCCGGCGAATTATTTATACTGCACGATGGTCCTCCCTATGCTAACGGTCAGTTGCATATTGGTCATGCCTTAAATAAGATTCTCAAAGATATTATTAACCGTTACCAATTGTTCAAAGGTAGTAAAATCTGCTATATCCCTGGATGGGATTGTCACGGACTGCCGATTGAGTTGAAAGTTCTGCAAAATATGAAACAGGCAGAACGGCAAAATCTCACACCTTTACAATTGCGACAAAAGGCGAAAGAGTTCGCACTGAAGACAGTGGATGAACAGCGGGAAAGCTTTAAACGGTACGGTGTTTGGGGTGATTGGGATCATCCTTATTTAACCCTGAAGCCAGAATATGAAGCCGCGCAAATTGGCGTTTTTGGGGAAATGTTCCTCAAAGGTTATATTTATCGCGGTTTAAAGCCTGTTCACTGGAGTCCTAGTTCTAAAACAGCTTTGGCTGAAGCGGAGTTAGAATATCCTGAAGGTCACGTTTCTCGTAGTATTTACACCGCTTTTCCGGTAACAAAGGTTGCCGAAGGGTTAAAATCTAGTTTGGATGGTCTCTTGCCTGATTTGGGCGTGGCTGTGTGGACTACTACTCCTTGGACTATTCCGGGTAATTTGGCTGTGGCTGTGAATGGTGCGTTGGAATATGCTGTGGTGGAGGTGTCACGCACAGACACAGCGATGCAGAGAGGATTTAAGTATCTGATTGTTGCGGCTGAGTTAGTGGAAAGGTTGGTTGCGATTTTGGATGCTGAGTTAACGGTAAAGGCAACTTTCCCTGGCAAAGATTTGGAACATACTACTTACCGTCATCCTTTGTTTGACCGTGAAAGTCAGGTGGTGGTTGGTGGTGATTATATCACTACTGATTCGGGTACAGGGTTGGTTCATACTGCTCCTGGTCATGGTCAAGAGGATTATATTGTCGGTCAGCGTTATGGTTTACCGATTCTTGCACCTGTCGATGGTAGTGGTAATTTCACTGATGATGCTGGTAAATTTTCTGGGTTAAATGTTTTGAGTGAGGGGAATCAAGCGATTATTGATGCTTTGACGGAAGTGGGTTCTCTGTTGAAGGAGGAAGCCTATCCTCACAAGTATCCTTATGATTGGAGAACGAAGAAACCAACTATTTTCCGGGCTACTGAACAATGGTTTGCTTCTGTGGCAGGATTTAGGGAAGATGCTTTAAAGGCTATTTCATCTGTGCGTTGGATTCCCCCACAAGGTGAGAATAGAATTACACCAATGGTTGCAGAACGTTCTGATTGGTGTATATCTCGTCAACGGACTTGGGGTGTTCCCATTCCCGTATTCTATGATGAGGAAACGGGGGAAGCTTTGCTAAATACGGAAACTATTAACTACGTTCAATCTATCTTTGCTGAAAAGGGTTCTGATGCTTGGTGGGATTTGTCGGTGGAGGAGTTGTTACCGGAAACATATCGTCACAATGGCAAAACTTACCGCAGAGGTACAGACACTATGGATGTCTGGTTTGATTCTGGTTCTTCTTGGGCAGCGGTGGCGAAACAAAGGCCAGAGTTAGGTTATCCTGTGGATATGTATTTAGAAGGTTCTGACCAACACCGAGGATGGTTTCAGTCAAGTTTGTTGACCAGTGTGGCAGTGAATGGTATTGCACCTTACAAAACAGTTTTAACTCATGGTTTCGTCTTGGATGAACAAGGACGGAAAATGAGTAAGTCTGTAGGAAATGTGGTTGATCCCCAAGTTATCATCAATGGTGGTAGTAACCAGAATCAACAACCAGCTTATGGTGCTGATGTTTTGCGGTTGTGGGTGTCATCGGTAGATTATTCTGGTGATGTGCGTTTGGGTAGTAAGATCATCAAGCAATTAGCTGATGTTAGGAATAAGATTCGCAATACTGCACGGTTTTTGTTGGGTAGTTTGCATGATTTTGACCCAAAACAGGATGGTGTAGCGTTTGATGATTTACCAGATTTGGATAAGTATATGCTGCACCGCATCCGTGAGGTGTTTAATGAGGTGACGGAAGCTTTTGACAGTTTCCAGTTTTTCCGCTTTTTCCAAACTGTGCAGAATTTCTGTGTTGTGGATTTGTCGAATTTTTATTTAGATGTTGCGAAGGATAGATTGTATATCAGTGCTGCTGATAGTTTCCGTCGTCGTAGTTGTCAAACGGTGTTGCAGATTGCTTTGGAGAATTTAGCGAGAGCGATCGCACCAGTTTTGTGTCATACTGCTGAAGATATTTGGCAGTTTATCCCCTACAAAACACCTTATAAATCAGTATTTGAGGCTGGTTGGGTGCAGGTAGATGATGAATGGGAAAATGAAGATTTAGCAGAATTTTGGGATACTCTGCGTTCACTCCGCACCGATGTTAACAAAGTGATTGAACAAGCGCGGGTAGAAAAATTAATCGGTTCTTCCCTGGAAGCAAAGGTTTTACTGCATATCCCTCACAAACAGTTGTGGGAAGCTATCAAAGCCTTTAACCCTGTGAAGGGTAACGGTATTGATAAACTGCGATATTTATTGCTGACTTCCCAAGTGGAAATTTTAGACTCTAATGAGAAAATGGCAGGATTGAAATATTCCACGCAAACAGAAGACTGGACTATAGGAATAGTAAACGCAGATGGACAGAAGTGCGATCGCTGTTGGAACTATTCTACCCATGTTGGTGAATCTGAAGAACATCCCTTATTGTGTGAACGCTGTATTCCCGCTTTAGCTGGTGAGTTTTAAAATACGTTAAAAATTAATGTAGAGATATTTCCTAAAACGTCTCTACATTAATTTAAAAGTTCATTGGCTTAACTAGTACCGCCGTGAATTCAAAATGCTTCTTTCAGAAGAGCTACCCTAATAAAATATCTCCTTCGGAGACGCTACGCAAACAAAATTCAAAATGAATACAGTGTAATCTTTTCAGAGATTTGGAATGGTTTATTTACGCTGTATTGTGCTAGCTATAAACACTATTTGGAATTGGTACCAATACTGCTCAATTAAAGTTGAATACCCCTTTGGAAGAATTAACATCTATCTAACTAGCTCTATCTAAAGATAGATACACTCTCAGTATTCAGAGTCTACATTAGCTAGTACTAGGAGGCTGGGAGATCAAAATATATTATATTATTATAATATCTGAAAAGCCAAAACTAGAGGATCAATTCTTATGTCAAGAAGCCGCCAGAAGTCTATCTGAACCACTAGAGGAAGTAGAACAAATAAATGTAGAAGTCCAAACGGATATTGGGAAAATATTTCAGGGAAGAGTAGATGGAGTTTCCCTTGCAGGTCAAGGATGGGTGGTACAAAAGAAAATCCGTATCCAAGAAATTAATCTGCAAACAGATAATATTATTGTTGATCCTTTAAGTGTTATTTTAGGTCAAATTAAACTCAATACCCCAGTAAATGCCAATATTCGTATTGTTCTCACGGAAGCAGATATTAACTACGCTTTGACCTCAGATATGATTAGCGGCTTAGTGAAAAAATTCAGGTTGAATGTAGATGGAGAGATTGTCAGTTTTGAACCATCAGAAATGCAAATATTGCTCACCGGTGATGGGAAACTTGAATTTCAAGGTTAAATCTGGATTAAAGAAAAGGAAGATACTCACATTTTAGGTTATCATGTGATCGCTCATCTACGCACTCAAACCAAACCTCCCATGCTGGAAAGTTTTCGCTGTACGGAAGGAGAAGGAACTAGAATGGAATTAATTGCCGCCGCCATAGAAAAAGTTAGAGAAATTATTAATTTACCATCTTTTGAGTGGGAAAACATGGTCTTTTATATTAAAGAGATGGAAATACAAAAGAGTAATTTAATACTCATACTTGAAGCGCACGTTAGGCAAATTCCCTCACGAGAAACAAAAGGTATACCCTGAATACTTCGGGGGAAGAAGCTATTCAGGCATCCATGAGCACCCAAAAGGATTGAGAGCAGATTTTTCGTCAAAAACAGTCGCCAAACAGGGAATATTCCCAACCTTAGAAATGCGGTCACGAATATATTCAGAAAAGCTAATTCCCAACTTACGAGTAGTAGGACCAAGAGACATAAAAGTATCCCAAGCCTGAGTCCCTTCGAGAGTCTGAGTGGCATCACTAATATTGCCTCGCTGCACCATAGTTCTAGCACCTAACTCAGCCGGGTTATTGTGCAAAGGTAATTCAGGATGCTCTAAAACATAAAGCAACTCAGAAATTTTGACCAGAGTTAATGGTTTTCGCTCATCCAATTGTTGATAACCACTGTCAGTGTGGAACAACTTCCAAAACTTATACCGGAGTTTATCTGCCGTTTGCTGATTGGGAGAATCTTGATCAGGGAGTAAGTCTCGGTAGTAATTCCAGAAATCATCCAGGAATTTATCTAAAACCTTTTGGTGACAAGCAATAAACG
>ERZ1034375.251-NODE-251-length-13843-cov-76.190033_pt1 | contig 13843 bp, 14 predicted proteins | sample MGYA00520585_ERZ1034375 | MGnify/ENA primary metagenome ERZ1034375 (study PRJEB33736, sample SAMEA104288463) | Azolla filiculoides | biome: Urban; feature: water surface; material: ditch water | place: Netherlands | collected 2014 ... | reverse complement strand
AAGGTCAGATAGAGCCAATTCAAGCTTTATTTAATAATTGTCGAGGCAAACAAGTTAAGAAGTCTTTCGACATAAGCGAAAAACATCCTACTGGCATTATTAACTACAGCTACTACCAAGCTGAACAACTGTGTTCTATTGGTTCTGGATCTGTCGAATCTGCTATTAAACAGATTGGAGCAAGGATCAAAATTTCTGGCCCACAGTGGAATCTTGAAAGTGTCTACGAAGCCCTTTCCCTTCCTTGTGCTTATCTCAATGGTTTGCTTCCTATTTGAGTCTTTCTGCCAAAACTCGATCCTCCCCCTCGGACTCCATTATCTGCAACGGCATTTCTAAAATTTTCCGGTTCCTGCTGCATATACTGAAGAATATTTTTAGTTCCTCGCTCAGTATAATACTGATATCCTTCTGGAGGATCTGCTTTTTTCGCAATAGCAGCTTTTCTTTATTTCTTCAACTTCTGGAAATTGCCAGTGTTGATGATTTTCTAGTAAAGAACGGTGATAGGCAGAATGCTCATTAGCTCCCATAAATTCAAGATTTTCTGCACGATTATCTGATTCATGGAAATTCTCTATTATTATCTGCTAATTCTTTAATTGGATATGATTTTCCATCTATTAAAGGAATTAAAGTTTCTCCGACAAAGAAACCCATATCTAGTCCGACAGCCGCAGGAATAATAGCATCTTTGGTAGCAATAACTGAACCGACTAATGCACCTTTTCCTAAGTATACCTGTCAGGAAAATTAACTTGGTATCAGAAAAATGGTAGAAGGGAATTTTGAGGGTATACCAAAAAGAAAAATCCACTAAATTAACTATATTCAAGAATATCCACATCGTAGAAAAGAAATACTGGGAATAACTAACCATCAGTTTCAAGACTTTTTAGCCCAAGGTGAAATGTAGCATGGAAAACTTCAAGGTGACATAGCAAGTAAAAAGATAGGTATAAATCAGAAAGGAGGAGGGGGGAAAGGGAAACTAGAGATAAAGGAAAAAAGAAGAGGTATGTCTATGCTTCTTCTATTGGAGGAAAATGCCAACATTTGAGGTTTTAGGTTTGCATTTCGGTATATGGAAAACGGAAGCAAAGGACACATTTCATTACTGGCTAGAGATATTACGAAATGTTTTCCCTGCTAGTCTCTTTGAACAGGTAGAAAAATATGATAGCGATTATGCTATGGCGACTCAGAATAAAACGCAGGAAATAAAGAGTTTTCCACCAAGGGGATTTTTGTTGAACAGGTCATTAGACTTGTAAAAATATTCCGGGTACCTCAACAAATATTTCCCCTAGATTCCCCAATTTAGTCACAAGTAATTCTTACTAACTATTTGTGGTTTAGTCACATTAGGAATTGGTTCATTAGTTTTGCCCATTTCATAAATGTTATGGATATGAGGTCAGTTATGAAATGGATATCAGGTCAGTTATGAATTCGTCATCAACATCTTCATCGATAGGAACTATCCCTAACTATTCCCAACCCTGATTCTTTCCTTGGCTCTTTCCTAATCTTAACACTATGGAAAGCCAGACACAGACTCCTTTCTAAGTTTTCGGACCTCTCTAGTGAACATCGGGCATTAAGGCAAGGTGCTTAAACACAAATGGCTAAGAATGTAGCTTCTTAGCCATTTTGGTTCCATCTGAGGCTAAAGGATGATTTGCCCAAGATAAAACGGGTGATGGGGTGTTAATTCCTAATTGTTCGTAGGGCATAATACAAATTTAAAGTTCAAGGGGAAAAATTCAAAAAGCTAATTTCCATTAGATGCTATGTCAGTGCGAGAAATTACATTGTTCATGGTATTTTTAGACTTACGGTCTCCTATTATACATAGTATAATGTACATAAATAACTTATCTGTCAATACATAAAAAATGGAGTGTTACATTGTTGGATGAAGAATGGATATGCTAAATAGAGAGCCAGAAATAAAAAAGCTTAGCTATATCCCGTTGTCGATAATACTCAATTATTCCTGTATTCATCTGTGATAATGTGATTAAGGCTGTGATCAAGATCAAGATGCACAAAAATAGATCATAATAATTCGTGAGGATATGGGTTCACCAGTTTGTGGCATGAGTTTAAAGGCAGTTTTGTTTGATTTCAATGGTGTCATCATTAAAGATAAGTCAATCCATCTACAGCTGATAGATGAGATTCTGTTGCAGGAAAATATGCAGCCGCAAAAGTTGCATGAACGTCAAATTTGTCTGGGAAGGAGCGATCGCGCTTGTTTTCAAGACCTGCTGAAAAATCGTGGTAGAGTGTTGACGGAAGAGTATTTAAGTCAGTTGCTCAACCGCAAAGCTCAAGCTTATGTATCAGCACTGGAAAAATGGGAAAAACTACCTCTGTATTCTGGGATAGAAGATTTAATTTTTCAGGTGCGATGGCAAAATCTTAAACTAGGGTTAGTTAGTGGTGCTTTGCGTCAAGAAATAGACTTGGTGCTAGAACGCGCTAAATTGACTGAATATTTTCAGATTATCGTCGCCGGCGATGATATTAATACTAGTAAGCCCGAACCAGAAGCTTATCTGCTGGCTGTAGAACGACTTAATCAAGTTTATCCAGACTTAAATTTACAACCCCACGAATGTTTATCTATTGAAGATACACCTGCGGGTATTCAAGCAGCCAAACGCGCTCAGATGCAAGTTGTTGGTGTAGCTAATACTTACCCCTTCCATATTATGCAACGTCAAGCTAACTGGACTGTAGATTATTTGATTGATTTAGAATTGGAACGGGTACAGGAAGTTTACTTGCAAAAAGATTGAAAATCTGACGTTTCTGTATCAGAAAACGAATAATGAAAGTAGAGTGTTTACAGTAGAACTTTAAACAATATTGATAAAAATTGCTAATATTTTTTCTCTAGATTAATATAAGTTTGATTTACTTACAGAATATGCTGGCTTTGGCTTGACTTGCAACCTATACCATACCAGCTTGGAAAATCTGATTAGCAGTAAGATTTAATTCAGAAAAAGTTTGGGAGATAATGCGTTCATGATCTCGAAACTTAGTAATTTGATATTCTCCATGAACCAAGTTACAAATAGATATGTTAGTTGTTTAGGATTACCGATACAATTACGTCCAACCAAGGCTGCATAATCTACAATCCAATATTCAGGAATTCCCATTTCTTCATAATCAGCATACTTCAAGTAGTAATGATCACGCCAATTAGTTGAGACAACTTCAATCACCAAAGGTATTGATGCACCTAAACTAAGAATGGATTGTTTTTTCCATAATTGTTCGTTGGCTAACTAAATTTGCACAGTTTAGCAGCAACACATCTGGAAAATAACCAGAATCTTTGCCATCAGGTCTAACTATAGGTCGGTTGGGGATAACATAAGGAAGGTCTAATCTGTCAATTGTAGCACTGAGCTTGATTGTGACAAACCCTTTAACTTCTTCATAATCCCCTACTGGTTGTGCCATTTCAACAATATTCCCATTATGTAGTTCGTAAATTACTCCGGAATTTTGATGTAGCCAATCAACAAATTCCTGAAAGGTAACAGGTCATGGCTTTTCAGAATTAGTTATTATAAGGATAATAGCTCTAAGTAAAGTAATTTGACAAATTTGATTTCGGAAATATACATAGAGTGGGAATTACCCATCACAGGGCAGTTATAATGGACTATGGCCGCCCTACAATACTAGTCTGTCAACCCAGAAATGACGGGTAAAACCAGGCAGGGAGAGCAGAGCATGCAGGGGAAGAATAGAAATTTGGATTTTATCATTATTCGCAAAAATAATAAAATGATTCGAGTATCATAAAAAACTGAAAATACTCATAATTCATTACCAATGTTATCTGTACTTAATTCAATTAATCCCTGGTTAGTAGGTGTAGGACTAAACACGATTTTATTGGGAATAGTGGCAATTATTCCTAAAAAATTACTAACACCTGCGGGTATCTTCCATGCTTGGTTATTGGGTGTAATTATTTGGGGAACATTAGGGTGGACAGGATATCTAGTGGTAGTGTTTTATTTTATTGTTGGTTCTGGGGTAACGCGCATTGGGATGGCAGAAAAGGAAGCAGCAGGAATTGCGGAAAAGCGTTCTGGTGCTAGGGGTTCAGAAAATGTTTGGGGTTCGGCGTTAGTTGCGGCTTTGTGTGCTGTGGGAGTGTTGTTTTTACCTGAGTGGAAGTTTTTGCTGTGTTTAGGCTATGTAGCGAGTTTTAGCACCAAATTATCGGACACGACAGCCAGTGAAGTGGGTAAAGCCTATGGAAAGCGCACCTTTTTGATTACAACACTCCAACCTGTGGCTAGAGGTACAGAAGGGGCAGTAAGTTTAGAAGGGACTTTAGCAGGTATTGTTGGATCAGTAGCGATCTCACTGGTGGCTTGGGGTGTAAATTTAATTGATATCTTAGGAATTGTTTTCTGTGTCGTTGCAGCATTTATAGCTACTAACTTGGAAAGTGTAATTGGTGCAACATTGCAATCTAAATATACTTGGCTTAGCAATGAGGTTGTAAATATCTTCAATACACTGATTGGGGCTATTTCAGCGACTATTATGGCTTTAATCTGGCAAAGTATATTTGTTTAAAATTTTACTGAAAAATAAAATCTGTTAACAGCGGAGCTGCTGTTATATATGTCGCATCATTATATACTAGTACTCAAGTAATAACCTATACTTGCGATTGATACTTTTTATGTAAATTTTGTAACTATTTATTTTTTGTCTATCTAATTCATAGAATCTTTATCATTATGAACCATAATTTCTTGCGGTTTTATCTATTATTTAATGGAAAACTTGTATAGATTTTTAGCGTTGTCCTCATATTTATTTCATGGAACCTTCATCATTTTTTACAATCAATGACGAACAAATCGACCTTTATCAAGTAATTCAGTATTTACAAGTCTCTGGTAAACTGAATCAGTTTATTAGTGATGTTCTGCGTCAGTACGTCTTGGAACAAGAACTAGAAACCAGAAATGATATCGAGATTAGTACGGCATTAATTGAACAAGCAATAATTGATTATCGCTTAAAAAACCAACTCACAGATCCTGAACAATTCCAAAAATGGTTAAAAAACAATGGTAGTGATTACGCTACATTTCATGCTTCAGTTACATTTAGCTTCAAATTAGAAAAACTGAAGGCGTTAATTGTAGAACCAAAACTACCAGAATACTTTATTGAACGCAAGATTTATTTAGATAGAGTGGTACTCTCTCGGATTATGGTCGATAACCGAGAACTAGCGGAAGAACTACACACTCAAATTGAAGAAGGTGGTAGTTTTGAACAACTAGCAAAAGAGTATTCATTAGCAGATGAGCGAATTTTTAACGGGATGATGGGTCCTATTAGTAGGGGTAGTTTACCGGATATATTGCGGGCGGCTGTGGATGCTGCGACTCCCGGAAAACTGATAGGACCCATCGAATTAGAAGGGAGTTTAAGTTTGTTTAGATTAGAAAACATTCTGCCTGCATCTTTAGAGAATACTCAATTCAAACAATCACTACAAAATGAGTTATTTGAAAAATGGCTAGGGGAGAAAATTCAAAACCTGACAGTCAAATTACAAGTGAGCTAAATATTCTGGATAATCAATCTCTACAAGTAAATGTGCTAGATACTGTACCCTGGAATCAACCTCCATTATGCTGGTTAACTCCTCAACAACAAACCCGATTAAAGAATCAGTCAGAAATCCACCAATATAAACTTGGAGGAAAAATTTGGTCAAAAGAAACAGGAGAATGTCAATTTTTGATTGTTACTGGTAAAGTCCGTTTACGGGATGAAATGAGTAAACCTGTAGTCACTCTACAGGAGGGAGATTGGTTTGGTGATTGTCAGCCAAGATTTATTAATTGCAAAGCTGTAGCTGCTAGTAAGGAAGTAGTAACTGTGTGTTGGAATTCATCACTGTGGGCGAAGTTTTCTAACCCTCAAATTGATGAATTTTGGAATTTGAAAGGTGAAAAAATAGGTGCCAGGGAACAAAGGGAAGAAGGAGGAATTTCTTCTTCACCTACTTCATCTCCTTCATTTTCTTTACTGTCACCTTCTGAACTGTTACCTCCTGCACCCACACCTGTAATTTCTAACTATCCTTTTGTCTCAAGTGGAAATACTGCGGCTGCTTCTTTAGTCATGGTGGCACAATATTTAAATATTGCTGTACAACTGGAATGGGTGCAACGTCAACTGCGGGGACAACGCCCAAAAAATGTGATAGAAACGGCAGAAAAGTTAGGGCTAGTTTTCCGACAGTTACAGATAAGTTGGGATGAATTACGACAGCTATCATTTCCAGCTTTACTACTGTGGAAATCTGACTCTATTAGTAGTTGGGTTGTAGCTTATGGGATGAAAGGTAATTGTTTAATTATTGCCAATCCTCTCAACTTTGAATGTGAATATTTAACCAAATCAGTAGTAGAATCTTGTTGGGATGGGAAATTATGGCAAGCAGAATTAATTTGCAAACAAGATAAATTTAATCTTTCTTGGTTTATTCCCGCAATTTGGAAATATCGGGTATTGTTAGGTGAAGTATTGCTGGCTTCCTTCACTTTGCAATTGTTGGGTTTGACTTCACCATTAATCACCCAAGTTATCATTGATAAAGTTATGGTGCAGGAGAGTTTAGCCACTCTCAATGTTATGGCCATCGCACTGTTGTTAGTCGCTATATTTGAATCTATCCTGGGTATGCTGCGGCTATTTATCTTTACCCACACAGCACGGCGTTTAGATTTGAGTTTATCAGCCCAACTTTTTCGCCATTTAATTCGTTTACCCTTGGCTTATTTTGAGTCTAGGAGAGTGGGAGATACAATAGCCAGAGTTCAGGAATTGGAACAAATTCGCCAATTTCTCACGGGTACAGCTTTAACGGTCATTCTCGATAGTATCTTTGCTGTGGTGTATCTGGGATTGATGTTTTATTACAACATTCCCTTGACATTTGTGGCCTTAGCTGTATTACCATTATTTGCAACTTTAACAATTGTTGCTACACCAATTTTACGAACTTGGCTAAATGAAACCTTTAACCGCAGTGCTGATAGTCAATCATTTTTGGTAGAGACAGTCACGGGTATTCATTCAGTCAAAGCCCATGCAGCAGAACCAGTCGCAAGGGAACGATGGGAAGGCTTATTTGCTCGCTTTATCCGCACTGGGTTTAAAGCTTCCACAACCTCAAATATTAGCAGTAACATAGGTGATTTTCTTACCAATTTCTCGACATTGCTAATACTTTGGTTTGGTGCAAAATTAGTGATTGACCATCAACTTACAGTTGGTCAATTAATCGCCTTTCAAATGTTATCGGGGAGAGTCACAGGACCCTTATTACGTCTAGTGCAGTTGTGGCAAAATCTTCAACAGGTGCTATTATCAGTAGACCGCATTGGTGATATTCTTAACACTGCACCAGAAGCGGAAACAGGAACAGGTTTAGTATTACCACCTCTCAAAGGTGAAGTTAATTTTGATCAAGTTTTCTTTCGCTACAGTCCCAATACCGAACCCGTATTGAAAGGAATTTATTTTGATGTTGAACCAGGACAGTTTGTAGGAATTGTAGGACGTAGTGGTTCTGGTAAAAGTACCATTTCCAAACTTTTACAACGCCTTTATCAAATTGAATCAGGACGAATCCTTATTGATGGTTTTGATCTCAAAAGTTCTGATTTAACATCTTTACGTCAACAAATTGGCGTGGTTCTCCAAGAAGACTTTTTATTTAATGGTTCTATCTTGGAAAATATCAGTTTAGGAAATCCAGATATTACCGCCGAAGAAGTTGTAGAAGCTGCAAAATTAGCCGTAGCACATGATTTTATCAGCCAACTACCTTACGGTTACGAAAGCAACGTTGGTGAAAGAGGTACAGCTTTATCTGGTGGACAAAGACAAAGAATAGCTTTAGCAAGGTTATTTATTTCTTCAGCACCAATTTTGATTTTAGATGAAGCAACTAGCGCCTTAGATAGTGAAACAGAACAGCAAGTTTTACAAAACTTGCGAAAAGTTTCAGCTAACCGCACCGTGTTTTTAATTGCTCACCGTTTTGCACCTTTGAAACGTGCAGATTTAATATTAGTAATGGAAAAAGGTATCATTGCTGAACGGGGTACACACGCGGGATTATTGGAACAAAAAGGTCTGTATTGGTCACTTTATCAACGACAACAGGCGAATATTTAACTTAAAGACGTTCCTAGTACCGCCGTGAATTTAAAATGCTTCTTTCATAAGAGCTAAGCTAACAAAATAGTGCTTCCAGCAGGCTGCGCAACAAAATTCAAAATGTATACGTTGTAAGCCTGTCAGAGATGTGGAATTGTTGGTTTATTTACGCCGTACTGTTCTAGTGAAAGTCTCTACTTAATTTCTTGCTTAGAGGTTGTGATTATTTTGCAACATTTGGTGCAATTGTCTTGGAAAATAACGGAAACAACCTCACTTGCTGAAAGCTTTACAAACCATATCTATTAAAGTGAGGGATTATGTTGATAATCCCAGTATTTATCATTACGCCAAACTTTACCATTTTTCTGACATCTTTCTTGGTCTTTAATACCAGGAATTGAGGTAGGGTGAATAGTGTTACATCCAGCTAAAACATAAGACATCATGAAGGAACCTGTATAGAAACCACAAAATATTAGAGTTCCAAAAAAAACGTAAAGATGATCTACTTAACAGCAGATAAAATAGAGGATTTGAGTTTTTTACCATGGCTAGGCAAACGCATATATTTCCTCAGTGTAGTGTTGACGGTAGATAACACACTGGTAATGTTTACAGGTTGATTAATTTGATTTGTAGAATTTATTTATGGCAGAAAATCAGAGTTATTTCTGTTATGTGGTAAATCTGTCAATCCGTTCGGGGAGTTAAAAATTAAAGATAATCAGTGGGGGCTTAAACCTGCTACTGATTGAAATTCAGGAGTCAGGAGTCAGGAGTCAGGAGTCAGGAGTTATGATAAAATTAGCTTTACCTAAACTTCCGAGAGAATGCTCCGGCCACACTGGAACGGTTGGCGTTTCGTTTTTAACCGTACTTGTGATATAATTACGTCAATGAGTTTGACGTAACAATGCTGGTATTTGAGGCAAAGTTGGAAGGAACAAAGAAGCAGTACCAGAACTCATATTTGCCCCTATGACGGACATATACAGGATAGAGATTGGAACGCTGCACGAAACATACTTGAGATAAAACTCCGTACCGTGGGGTACACTGGAACGCCAGCCCTGAGTGCAGTCGAAGGGTTAATCACCTCTGGAGATATCGACCTCTACTTGGGTCCAGAAATCCCTCCAAGTAAGTCGAGTCGTGGAAAGAGGAAACCCAAGAAATGATTTTTGGAATCCCCCCCTAACCCTTGTGGGTCTAGCAGTAGGAGGATGTAAATTATCGCCTTCTATAAAGGGGAATTGAGGTTAAATACTTCTAAAATTTGCCGGCAAATTTTTTTAAGTTTTTCGCCAACATCAGGGGAGGGTAGGGATTCACCTAAAAAATTCCATTGGTCTACGGTTGAAAGTCGCCATACTTGGCCACGATGGTCAAATCCTGATACTTCAATACCAATGGCTCGCCGCGATTTATTGATGGAATCTTGATAAAACCGGATTTGAATTAAAATGCTGCGGCTGCTCCAAGATTTGCTAATTCCGGGAAAGTGAAACCCGATGTCTATAGAATCTGGATCTACTAATTCCCTAGTTTCTAGATCATTTTGCCAGGGTTTAAGATCCGATTTGGCATCAGGAAACTCAAATTTAAATAAATTTACTACGGCAGCAATCTTGCTGGCCAGTTCAAGGTTTGTTGCCTGTTCCGCTGCATTCACGTCAAAACTCTCCTAATCGTGCATCGGCCTGTGGGGCATTTGAAAACGGAAAAACCGCCATAAGGCTTATATTATTAGTGTTTCAGCTTATCAAGAAGATTGGAAATTTAGCAAGTGTGAATGAATATTCCCTCATATTTTCTGGGGCAATTATACATAAAAAACGTCTCTAAGCACTAACAACTCTGCCTTGTGACTGGGGAGACAACAATTTTTCTAGTGGGGTTTGGCGAATTTTCTATAAAAACCTTTGTTGACTGGAACGATAAATTACAATAACACTGTAAAGCTGCAAACAAACAGTAAATTAATTTACGTTTATGGTGCGTCAACGCTCTATTTTGTCACTGATTCTTGTACTATTGACCACATTCCTAATCAGCTGTGGCAATCCTAGTGTTGCTACTGCACCTCCATCTTACACATCTGCTCAACTGGTGAAAATTCAGGAATATATTCCTGATATTCAGGTGGTGCGCGATCGCTCAGAAGAACTGAAAAACCTGATTCAAAGCGGTGAATGGATTAAGGTGGGTAATTTTATTCATGGCCCCATGACCGAAGCTAGGCTAAATATGACTTATGTCATCCCCAACCTAGTACCCCAAGACCAACCTAAAGGTAGACAGATTACCAAGGATTTATTGGGTCATCTTGTGAAAATTGACCAAGCGGCTAGTATAGGTAACACTAGTCTGGCGTTAAGTAACTACAAAGATGCTTTTGCCGATGTTGACAAGTTCCTACAATTGATTCCAGAAAAAGGTGACAGTGAACAGTAAAAAGTGAACAGTGAACGGACGTGTCTACTGATAACTGATAACTGAATAACTCTGAGTCTTGAGTCACAAAACACTAGGGTAATGGAGTGATAGGGTGAAGGGGAAAACTCTTCACCCTATCACTCCTCTCTGTTAACAAAAGTCATGAATGTAGTAATTATCGGTTGTGGTGTAGTTGGGGCTGCGATCGCCTATCAACTCAGTCAAGTTAAAGGTCTAAATATCACTGTTTTCGACCAAAACCAACCAGCACAAGCTTCAACAGGTGCTGCTCTTGGTGTTTTAATGGGCGTAATCAGCCATAAAATCAAGGGTAAAGCTTGGCAAATGCGCCAAGAAAGCATTCAACGTTATGAAACTTTGATTCCTGAACTAGAAGGGATTACAGGGCGCAAAATTCCTTGTAACCGTCAGGGAATTGTGATGCTGTTGTCGGAAGACTCAGAACACCCTTTAGCCAGTGGTGTGGAAGCGATTACAGAATGGGAACAGTTGCGGGAAATTCGTAAAGCTCAAGGTTGGCAGTTAGCTGTTTGGGACAAAGATAAACTTCAGAAATTTTGTCCACAAATTAATCATCCCACTATTATTGGTGCTGTCTACTCTCCTCAAGACCGTCAACTAAATCCTACAGCTTTAACATTAGCTTTTGTCGATGCGGCTCAACGCAATGGCGTAAAATTTAAATTTGGTGTGGCTGTAAACAATAAACAAGCTCCATCTTCTCAATTAATACAGATATTACCGAGATTTACTGAGCAACTTAAATCTATTGAAACTTCAGAGGGTACAGTTAACGCTGACTGGTTTATTGTCGCTGCTGGCTTGGGTTCAACTGCCATAACTGCACAATTAAATCACAAGGTGCATATCCGTCCGGTTTTAGGGCAAGCCTTATACCTCAGTTTAGGACGAATTTTAGGAAATCCTGATTTTCAACCAGTGATTACTGGTAATGATATCCATCTTGTACCTATGGGTAGTGGTGATTATTGGGTGGGTGCAACGGTTGAATTTCCCAATGATGCAGATGAGATATTTGCAAACAAAGAGTTGCTGGAATCTTTGCAAAAACAAGCGCTCGCATTTTGTCCAGATTTAGCTTCAGCCAAAGTTGTCCGCACTTGGTCTGGTTTACGTCCCCGTCCCGAAAATCGTCCAGCACCTGTGATTGATAAACTTCCTGGTTTTAGCAATGTCTTGTTGGCTACTGGTCACTATCGCAACGGTGTTTTACTCGCACCTGCCACAGCTTTAGCAGTGCAGAATATGATCATTTCTTAAGGTTCCTAATAGCAGGTCACAGGTGATAGGTGACGGGTTAATTAATATTATTTTTAATTTAATTCTGTAGAACCTTAAACCCTGTAAATCCTGATTTAGATAAAATATTTGATGATAGTTCTTCCTTATCCACATCTAGCAGATCAGGTTTTGAGATTGAAGTCAAAGGGTATCTCTCTTTCTTATAATGCGAGACTTTTCGTAAAAATTCTCTTACCTATTTGTAGGATGATAAAAGACAATTCAGTATTAAGGCATCTGTGCGATGCTGTTGCATTTTCAGGATAGGAAAATAAAGTGTCAATTCAAGAACACAAAATAACAGTAAATTGATTAGAATGGTTCTATCGGGAAGCTGAAGCGATTGCTAAAAGTGACTTATTACCAGTGGTATTGCTACATGGCATAGTTCCACAAACTTATAGCTGGAGAAATATTATACCAGCATTGGCAGCACAAGGAACAAGAGTGCTCACACCAGATTGGATTGGTTACGGCTTTTCTAGTAAACCCGAAAAACAGGATTCTGCGTACACTCCCGACGCATTTATCAAAGCTTTAGATGATTTTATCCAAGCAATAGAAATAGAACGTTTTTCCTTAGTCGTGCAAGAATTTTTAGTATTGCGGTATCCTGAAAAAATTGCCAACATTGCGATTTTAAATACACCAGTTTTCACATCTGCTAAATTACCTTGTAAAATCAAACAAGTGGGATTACGATTAGCAGGTGAAGTCATGACAGAAGACCGATCATTAGTGGATAGAACCTTAGAAGGTGGTTGTTGCTATCTCATCGAAGATAAAGATTTAGATATTTATAGAAAACCATTCTTAAAAAGTTCTTCATCTGGTCGTAGTCTGCTTTGGACAATTAGAAATTTACAACTAGACAAAGCAATGACAGAAATAGAAACTAGGTTTAAAGAATGGCAGAGACCAATTTTCTTACAATGGGGAATGATTGACCCTTGGTTATCTGTAGATATTGGTGAAAGTTTCGTTAAATCTGTCCCTGATGGGGAATTAATTAAACTCAACAATCTTGGACATTATCCCCAGGAAAATTATCAAGAAAGGATTTTACAAGACGTTTTACCCTTTGTACGTCGTTCAGGATGAAATTAGCTAATTATAGAGATGTTTCATGTAGCGGAAGCTTACCATAGGATAACGTCTCTACATTTTTAATGATTTTTGTTTGTATATCGTACCTTTGAGCCTGTTAATTTAACGATTATGAACCAATATTATCCCACATTCGGCACCATAAAGTGCCACAGAGAGAAATTACGGAGACAAAAAATCCAAGGGAGCATGAAAACAAACATATGCAGTGAAAAAAGGCATTGGAGAAACAGTAAAGCACCAAAAATAGTATCAAAAGCTATCCTCAATAAGGAGCAATAAGAAAGAACACCCCCCAGAGGAGTCAACAGATAAATGAAGATATTCAAGAGATAAATCATAACTTAGACTCATAGATTGAAGTAAAAAAAGAAATTATGGACATAGTAAAATAGAGCTATAAATCAACGACATTAGGTTATTCTCTGATAGAAATTAAATTAATAGAGAAGAAAATTAGGTAAGTAATTGATAGTAGGGAAAACAATGCTCTGGTAAAAGATTCACAATAAAATCTCTCTCTTGAGTCCAGTAACAGATGTGTTTTTCTTGGTTAAGTGTAACTAAATGAATAGACTGAAAGTATGGAAAAATCCAGCGTAAAGTGGGGCGGTCAGTTGGTTTGCCCAATTGACTTTTTACTGTTGATTTAGACTCTCTCAAAGGGGTTCTAATTTGTCGTTGCCCTAAAGTATAAACCAGCAGATATAAACCCATAATCATTCCCAGGGACTCT